>OBEQ011827663.1_pt1 | contig 19966 bp, 13 predicted proteins | sample 1670901 | NCBI WGS metagenome assembly OBEQ01 (sample SAMEA104232315, study PRJEB22302) | groundwater metagenome | biome: forest; feature: aquifer; material: groundwater | place: USA | collected 2011-08-07 | depth 5.4 m
GATTTTCCAAGGTTTAAGTGGGCGAGCCGCGTTCATGAAAAATTCCAAACTCCCGATCGGGCTCTCATCGTGAACAGTGTTTGGGCGGCTGTCTTGGTGGTGTTTGGGTCGTTTGATCAATTGGTGTCTTTCTGTTTATTTGCACAATGGTTGTTTTTTGCGCTGGCCGGTTTGAGCATCTTTATTAAGAAAAAAGAAAGTGAGACTGAGCGTATGTTCGGTTATCCATGGATTCCTGCTATTTTTGTCATCGTGGCATTTTCGATCTGTATTTCAATTATTTGGTGCTCTCCGAAAGCATCCGCCATTGGTGCATTGATTATTGCGATGGGATTTCTTTTTTATTCATGCGCCGGAAGACAGATAACGGCGGAAGAAGAATTAAAGAAAATAGATCGACAATTGGTAAATTCGGAAGGAAGATATTGAGAACGGATGTAGGGGCGCAATTTATTGCGCCTGCGAACAGGGCGTGATGAATCACGCCCCTACAATCATAATTCTTTACGACAAATGCTTTGAAACAAGCTTCGTCATCTCAAACATATTGACGACGGATTTGCCGCCAAAAACGACTTTCAATTTTGCGTCGGCATTGATGTTACGCCTGTTCTTTGAATCTTGAAGGCCGTTCCCTTTAATGTATTCCCAGAGTTTCTTGACCACTTGCCCGCGCGGCATAGGCCCTTTGCCGACAACTGCGGCGAGGTCTGAACTTAGGGTGAGCGGTTTCATTAGTGCTGAATTTGCTTTTCTTGCCATATGATTATGCTCCTTGATCTTTCGTTTAATAGTTTCAATTACTTAGTGAACACTCAACCAAGTGTACATGGAAAAGGATTATACCATTGAATTTAAAATTTCTAACATGAAAATATTAAGAAAATTAAGCAGTGGCATTTGTGGCAATTGCTTAAATGGAACATAAAACAAGGAGGAAATGACATGAGAACAGCTCTTTTTTTGATTGCGCTCGGATTTGGATATAAGATTTTTGCCGAAGCTTCTCAACAGAAAACAAAAAATCTTCAAAAATTAGGGCAATGGGTGGGAACGGCTATGATGCTGATCAGTATCTTGGGTGCGCTTTTCTTAATCAATGCGGGAACCAAAGGAATGTGTTCCATGAAAAATTCCTGTCCCTTTATGGGCAACATGAATCAAGCGCAGACGGTGGCTACGCCGCTCGTTCCAGTAAAAATTGAAAAGAAATAATTTTAAAAAGTTGCCAACGGCTGAAGAAATCCGGCGTTTAATTTACGGTAATTCTTGAATGTCCGCAAATCATGAGATATATTTAAATTGATGATGCCGTCAAGTTCAATCTTAGAAGCGAAAAATATCCGCTTGAGCGGTCTTTATCAATGACACTTTTATGACACCATCAGAATTAATTTCAGAAGTTAAGAAATTACCGTTTGAGGAAATTCGGAATAATTCCGCCAATCTCTTTGAGATGGTGATTCGTACGGATCGCAAAAAAGAATTAGACGTGGTTTTGGGACGGTATTTTGGGTCTGCCTTGAAATCTGCCGGGGATCCTCCGAACGAACAATTAAGCCAACGGGTTGCAGTTCACGGGGGAATCCGTAAAGAGCAAACGCTTTATCATCTGGAATGCGAAGGCGTTTCCGGTTATGCGATGCTTTGGCCTTGGGCGAACGGAATTTTGATTACCGTCAAAATTGTCCATAACGCGCAAAAAAAATAACCAATCTCCAATTATTTCCGTGAAAAATAAAAAGCCGGCGGTTCTTAGGAACAAAAAGAATCTGGTCTGGATTGACCTTGAAATGACAGGCCTCAATTTTTAGGGAAATGAATTGAAAATTTTAAAGAACAAAAAGAATCTGGTCTGGATTGACCTTGAAATGACAGGCCTTGATCCGGAAAAGGAAAGCATTATTGAAATTGCGACCATCATTACGGATTCGAATTTGAAGATTGTGGCTGAAGGCCCGAATCTGATTGTCCGCCAAAGTGAAAAACTGTTAAAAGCAATGGATGCGTGGAATCAGAAACAGCATAAAAAGTCGGGTCTTATTGAAAGAGTCAGAAAATCCAAAATCACGCTCAAGCAAGCAGAAACAAAAACGCTGCAATTCATCAAGAAATATTGCCTGCCCGGCCAATCGCCGCTTTGCGGCAACACGATTGATCAGGACCGCCGGTTTATCATCAAATACATGCCGCAGGTGAACGAGTTTTTGCATTATCGGAATATCGATGTCAGCTCGCTTAAAGCGCTGGTTAAATTTTGGTATCCCAAAGATAAAAATCTCCCTAAAAAATCCGAATCTCACCGCGCCTTGTCCGATATTCGCGAATCAATCGAAGAACTGCGCTATTACAGAAAAACTTATTTTCCCAAAGTTCGTTTAACTTAAAATAACTCTTTGATTGCTCGATAACATTTTTACTATTTTCATTTGCAGGTCACACTTAATGTGACTTACATGAATTAGAAGACAATGTTGGAAAAGGTACAAACGCTATCGGCGATCCTAGTTGACAGAAAATTATGAAGCGTGGATAATTTGAGTCATCAGATTGTAAATGGCGCTAGGGGCTTGTCCCACGTAAAGCCGAAAGATGACGTTGGATCACTCTGAAGATTCTGTAAATAAACCTGATCAAGCCGCCGAAAATGCCGTTGCCATTTTGGTCATCGGGCTGATCATCGTGGTGTTGGTTGCCGGGATTTTTGCGTTGATCCTTTATTCCAAAATGAACCGCAATTTTTAAAGCAAAATTATTCTATGGATGATTTTAGAGATGCTTGGATCGGTATCGCTGTTTCTGTCATACTGCTCTTGCTCGTAGCTTTTTTGGCAAATAACTTCGGGGAACAATTTATGCACGACCATCCGAGTGGCATCGCCGATAAAAAAACCGCACCTTCTCCCGAAGGCGCTTCAAAAAAGTGGCTCAAATCTTAAATCCATGCCTCCGTTGAAACTTGTGATCGGCAATCAAAACTATTCCTCGTGGTCACTTCGCGCGTGGCTCCTTTTGAAACAATCCGGAATTGAATTTGAGGAAATTAAACTCATGCTTCATCAAAACGACAACTCATTGTTGGATCAATATTCTCCCTCCGGAAAAGTTCCTGTTTTGATGGACGGCGATACAAAAATTTGGGAGTCCCTGGCGATCGGCGAATATCTTGCCGAGCGTTATCCGGAAAAACAGTTGTGGCCGAAAGATACGCTGGCCCGCGCGCTGGCCCGTTCGATCAGTTCCGAGATGCACGCGGGATTTATGAATTTGCGGAAAAATATGCCGATGAATTGTAAAGCAAAACTTCCGGGAAAGGGAATGGGGCCCGGCGTTCAGGAGGATATCAACCGTATTCAATCTATTTGGAGCGAATGCCGGAATGTTTACGGAGCCGCGGGGAAGTTTTTATTCGGCCGCTTTATGGTTCCCGATGCGATGTTTGCGCCGGTTGTGGTCCGTTTCTCCGTTTATGATGTAAAACTGGATTCCGCCGCGCGCGAATACCGCGACACGATTTTGTCACTTCCTGCCATGCAGGAGTGGATCGGAGAAGCACGCGCTGAAAAAGAACTGATTCCCGAACTGGAGGTGCAAAAATAGCCATGCCACAGCCAACAGAAGAAAAAGTAAGCGTTGCCGTCAAAATTAAAAATCTTTTGAGAAACCTCGTCATCATTTCATTTATTTTGATCGTTGTTTATTTTGTGATTCGTTCCAATCAGCAGCTCAAAAGCGAAGTTTTCTCGAATCCGCGCCTTGCTTTTTTGAAAGATCTTCGAATGCCGAGTTCCATTCCATCTTTAAGTCAGTTTGGAAAGTCGAAAGAGAAACCTTCCGTTAAATCGGGAAAGCCCGGTGTCAAGTCTGTCAGAAAAATGGCGCCGGCAAGGCCGATTGATCCCGAAAAGTCGATCACGCTTTATTTAAAAAACGGAAGCAAAATTACGGGAGAATTAGTCCGGGAATCCAACGGGAGTTATGTGGTTTCTTGGGAAGGAGTAGAGGTACCCTTTTCTCCTCAGGAAATTGCGCGAGTTGAGAAAACCAAAACCGCACAGGCCGGCATTGAATTAAATTTTAAGAACAAAAATCCACAAGCCAATCCATCGGCGTGAAGCGATGAATTTATCAGCCAAGCCACTGAGGGACACTTCTTGGTAACTTATTATTATTTAACAATTTACAAAAGAACTGTCCCCAAATGCGTTTCCATACAAAAGGGACACTTCTTTTGTAAATGCTTGCGTGATCACCGGTTATTGAGAACTGTCCCTCATTCTTGAAGCGATGAATTTATCAGCTATGAGCGGTGCAAATTTGCTGGCGGGAATTGTGTTCGGCACGGTTGGTTTTGTTGCGTTTGCGTACGGTAAAAAACAGGCGAGCTGGAAACCACTTGCGATCGGAATTATCCTGATGGCTTATCCTTATTTTGTGACCAGCACGGTTTGGCTTTGGGTGATTGGCGTTCTTCTTATCGCAGCCCTTTTTGTCTTTCGCGATTAAACCATTAAGGGACACTTCCTGGTAACTTATTATTGTTTAACAACTTACAAAAGAACTGTCCCCGAACACATTTCCACACTAGAGGGACACTTCTTTTGTAAATGCTTGCGTGATCATCGGTTATTGAGAACTGTCCCTCATTCTTTTTCATGAATCTCATTTTTCGCCTGATTGGTCTTTTGCTTACCGTATTTTTCAGATCCAAACTTGATTTATTAGGCGAATCAAGAATAAACGTACAAGTGTGGCCGAACGACTTGGACATTTATGGTCACATGAATAACGGCCGTTATCTGACGATCATGGATTTGGGCCGATTCGATCTTTTGGTTCGAACCGGCCTTTTGAAAATATCCGCGCGGCACCGATGGAAACCGCTTGTCGGTTCCGTCACAATCCGTTTCAGACGTTCGCTCGATCCATTTCAAAAGTATGAGCTCTGCACACGCATTTTGTGCTGGGATGAAAAATGGTTTTTCATGGAACAGCGTTTTGAACGCAATGGAAATGTTTTTGCGCTCGCCATCGTAAAAGGTCTCTTCCGGGGCTCGGCTGGAAATGTTCCAATCCGCCCTGCGCTTGGGGAACTTGGTTATACGAAACCATCCCCGTCTATTCCAGCAGCTATTCAGCTCTGGATTCATGCTGAAAATCAATTATAAATTCCTCTCAAACATTTCCACCTTCTCTTCCGTGAACATTCGGGCGACAAAAGCATGGATGCCGCGTTGAGTCACCCTCATTTGTTATTCGTCCGCATTTTCCACTTGCTGTATTCTCAAGCAGTGCCAGTCGCAATTTGCTGGCATTATGCATTGAAAATGCTGGCCGAATACGTCACTCCAGAGAAGTGAAAATGTTTTCGTTACGCGGGGTGAAAAGCAAAGAAGTAAGAACACACCAGAGAAAACATGTTTCATACGAGTCTCATTCCACTCAGAACACGATGGTAATAAAGATTTATTCGAAGGCATGTGTCGGAGTCGTCCGGAGCTTGGTCCGCTGGCGTTTACTTTAGGCGGTCCAGACGGCGAGACGCAAGGGGCTCGGCTTTCGCTGGAAGAGACGAAGTCCCGGTGCCCAAGAACAAATCTTTATTACCATCCCGATTTAATACCTTATATAAGTTTTTTTAAACCGCTTATATTGACAATAGTATAAGGAGGTAATATACTGCTACGTTTTATCGATTCTTAAGAAAGAGAGCCAGCTAAAAGGTGAAATTAAATATTTTTCTTACCAAAATTACTGCTTTAACAACCGCCCTCACTTTTATTTTCACAAGCACCATTGCTTACAGTGATGCGCCAACGGTTTCATCTTTTATCAAACAAAATATTTCTTATTTGACGCCGCGGTTACTCGCCCACTTGGGAGCCAAAACCGTACGGTCCGAACTCCGCGTCGACGAGCTGTTGAAAAATTCAGCGGATAGCGTACAGCGTTTAGCGGATAGTGACAAAAAGAAGCCGCCGGTACTGAGCAATCTGCCAAGCAGTGTGGCGGAGCGTCGAAGTGAGCTGCGGAGTTTCAAACGTCCAATTTCAAACAACGAAGTGGATAAAACTATCGTTGGGTCAAAAAAATCAAGCCATCAAATTTCAAAATTCCGCGAACTCATTTCTAACTTACGTTCTGCAGCTTCTACTCCATTAAAAGATGATGAATTTCTGCTTTTTGAAACTATGGATACCGCCGCAACTTTTTGGAATGTTCTTCAAAATGGTCAGTCAGATGCGGAAAGAAAAGCTTATGCTCTGGAATTCTTTGATTTGGTGGTCGAAATCAATGATTTGATCAACCAACTGAATCTTGAATCCCTGAGCCGAGTATTTAACCACGGGTCCGTGCGACTTCAGGAATTTAACTCTCCGGATGATTTGCATTTCAGAAAAAAATATGGGCAATTTTTAAAGCAAATTCAAAAAGAAATTGAAAAAAAAGCAAGATGGGAGAAAAACGGTCAATCATTAAATGCAAATACTCAACCCTCGAAGCGAAGAGCCGAACTCCGCAAATTGTTTCGTACGGATGAACTTCTGAATTTAAATTCCAAAGAATCTGTACATTCGGAACTGCGCAGTGAATTGCAAACAGCAGATCAGCATTGGCAGCCTGGTGATGAGATGAAAAAAATAGCTGATCCTGCTGGAATAGCGAATGATCCTAAGTCGACCAACCGCACTTTTGAAGAACGCATGATTGCAAGTATCGCGGATAGACGCACATTATGGACCGAAGGAACTCCGGAAGATATTCGCCTTGGAAATTATTTTGTCATGTTTGGCACTTTAGGTTTATATCCGGACTGGATTACGCAACATAACTATCTACCGTGGATGTGGTTTCGGGGATTAAAACAAAATATAACGTTTCGAATTGGAGACGCTCATGTTTTGGTAATGGACAATCATAATTTTGCCCTCCCTTTTCTTCTTCATCTTCAACGCTTAGGCGTTCTTTCATCTTTGCATTCAATGATTCATTTTGATGACCATGAAGATTTGTTTCTAAACGGGCAGTTTAGAGTTGCTGATTATTTTAAAATCACAAATGAAAAAGACCGTTTGGAATATGTGTTAAAAAATTCCACGGTTGGAGATTGGCAAGAAGTTTTATTCACAAATGGAATTGTCAGTGCTAAAAATTGGCAATGGCAGAGAATTTACAATCAAGGAACGTATGCTCATTCGTCTTTCTCTGTCACAAAATTTGCCGACATTGTGGATATTGATATTGATGTATTGAATTGGCTTGATATTGAATTAACAGCAGAAGAAAAAGCCCAAGTTTCTCAAAATAAAATACCGGATAAAATCAAAAAAAGAATTTGGGATATGGCTTTTGTAGCCTCACGCGCAAAAGTAATTACAATTGCAACAAGCCCTTCATTCACTAATCAAGAACGCGCGCTTGTTTATACAAAGGAACTTCTAGCTGAAATTGTCCGCATCAAGTCAAACCGCGCGGAACTGCGATTTGCCCGAACGGGGCAAATCACTGCTCCGCAGCCGAAACGATCGGTTTCGGCGTCGGAGCTGCGGAGTTTCAAACACACAGCAGTTTGGTTTAAATCGAATATTGAAAGAGCATTTGCAATCATCAAAGAACTTCCCGGCAAAGTCACCGATCTGACGGTTGAAAGTATTTACGCCGAAGTAGAAAAAATAATTGAAGCTATACAAAACCTAAAAGGAAGCCCTGACATTCAAGAGCATTATGAGCGTCTGGCGGATTCTTTGTTTGATCTTGCCGCACAATTGGCTCCGTTTGACAATAATTTCCCTGATTCTGTAGACTCTGCTGTGCAAGCTTCGATTTATCTTCGTGATGCCGCGTCCATTCTTTTTTCGATGTTTACGCCTGAAACAATCCTGAAATTACAAATCAACGCTCCTGGAAATCGTCTGGATTCGCAGAAAATTGAACCTGCCGTTCCGCAGAAAACCGGAACTGAGAAAGTTCTTTTGGAAATTGATCACGGAGTGGCGACCATTCAATTTAACGACCTTGCCAACAAGAATGCGATGGGCGGTGAAACATTTAAAGCTATCCCGCGGATTCTCAAGAAATTAGGAAACAACCCCACCGTTAAAATGGTTGTATTCATGGGAGCCAGAAATCCCAAAACTGGAAGAAGAGATATTGCGGGCGGAAATGTGAAAGAACGGTACGAAATTCTTAACGCCGAACAATGGAGCGTTTTAAATGAACAGCTCAACGACAAGTACGAAATGTTAAAAACTATTTCTGATTTTAAAAAACCAATTGTGACTATCTTTGACGGCATTGCAGTCGGAGGCGCTCTCGCAATTGCCGGCATGAGCGATTTTGTTCTCGCAACTGACCGCACGGATTTACATTATCCTGAGGCAGCGATTGGTTATCAAGTGGACGGTGGAAATGCCGCACGAATCGCCCAACACTTTTCGCACGGCGATTTGTCTTATGGCAGAGCATTTTCGAAATATTACGCGTTTACAGGAACGTCCATTTCACTTTCGAATGCTGTCAGACACGGATTTGTGAATAAATTCATTTACTCTAATTCCGTTCAATCCGTTTTAGATGATCTCAAAAGACTCGCAACGATACGGGATCAAATATCCTTTGATGACATTTCCCACATGCTCTATGCCAGGTATCAGAGTCCGAAATACCTAAGCGGTTATTATAGAGTTAACGATTTTTACAGGATGCATTTGCATCTCTTGATCGAAAAATATTTTAGTTATGAGAGTCCCGAAGATATTGTGAAAGCTTTAATTAAAGGACTTGTTCCTGAGTCAAGCTCATCTTCATCAGAGCCCATCGATTTAAAAGGATGGGAAGAGCCATTTGTCCGGAAGACACTGCAAAAAATGATTGAACGTTCGCCCTTTGCCATTTTAGCGACCAATCAATTAATCGAAGCATTTGCCGAGCTGCCTAAGAAAGGTTACCAGGATATACCGGCTCCAATCGCGCGATACAAAGAAGCTTTTAGGCGGCGTTTAGTTCATCAAGAGCCTGAGTTTCCAATAGACCCTCGAACCGAGGTTGTGGGTGTCAAGGCAACCTCGCCGTCATTTACAGACGCCATGTTTCGGATAGAAAAGAGAAAGGCTCGAAGCTTATTTGGATTAACAAAACGAAATCTAAAAGGAAAAGGTCCTCAAGAGGTCGTCGAAGGTCTTCGTGCTTTTGTGACGCGTCAAAAACCAACCCGCCGTGTTTGGCCGTCTCAAACGTCTCGCTTAGGCCGTTTGTTCGCACGAGCCGAAGACGCGCTCGCGCAATCAACGAACGTCCGTGCTGAGCTGCGTGCGGCAATTACGGTTTGGAGAAATTCTGAAAATAAAGATGTGTATATCAAATGGGGCGGCAAGCCGGCCGTCAGAATTCAACATCCCGCCGAGCTTGCAGCTTTGCTCATCAGGCAGGGAATTGATGCTTCGGTCGTTCCGGATCCTGACGGGCCCACGACCCATGTCCAAGTGGTCCACCTGGGAAAACCCTATTTGGTTAATTACAGCGACGCAGACGCCATTCGGGAAATGTTGAAAGAAATTTCCCGCGCCGAGCTGAGAAATCCTGAACCTGAAAATAAAACATTCAATAAATCTCAGCCCGGTCCTGAGGCCAAAGGCCGAAGGGCTGAATTACGCGTATCGTTGATACGCAGACTCGCGGTAGCAGGAATGATTTCAATTTTGGCGGTTCTCACCATTAATTCGTGTGCCCGGTTAGATCGATCCCGCGCGAATCTTCAAATGCAGCGGGAAGCCGAACAGGAACAGGAAGAAGATACCGTGCCAAAAATAGATTACAGTTACTTGGACGATTTGAAAGCATCGTATTTTCGTTCAGATCAATATTCTGAATCTGAAGGTGTTTATTGGGGTGTTATCTTCAGTGATCCGTACCAAATTTTGAAGAATAAAGCGCTTCGAAATGCAATTGACGACGCGTTCCGTTACAAAAAAGAGCACGATCCGAGTTTTGGAACGACCAATTTTCTCTTCCGAATATCACCGCAAACTGTTTTGGAAGATCTTGTATTGCCTCCGTACTGGGCAGAACTTTACAACTACCAAGCGCCCATTAAAATCCATCGTATTTACAATCGAGACGGCAGTATTTTAAGAGAGCCGATTTTGAAAGACGCGCCGCTTGCAGGCGGTAAAGTTGAACTTCAGGGAACGCCTGATTCACTCGAAAATGACATTGCAAAATTGCAGTTGCTCATTTTAGGCGGCGGCGACTACATCAAATTTAAAGATTGGCTGAAATTACCAAAACCTGAGGAGTCACACCAGCCCAGTCTTCTTGAAAGCGAAATTGAACGTGGCACTTCTCCACGTTCTGAACTGCGGGCGGAAGGTGAAGGCGTGTTTACCCAAATTATTTCAAATCCAAATTTTTGGTTCAGTTTGATTGTTGCAATGCCCATTTCCGCAATTGTCGCCTATTTCGTGGGAACTTTTCTGTTTCGACGGAACATCAAAAATCTTCTTAGAATTTGGGCAGAGAAAGAAGGATTTCAAAATGAAATGGAAATCATCGTTCAGACCACAGATCGAATGGGATCCGCCGGAAAAAGAATTCTCTTTGCGATCGAACAAATTCCGGAAACGAGGCTTTCCATTTTTGTTGATAAATTATCGGATGCTTTTAAGGAATCAGACCAGGATTTTCCAATTTCAAATGGCGAGTTAACCAGAGTGATTGGGTTGGATGAAATTGTCAATCGCATCAAAATTGGAGATGACCGTTTTAGCGTTCGTCTTGATCATCATTACAACATCAACCAAGAAAGTGGTGAGCATGAACATTGGTACGAATTCGAAATTTCTCCAAAATCGGAGTTGCGTTCCGTTGTGGATTATTTACCCTACGCTCAACCGCTTGCATTTCAGATGAATATCCGGGAAGCGAAGGAAAAATTTTTCTCCAAAATTACTCCGCAGTCTCACGTCTTTATTGTACACGATGACGATGGCGACGGTTTTTCAAGCGCCTACATTTTGAAAGATCTTCTCAGATATTGGGTTCCGAACGATCAAATCCATCTTTTGAGTGTGCAAGACAGAACTCGGGAGATGGAAACTGAGCTTGCCGCACAAATTGAAAGTGCGCACGCAAAAGAAAATTTTGTTATTTACACAGACATTCAAGGTGCGCTTTCAAAATTTGCAGGACGGATGCCGGAAGAAACAAAGGCAAAAATCTCCGGAATTCTGTCCGTAGATCATCATCCGGGCAATGAAGAAATTCCTGGAAGTGTTTTGGTTCATCCGGAAGACAAATGGAGTGCAGCAATCGACGGATTGGAATTTCCAGCCGGAATGGCCACGCTTTTTCTGGCGGCTGCATTAATTGGAAATCATCCGAATGGCGGAGGAGAAAAGGCATTCAAATTCTTTGCAAAATATTTACCGCTTGCTATTTTTACGCTGCATCATGATATTTTCCAGCTTTTTGAGAGACCGGAATTTTCGGGATGGAGATGGCTGATTGAAAAGGCTCGTTACGATTTTCATTATCCGATCATTTCCTTCCAACAGGTAATGATCAATCTTCTGCTGCTCGATCGTTTGCTTCAATTTCCCATTAAAAGTCACTATGTGAACGATTTAGTTGTGACCATTGCCTCCAAGTTGAGCGATTTAGAAGATATCTCGAAAGCGCCCGCAATTTATGAGGCCGCTCTTCAACAATCGGATGAAGTTTTTAAGCAATTTGGAATCAACATCCAGAAATTAGCTTTTTTAGTGACTTCCATTGTCAATCGCGAAAAAGTGAAACCCATCTCTGAACCGGTTGTTTTTGTGGTGATTGATCGGGAAGAAATCCACCAACTGGGTTTGGATTTGCCGGACTCTATCGTACCGAAAATCCGGACATCCATTGCCGGAAGACTTGCCATGAATCTTGGCAAGCAATTCAAAAAAGCCGAAAATCCAAAAGCGGTAGTCGTGTTCGAACAAGATCTTCGGGATCCGAATCGCTGGCATGTGCGTTTACGCTCGATCCGGCACCGAATGAATGTTTCCGAATTTGCGGCGCTTGCAAATGTTGGAGACGGTCGAAGGCCGCAGAAGCGTGACGGGCTTTTGGTTTTGAATAAAACCATCAATAAACAAACACGCAAACCGTACGAATCTCTGGACGAAGCGATCCAAACCATGCAAAGCTTAACCCGCGTGCGGGCTGCAGATCCAAGGGCTGAATTGCGGAGTTTAAAGAGTAAAATCGAAAAGACAAAACGTTTGGTAAGTGAACTTCTTACAAAATCACCAGATTTTGATTGGGAGGAAGCAGAGAGAAAGAACGAGCTTCCAATTTTTGATAATGATCTACTTGGGCCCGTTAAAAATAAAGGAATTGTTAATATTTTACCTTTTCCAAATTTTAATTATCCGTGGCCTATTCTTGGATCTTACGAACGCGGCTGGTTGGCAAAAATCGTGAAAGGCGAAGTCAAAAATGGATATTACGAAATGGTCGTTGAATTTAAAAAACGCGGAAGAAAATCGTTTCAAAAGATATTTCAAATTGGGCGCTGCAAACTTCTCAAAGAATTAAAATACCAAAGCAAAAAGAAAGATGGCATTCAAGGAAAGACCAAGCAAGTTCTTGCCATCAACGAACATTTTGGGCTCGAAGAACTCGAAAAATTGACCCTAAATTCTTTTGATTTCGATTGGGAAGCCGCAAAAAAAGAAGGAAAAATTCCAAATTTGGATGGACTTTCCATTGGGCCGATCAATGCAAAAGGAGCAGTTCAATTAAATCCATTGGCCAATTTTCCATACAATTGGTATGTCCTTGGGTTTCAAGATGAAGGTTGGCGCGGTGTAATTGTGAAAAGCGGAGTTGTGAACGGAATTTTTCAATTCGCGATTCAATTCGAAAAAGCCGGAAAGGAAACTTTCGAAAAAACGTTTCAAATTGGAAGCGTTCCAAAAGTTCTTCGGAATCGATCGACTAAAAAACCTTTTTCAGTTTTGGAAATTAGCGACAAACTTGGAACGCGCGGTTTGGCTGAAGTCGTCACCTATCATGAGAAGTCTGATTGGGAATATGCAAAAAGAGAAGGATCGCTTCCAAATTTGGATGGCCTCCAAATTGGTTATAGCGACAAAAAAGGACGTTTTAGATTTAAATTGCTTGAAAACTATCAATACACTTGGTCAGCTTTGGGTTTTCCTGAAAAAGGCTGGAAAGGGGTTATTTTGAAAAGCGGTGTTGAAATGGGTGTTTTTGAATTTACCGTCGAATTTTCGAAGTCCGGGCAAGAATCTTTCCAGAAAACTTTTCAAGTTGGCGGTCCTGCAAAATTACTTACCCACACAATAGATCCCGCTCAGAAAATACCAGTTTTAAATATTAGCGATAAGCTTGGCATGAGGCATTTAAAAGAAATTATTTCAAAACCTGTGGAATTTAATTGGGAACATGCGGAACGCAACGAGTTAATTCGTGATCTCGCTGGGTTTCACATTGGCGTAAGCGATGAAAAAGGTTGCTTTTTGTTCAGTTTTTTGAACGGCCAATTTGTTTTTGCGTGGGCTGCTCTTGGATTTCAAGAAAGCGGATGGAGAGGAACCATTGTTGACAGTAAATTTGAGGAAGGGTTTCTAAGATTCACGGTTAAATTCACCAAAGAGCACAAACAACCCATCATTGAAACATTCCAAATTGGGCCTTACCGTCGTCCTTTAACACCAAACCAAAAAGAATATGAGGGTTTCAGACCCAGTGTTTTTGACATTTTAAATATTCGGATGATTGCGAAATTGGCACAAATCGAACGCCTGCGAAAACAATATCCGAAAGCGGGAAGAGTCGATGCGCATACCTATCAAATGGTTGAAACCATCTCAGACCCATCTTCAAATGTGAGCGGGTCAGTAGAATTTACAGAGATGACGCGGCAAATCGATCTGGCCGTCAAAACTCTTGATGACGAAGGAAAAGAAATTGTACGTCTCATGAGTGAAGGAGAAAGCGATGAACAAATTGTAGCTCGTGGTTATGATCTCACGTTAATTCAGAGTGTCAGAAGAACATTGCAAGACTGGCTTTTTGATTACAGTGATCACACGGGTGAAGATTTTACAAATCGTGCGGAATTGCGCAGGAAAGATATTGGTAATACATCCGGAATTCCGAATCCGGATGAGCTGGTTCCTCGGGAAGCGATTCGAACGTTTGCAGGAGTTTTGCGTGAAATAGATCAGAAAAATAGTGCGCGCAATCCGCGCGGCTCGCTCACGCAGTCCGCATTTTCCCAGTTTGACGGCGTGATTGGTTTGAATGGATTTGTCCGGAATTATTCGGCTGTTCTGCCGATTCTTGCCGAAAGAATGCCCGCGCAATATCGAGTGCTTGTGGTCACAAATCGCGCTGAACTCAGGTTCATTCAAATGATCAACCGGTTTTTGCCTAAACATTTACGGTTCAAAATTGCGCGAAGTTACCAAAAAGCAAAAGCCATTCTCATTGCGCTTGGTGCTCAATCAATTTTGGCGCTTGGTTCTGTGGAAGATGCAAATTTGAAGGATCTTTTGCTTCGCGAAGGCATTGTCGCAAGCAAGCAAGACATTGTGATTATTCAAAATCCTTACGACTTGAGACAATTCGGCATTGCGGTTGACGATTGGCTCATCCGGGAAATTCATGAATCTCAAGTTGCCCACGACCTCGCAATGAATGCTTAAGAATTTCTGACATATTCCAATCTTCACTGAAACTTTGCTGTTTCGCTACGCTCCGCTCGACCAATTCTTGTCGATCGGACAAAGCAGAATCGGTCGTGCTCACTGCGGCACTCGAAAAGATGAAGTCCGTTCATCTTTTCTCGTGACACCACTCCACAGCAAAGTTTCAGTTTGATTGACAAGGTGGAAAGGGTTTTGTGTGCTCCCGTGCGAATGAAGTTTTGCTTTTCGCTAGATAAATATTCTTCTTTGATTTAAGTCTTCTCGTGTACAATACAAATTCATTTATGGAGGAGTGAATTCAATGACTCAAGAATTGGTGACATTTGTTGCGCGGATCAAAGCAAAACGCGGGAGGGAAGCGGAAGTCAAGCAAGAGCTCTTGAAATTAATTGCGCCGACGCGCGCTGAAGCGGGCTGCGTGAGTTACGACATGCACGTTTCACTTGAAAATCCAGCGCAATTTTTATTTTACGAAACTTGGAAATCGCAAAAAGATATTGATGCACATTTTGAAACCCCGCATCTCAAATCCGTTCTTGCCAAAGTGAGCGATTCGCTCGCGGAACCTCCCGAATTAACCCGCTGGCAGAAAATTGTTTCATAGCCGCGAACGGCCGCGGCGGTTTCCCGCAGTATCCATAAACCTGTTGCAACTCCTGTGAAAAAAGAGATAATAAAGTTCGGAGATCATTCATGAAACGTTCTAAAGTAACGGTTGTCGGAGCCGGATTTGTCGGCGCAACGTGTGCTCAGCGGATTCTTGAAAAAGAAATTGCGGACGTTGTTTTAGTAGACGTTGTCGAAGGGCTTCCGCAGGGAAAAGCGCTCGACATGATGGAGTCAGCCGCGGTTGAGCAATTTGACACGACGATTGTTGGCACCAATTCTTACGTCGACACAAAAAATTCGGATGTGGTAGTTGTGACGGCCGGGCTCGCGCGAAAGCCGGGGATGAGCCGCGATGATCTCATGATCAAAAATGCGGAAATCGTGAGCGGCATTATTTCAGAAATCGTTCGTTATTCGCCGGGCACGATTTTGATTATGGTCACGAATCCCTTGGATGTCATGAGTTATCTCGCGTGGAAGAAATCCGGATTCGACGCGAAGCGCGTGATCGGAATGGCGGGCGTCCTTGATTCCGCGCGTTATGCGTATTTTATCGCAGCCGAACTCGGTGTTTCCCCGAAGGATGTCCGCGCGATGGTGCTGGGCGGCCACGGGGATTCAATGGTTCCGGTCACTCAATTTTCAACGGTGAACGGCGTTCCGATGGCCCAGCTCATTCCCAAAGAAAGAATCGAAGCAATCAACAAACGCACGCGCGAAGGCGGAATCGAAATCGTCAATTTGTTGAAAACCGGCAGTGCCTACTATGCGCCGTCCTCTTCGGCGGTTGCCATGACCGAAGCGATCGTCATGAATTCCGGACGGATTCTTCCGTGCTGCGTTTATCTGGAAGGCCCGTATGGAATTTCAGGAACGTATTGCGGTGTTCCGGTGAGCCTCGACCAAACCGGTGTTCGAAAAGTGATTGAACTTAAAATCGACGGAGCGGACCTTCAGGCGCTTCAAAAATCTGCCGCCGATGTGAAAGAAAATATTAAAAAATTAAAATTGTAATCATGTCGAATCGATCATTTTGGTTCAGGCGGCTCCACTCACTTTCAGGCGTGTTTCCGATCGGAGCTTTTCTCCTCGAACACATGTTCACGAATTCTTTTATTGTCCAAGGCCCGGACGCGTACAACTCCAAAATCGAATTTCTCCGCAGCCTTCCGTATTTGCCGGTGATTGAAATCACGTTTATCGGTTTGCCCATTTTGTATCACGCCGGTTACGGAATGTATGTTTGGTATTCCGGAAAGAGCAATTTGCGCTGGTATCCGCACACACAAAATTATCTTTATGCCCTGCAGCGCTGGACCGGTCTCGTGACTTTGGTTTACATTTTGTATCACGTGTATGAGACGCGGATTGTGAATGCCATTTACGGCACCGAAGTGAGTTTTGCGCGCATGCAAGAACTGATGCAAAATCCGCTCACTTTTTGGTTTTACATTCTTGGGCTCGCCGCCGTTTGTTTTCATTTTGCGAACGGGCTTTGGGGATTTTGCGTCAGTTGGGGAATAACGGTTGGGGCAAAAGCCCAGCGCTTGAGCGGGACTCTTTTTGGAATCCTTGGCCTTGCGATTTTTGCAGCGGGTGTGAATTCATTAGTTTATTTGATCCGATGAAATCAAACGCAAAATTTATAGTGGTCGGTGGCGGACTTGCGGGACTTATGATAACCGTGAAGCTCGCCGAGATGGGATATTCGGTCGATATTTTTTCAATTCTCCCGTGCCGCCGCTCGCATTCGGTTTGCGCACAAGGCGGAATCAATGCCTCTGTGAATACAAAAGGCGAGGGCGATTCTCCCCGGATTCATTTCGAAGAAACCATTTTTGGCGGAGATTTTCTAGCCAGCCAGCCGCCTGTTCTTGGCATGTGCGAAGCCGCTCCCAATATTGTGAATCTTTTTGACCGGATGGGTGTTACGTTCAACCGGACGCCGGAAGGACTTCTCGATTTTCGCCGATTCGGTGGAACCCGTTTCCACAGAACCGCCTTTGCCGGATCGACCACAGGCCAGCAAATGCTTTACGCGCTGGATGAACAAACCCGCCGCCATGAATCCGAAGGTTTGGTTACACGCTTTGAGGGCTGGGAATTTCTCTCGGCTGTTTTGGATGAAAATGGAGTGCCGCGCGGAATTGTCGCAATCAATCTATCTTCCATGGAATTAAAAGCGTTTCGCGGTGATTGCATCATTATGGCCACAGGCGGCGTCGGAATGATTTATGGCCGCAGCACCAATTCCACGATTTGCACGGGTTCTGCGGCCGGCGCACTTTTCGAGCAGGGCGTTTGGTACGCCAATGGTGAATTTGTTCAGGTTCATCCAACGGCCATTCCGGGTGAAGACAAAAATCGTTTAATGTCTGAGGCCATTCGCGGCGAAGGCGGGCGCATTTGGACAATGAAAAACGGGAAACCGTGGTATTTTCTTGAAGAATGGTATCCGAAATACGGTAACTTGGTCCCCCGTGACATTGCGAGCCGCGCGATTTTTAAAGTTTGCCGGGAACTCAAACTCGGAATCGACGGAAAAGATATGGTGTATCTTGACATTTCGCACATTCCGCGTGAGACACTCGAGAAAAAATTGGGCGGCGTCATTGAAATTTATGAAAAGTTTGTTGGCGAAGACCCAAGCAAAGTTCCGATGCGCGTTTTTCCGGCGGTTCATTACACGATGGGCGGCCTCTACATCGATCAACATCACATGACGAACGTGAAAGGAATTTTAGCGGCGGGGGAATGCGATTACCAATATCACGGGGCAAACCGGCTCGGTGCCAATTCACTTCTTTCCTGTATTTACGGCGGTGAGCTTGCCGCGAAAACCGCCGTTCAATATGCGGAAGGACTTTTAGCAGGTTCCGATCAAGCCAATCAAAAATATTTTGATCTCGAGCTGAAGCGCCAGCGGGAATTAAACGATCAATTGATCCGCTCGCGCGGAAAGGAAAATCCGTATCATATTTGGGAAGAAATGGCCAAATGGATGACGGACCATGTCACGGTTGTTCGCATCAATGAAAAATTAAAAGAAACTGACCAGAAATTGGTGGAATTGACAGAACGTTTGAAAGATATCAATTTAAATGATTTGTCCGAATGGGCGAATCAGCCGCTTATTTTCGCGAGAGAACTTCGGCACATGCTTTTTCTTGCGCGCGTGATTACGCTTGGTGCGCTTCGCCGGAACGAAAGCCGCGGCTCTCATTACAAACCGGAATTTCCCGAAAGAAACGATCAAGAGTGGCTGAAGACAACCATTGCCAAATTTGATCCGCGCGAACCAAAGTTTTCCTACGAAGAAGTCGATATTTCATTAATGAAACCGAAAGAGCGGAAATATTAAATAACCAAACCGACATCTTGACCTTTGCCCAATCACAAATTATAAAATGAACAAACCCGACCAACTTACCGTTCGCGTCAAACGTCAGGACAACCCGCAGGCGAAGCCTTATTGGGAAGAATATCGTATCAAGTTTCGTCCGTACATGAATGTCATTACACTTTTGCAGGATTTGCGCAAGAATCCGAGAACGTTTGACGGGCGCTTGACATCCGCCATTGCGTGGGAAGCAAGCTGCCTTGAAGAAGTGTGCGGGACGTGTACGATGGTGATCAATGGAAAGGTGAGACAGGCGTGTTCGGCTTTGGTTCATATGCTGGGCGAACAAATTACAATTGAACCCATGAGCAAATTTCCGGTGGTGCGGGATTTGATCGTGGATCGAAGTGCCATCTTCAAAAATTTTAAGCGCGTGAAAGCATGGGTACCGATTGATGGAACGCATGCGCTCGGGCCCGGCCCGAGAATCAGCCCGGAAGACGCGCTCGAGAATTATCAATTGTCGCGGTGCATTGCGTGCGGCTGCTGCATGGAAGCGTGCCCGCAATTTAATGAACGTTCAGATTTTATCGGCGCGGCTGCGATCAATCAGGTGCGTTTATTTAATGCGCATCCGACCGGGAAAGTGTTAAAGAAAGACCGGCTCGGGGCACTCATGGGCGAAGGCGGAATTGAAGATTGCGGAAATGCGCAAAATTGTGTTAAAGCCTGTCCGAAAGAAATTCCTCTTGTGACTTCCATCATTGAAGTAAACCGCCAAATCACATTCAGCCTATTGGATTTATTCAAGAAATAAAATCGAACGCGCGTTCAATGAATAACTCATGGACAAAATCGATTCAAATCTAACGGCATTAAAAAAAGTTGATCAAAAACATTTCGAGCCGAAACTAGGAAAGAACGTTTGGGTTCACTCATCTGCGCAAGTGATTGGCCGCGTGACATTGAAAGATTACGCCAATATTTGGCCGGGAACTATTTTGCGCGCGGACATCAACGAAATTGTAATCGGGCGCTTCACGAACATTCAGGATTTGTCCGTTGTTCATTTGGAATCGAGCCGCGGATGTTACGTGGGCGATTATTGCGTGGTTGGGCACAGTGTGATTTTGCATGCGTGTACGGTAAGAGATGCTGCACTGATCGGGATGGGTGCTATTATATTAAATGAAGCGGTGATCGGCGAAGGTGCATTAATTGGTGCGGGAGCGCTTGTAACGGAAGGAACCAAAGTAAAGCCGGAAAGTCTTTATCTTGGAATGCCGGCCCGGTTTGTCCGGAA
>OBEQ012325189.1_pt1 | contig 19965 bp, 20 predicted proteins | sample 1670901 | NCBI WGS metagenome assembly OBEQ01 (sample SAMEA104232315, study PRJEB22302) | groundwater metagenome | biome: forest; feature: aquifer; material: groundwater | place: USA | collected 2011-08-07 | depth 5.4 m
CCTCAAATCAATGAGTACTATGGACTTTCCTCCCCAAAAATGCTTCAAAGAAGAAAGTTAATTCTTAAAATTACTAATAATTTCAATATCTTAAGTTATTTAATAAAAACGAGACTCTTGGCACAGGGTTTGCTAAAATAACTAGTGATTGCACTAGTGCCGTGTCCATATAAAATTAGATGGTCAAGGTACTAGGAGAGAGTTTTTTAAACGAGGAAAAAATATGTCAGTAGCATCCACAACCGATTTGTTAAGTATGGTCGATACCAATGCCTGGAACTCGATGACCGAAGAGGAACAGGTCGCCGCTCTAGATGAATATTTTGCCGCAGGGGGAACATTGGCTGATTTTGAAACAGCGATTCAGGATCAACAGAAATCAATAGATGACGCGACCAGCCAGGACAAAAGCTATTATAGTTCGGTCGCGGCAGTATCAACAACCGACACGGCAACAACGGCAACAAAAGACGCTCTTCTTGCCAGTATTCAAACAGAAATCGATAACTACAACACCGAAAGCGATAACCTGACATCCATGGAAGAAACAGCCAAGACCGAATCAGACATTTATACCGCCCACAATGTGACGGCCGACGGGGCTTACACGACCGGAGATACTCTAGATAGTTCAACCACCGTTGTGGAGGTGACAAACACATCCGAAGATCCTTTTAGCACCACCGATTCAACGACTTTTGAACAATATCTGATTGATGAAGGAATCACCGATGCAACAACCGGTGTCGTGTTAAAAGACGTTAATGTTGATGGAGAATTTAACTATACCGATATCGAAACAGCTCAAACAAATTATGATTCGAGCATCTCTTATCAATTCATCACACTGACCGCTAGCTCGGACGAAGCTTGGCAGTTGGTCACCTGGGATCCGTCGGGAAATCCGCCAACGGTGAAGTTCAAAAAATACAATGTCAACGACCCCACTCAATACGCTTATTATGAATTTCATGTGGAATCCTTAAATCCCCCTCCTCCTACCTTGCGTTTTATCTTCGAGGGGGGAGTCGATACCACCAGCGTTGACAGTTGGTCCCCAGAATTGCAGGGAATGTCTTTCTATGGTACTGCAACCACTTCGATTGCGGATGAAATTGCCGGAACAACCGCCACCGATGACACCATTTCTAATAATGCTGTCATTCCCAATTATACCGAAGCTTTCGATGGACTCACATCCACTTCTGTTACCCAGTATGTGGATGGCGGCGCCCTAACCGGTGATAATTTAACCTTAGCCCAAGATGCTTTGGATATTCTTTATAGTTATCTTAACGACCCGACACTTGGCAGCATGTCTGACGCGGTGGCAGAAATTTATCAACAGTGGACTGAGGCTGGTATTAGCCCTGAGGAAATAGCTCAACTGATTCAGTCTCTCATTATGACTGTGGCTATCAATGACTATGCTCATTTTAGTACATTCTTTGCATCTGTAAAAACCAGTCTCGAACAATCGCTTAACTACGTCACGACTGACCATGCCACTTATACCGCCAACGACCAGACTTGTGTCCTGTTGTTAGAAATGATGACGGGGGGCGACATCACCGCTTTCTTCTCCCCGGATGGAGTAAAAGATGGAAGTTGGACGGACCATACCGAAAACGTTGCGGCTCTTACCAACCTGTTGGCCATCGAAACACTCGGGGGAATTCTTCCAAACAGTTCTATAAGCACTCTGATTGGTTATGAGACGACGCTAGAAACAGCTCCAGCTACAGTAGAAGAGACGGTTGCCTACAACGACTCGGAAGCTACAGACCTGGCATCCACGTCTAAGATCACCCAGTTTGTTCACCAATATAATCCCAACGAACTGATTGATACCGATTGCACCACCGAGGGAGAAGCGAGTACCGCTATTAGCACCATTATTAGTGACATCAATACCATGTGGGCAGATGGTACAAGTAGTCTAGATGATATGCGAAGAACCATCTTGGATGATATTGCCGCTCTCCCTGGCGACGAACAAGATGATGTGGCGGCACTCTTGACAGCCTATCTTCATGACTACGCTCCCGATCTCTTCACAGCACTTTTCAATAGTGACTTCAAAACAGACATGGCCGCTTACATTTACAATAATGGTGGTAGCGCCCCTTATATGCTTACATGGCACCCACTCAATCCAGATAGCAATCGTGAAGATGATATCGGCGCCTTGTTCAAGGGCTATCATGATGGTAACTATTAATTCTCTTAATACCGAACCTTCATCAACATTAATCCCTTTGCCGGGGCGGTCATGCCCGCTTGTTTTCGGTCCTTACTTTTTAATATTTTTTTGAATTGAGCGACGGTCGTTTTGCCGCGACCGACGTTGACCAACGTTCCCACAATGTTTCGAATACTATGTTTAAGAAAACCGTTGCCGGTAATGGAGATGCGGATTAATAATTTGTAGGGGTTCGATTCATCGAACCCGGGCGCCATAAATGGCGCCCCTACGGAAATCGATATCTTATAAATCTCTCTCACCGTCGTTTTGACGTCGGTGTCTGATGCGCAAAAAGCGCGGAAGTCATGTTCCCCCACCAACACTTTGGCCGCTTGTTTCATTTTTTTGATGTCGAGAGAATAAGGAATGCGCCAGACAATATCTTCCAGAAAAGGGGACCGGAGTTTCGAGTTGAAAAGAGTGTAGTCGTAAGTTTTTTGTTTGGCCGATAATTGGGCGTGGAAATTTTGGGAAACAATTTGCGCATCGATGACAGAAATGTCGTCGGGCAAAAGGGAGTTGAGACCATAAATAATTTTTTTTAAATCGATCTCGCTCTGCGAATCAAAATGACACACCTGCGCCAACGCATGCACCCCGGAATCGGTTCGTCCTGAACCAATCACATTTATTTTTTGACGTAAGATTCTATGAAGAGTTTTTTGGAGAACTTCCTGAATGGTCACGCCATTCGGCTGTACCTGCCAACCGTGGTAGTTTGTTCCCTTATATTGAACCGTTAGTTTGATGCGAGGCATGGGACATCATTCAATCAATTTTTCCGCAATTTGAATCGCGTTGAGCGCGGCCCCTTTGAGAATTTGATCGCCGCAGACGAAAAAATTAAGTCCGTTCGGATCGTCCAAATCTTTGCGCAAACGGCCGACCAAAACGTCGTCGCGATTGGAGGCCTCTAACGGCATGGGAAAATGATTCTTTTGGCGATCGTCCACAACCGTCAGCCCCGGCATTTTTTTGAAAGCTTTATTGGCTTCCTCTAAAGAAATCGGACGTTCCAGCTCTAGATGAATCGCCTCGGCGTGCGCCCGAAAAACGGGCACTCGTATTGACGTGGGACAAATTTGGATATTGTTGTCATGAAAAATTTTCCGGGTTTCTTTGACCACTTTCATTTCCTCTTCACAATAACCCTCGGGCCCAATGTCCGAATTGTGAGAGAAAAGATTGAAGGCAATTTGATACGGAAATACCCGCTTCGCGGGATTGTTATTTCCAGCAAGCACCTCTTTCGTCTGTTCAAACAATTCCTCTATCCCCATCGCTCCGGCGCCGCTGACCGCTTGATAAGTAGCGATCACCATTTTTTTCACGCGCGAAATTTGATGAATCGGCCAGACCGCCATCGACGCGATAATGGTGGTGCAATTGGGGTTGGCGATAATGCCGGTGTGATTTTTAATATCTTCCGGATTCACTTCGGGAATAATAAGAGGCACTTTATTGTCCATTCGGAACGCGCTGGAGTTGTCGATCACCACCGCGCCCGCTTTGACAGCAGCCGGTGCAAATTCTTTGCTGCGAGAACCCCCAGCTGAAAAAAGAGCAATATCAATTCCGTCAAAAGAATCTTTTTTCAATTCCAAAACGGGATATTCTTTCCCTTTGAACTTCATTTTTTTGCCCTTAGAGCGCGAAGAAGCCAACAGGCGCAATTCACCAACTGGAAAATTCCGGCTTTCCAAAACTTTCAAAAATTCCTGACCGACAGCCCCGGTAGCCCCGGCAATGGCAATGTTATATTTAGATTTCTTCACAAATCAATTCTCCCATTTCTTCCGTGCTCACTTTTTTAGTCCCAGCCGTATAAATATCCGCCGTTCGATAGCCTCCTTCCAACACTTTTTCAACCGCTTGTTGAATTTTTTGGGCGGGCTTTGACTGATTAAACGAATAGTGCAACATCATCCCAGCCGACAGGATGGTCGCAATGGGATTGGCAATCCCCTTACCTGCAATGTCCGGGGCGGAGCCATGAATCGGTTCATACATTCCCCGCGATCCTTCCCCCAAAGAAGCGGAAGCAAGCATTCCGATGGAGCCTGTGAGCATCGAGGCTTCATCGCTTAAAATATCGCCAAACAAATTTGTTGTAACAATCACGTCAAATTGACGCGGATTGCGGATGAGTTGCATCGCACAATTGTCGACATACATGTGCGACAGTTCGACGTCCGAATAATTTTTGTGGACCTCCGTCACGACGTTGCGCCAAAGCTCGGTGGTTTCCAGAACGTTGGCTTTGTCGATGGAGGTCACTTTCCCTCGCCGCTTGCGAGCCAATTCGAAAGCAACGCGGGCGATCCGCTCAATCTCGTGCGTGGAGTAGACCATCGTGTTAATCCCTTTAAGCTCGCCATTGGCTTGTTTAGTGACGCCACGGGGTTTTCCAAAATAAATGTCTCCGGTGAGTTCGCGCACCACCATCAGATCAATTCCCTCAATCACTTCGCGTTTTAAAGTTGAAGCGTCGACCAGTGATGAAAAAACCACCGCCGGACGAAGGTTGGCAAACAGCCCCAGCTCGGCGCGCAAACCAAGCAGGGCGCGCTCGGGACGTACCGCATAATCAAGAGCTTCCCACTTAGGGCCGCCTACGGCCCCTAAAAGAATGGAGTCTGATTTTTTAGCCAGCTCGAGGGTTGCCGCAGGTAAAGGATGCCCGGTTTGATCGTAAGCACACCCCCCGACCAACGCTTCTTCGAAAGCAAAAGACAAACCATCGGTTTTTTCTAAAGTGCGAAGAACCTTAACCGCCTGAGTCATGACTTCCGGGCCAATGCCGTCACCGGACAAAACTGCAATTTTGTAGGTTGTCATAGTTTCATTTCTTAAATAACGCGTCTAATTTCTTTTTCGCATCCGCCGCGGGATCTGTAGGGGCGGTTCGCGAACCGCCCCTACCCATCACAAAGTAATCACAAAAATTGGATTTTTCTTTATCGACAACCCGATCCGCCTGCGGCTCGCGGCATTCGTTGTAGGCACTTGTATCGTAAAACTCACAATTTTTGCAAATGTGTAAATCACCTCTACAATGAGGACAATCTTCTTGGCGCCCGATCTTATCCGTAATTTTTAATTCTTTGTGACAAAAGAAACAGTGCATTAAATCCCCCGCCCTGCTTCTTTTTTGTCCTGATAATATTCCAAACGATTAATCGCCGACAGAAAAGCCATGGCCGACGCGACAATAATGTCGGTGTGCGCTCCGCTACCACGAACCGATTTTCCATTTTCAGAAATGGTCACCACCACCTCCCCTTGCGCATCGGTGTCGCCGGTGATGGCGTTGACCAAATAGCGATCGAGGTTCCCCTGAAACCCGGTGATTTTTCGGATCGCCTTGAAAACTGCATCCACGGGGCCACTCCCTTTTTCCAAACCTTTTTTCACTTTTCCATTCACTAAAACTTCGACAGTAGCTTCCGGAATAATCTTGTTGCCACTGACCACATGCACCGATTCGATTTTATATTTCTCGCAAGCTGTCGCCCCTTGTCCTTCGATCAGGGCCAAAATATCCTCGTCATAAACATTCTTTTTTCGATCGGCCAAATCTTTAAAAGCGGCAAACGCCGTTTCCAACGCAGCCCCATCCAAGGGCATTCCCAAAGCTTTCAGCCGATCGCCAAAAGCATGCCGGCCGGAATGTTTTCCCAGCACCAAACGGTTTTTTGGCATCCCGACTGATTTAGGCGTCATGATTTCGTAAGTTGTCTGATGTTTGAGCATTCCATCCTGATGAATTCCCGATTCGTGCGCAAAGGCGTTGTCTCCCACAATGGCTTTGTTGGGTTGAACACTGATGCCGGTAATGAAAGTCAACATTTTGGAAGAAGAATAAATTTGTTCCGTCTTCACCCCAGTTTTAAACGCCAACTTGTCCTTGCGAACATTCAACGTCATCACAATTTCTTCGAGCGACGCGTTGCCTGCCCTCTCGCCAATACCGTTAACCGTGCACTCCACCTGGCGAACGCCAGCCTGAATGGCCGCCAACGAGTTGGCCACGGCCAATCCTAAATCGTTGTGACAGTGAACACTTAAGCAAACCTCTTTGGGCATTTTCAATTTTGATTTCAAAAATCCAATCAACTCGGAAAACTCGGAAGGAATGGTGTAGCCCACCGTATCGGGAATGTTCAGAGTCGTCGCTCCGCAATCAATCGCCAATTGAAACATTTGCGCCAAATAATTCCAGTCGCTGCGTGTCGCATCCATGGCGGAAAATTCAACATCGTCAGAATATTTTTTAGCCAGCTTCACCGCCATTTCGGTATCTTCTAAAACCTGTTCGCGCGTTTTCTTCAGCTGATATTTGAGATGAATGTCCGAGCTCGAAATAAAAGTGTGAATTCTTTTTCTTGCCGCCGGCTCCACCGCTTCGGCACAGCGAATGATGTCGCGCGAATTAGCACGCGCCAATCCACAAATAATCGGCCCTGAAACGCTTTTGGCAATCTGGTGAACCGCCTCAAAATCCCCTTGCGAGGCAATGGGAAACCCCGCCTCGATAATATCCACATTCAGCTTGGCCAACTGGGTCGCCATCCGGAGTTTTTCCTCGAGCGTCATACTGCACCCGGGCGATTGCTCCCCATCACGCAAAGTTGTATCAAAAATTTTTACAAATTCGGCGGACATAACTTAAATCCCATTTCCTTTATTTTCATTTCCCCGTTGTCCAATATCAATCACCTTAAACTCCCCCTTTTTGGGTCTTTTGGTTTCCAACGAAGAGCGAACCTGCGCCCAGCCTACTATTTCCGCAACAACACCAAAACTCACATAACAAACCCCAACAACAAAAAGCATCACTTCCGGTACTGCCGCAATCACGATCAAAAACCCGAGCGCCAAGACCAGAAAAAAGAAATGAGTTTTGCGCTTAGCCTCTAAAGACTTGAATCCTTTGTAACGAACGTTACTGACCATTAAGAGCGCTAGAGAAATAGTCATCGCAATAACCAGAGTAACCGAAGGCCTTGCCGCCAACCCAAAAAGATGCTGATACATGAGAATAAAAGTGACCATGCATCCGGCGGCCGCCGGACTGGGAAGCCCCTGAAAACTCTTTTTTTCCACGTCAGCGGCCTGAACATTAAAACGGGCCAAACGGAGAGCGGTACAAGCAAAATACAAAAAAGCAGCCATCCAGCCAAATTTTTTGTAACTGTGCAAAACCCACAAATACATCATCAACGCGGGGGCCAAACCGAAAGAACACAAATCGACCAGGGAATCGTACTCCATCCCAAAACGGCTACCACCACGGGTGAGCCGGGCCACCCGTCCGTCGAGAAAATCAAACAGCCCCGAAAGCATCAAGGCCCAAATGGCTGTGGTAAAATCACCATTAATGGCGCGGATCATGGCAAAAAAACCAAAAAAAAGATTTCCGGTCGTCAGCAAATTCGGCAAAATATAAACCCCTTTTTGAATCCCCTGTTTTTTCATAATCAGACCTCCGATAAAATAGTTTCTCCCGCTTTGGCACGATCTCCTATCTTAACACGCAACTGATAATTTGTTGGAAAATAGATATCCATCCGCGAACCAAAACGAATCAGCCCAAAAATTTCTCCGACATTTAAACGATCATTCGGACGAACATAATTCACAATACGCCGAGCCAGAAAACCGGCGATCTGAATAAATAAAATTTCGTCCCCGATTGAAGATTCGATCACCAAGGCATTTTGTTCGTTATCCAGTGACGCTTTGTCCGAAAAAGCTCCGAAAAATTTACCCTTGGTATATTCCACCTTTTTAATGACTCCCGTCACCGGAGCTCGGTTGACATGCACATTGAGCGGAGACATAAACACGCTGACTTTTTTGAGACGGCGTTTAAGAATTCGCCCTTCATCAACCTCTCCCACAAAAATAATTTTTCCATCCGCCGGTGACACCACTAAATTATCACCGATGGGAGCCAAGCGCCTCGGATTCCTGAAGAAAGAAACAACAAACACCAACAACACAAAAAACAAAACAAACAAAAGTGGATGAATAAACCCGCCGATTACAACCAATAAAAAAGAAATTCCGATGAAAGGGTACCCTTCATGGGCGATGCGAGAAGCGTCCGTTGTTTTTTTAAACACCGATGACCTTCTTTCCTCGCTCGATGGTGATGCTTCCGGTTTGTTCGAATTCTAAAATGCCAAACGGTTTCAGTTTTTCTAAAACTTTTTTGAGGCTCGCTTCATCTCCCGTAAATTCAGCAACCAAACAAGATCCTTCTTCTTCGAGCACTTCCCCTTTTAACGCACGAATTGTTTTGGCCAAATTGGCTTTTTTCTTCGAATCACTTTTAACTTTGATCAACGCCAATATTCGATTAATCGGATTTTCCGCCGTCACGTCATGTACCTTGATGACATTGATGAGTTTGCGAAGTTGTTTGGTCACCTGCTCCATCACCGCATCGTCCCCCTCGGTGACAATGGTCATGCGGGAAATAGCGGGATCGAGGGTTTCGGCCACGGTGAGGCTTTGAATATTATAACCCCTCCCCGAGAAAAGCCCCGCAATACGGGCCAAAACGCCAAATTCATTTTCAACAAGAACGGATACGGTATGTTTCATAATGGATCAAACTATCAATCCAATAAGCCCTTGTCAAAGATTTCGAGACCATATAAAGTTTAAAGCTTATGGCCGAAGGTAAAAAAATGAAGGGGCGCGACATTATTGTCAAATCCCTGGAAAATGAAGGAGTTGAGGTCATTTTTGGGTACCCAGGCGGCGCCTCAATGGAAATTCACCAGGCTTTAACTTCTTCCAAAAAAATCCGGATGGTTCTTCCTCGTCACGAGCAAGGGGGAGCCTTTGCCGCCTGTGGTTACGGGCGAGCTACCGGAAAACCGGGAGTTTGTTTGGCTACTTCGGGCCCCGGGGCAACCAATTTGATCACCGGCATCATGGATGCCAAAATGGATTCCATTCCGATGATCGCCATCACCGGCCAAGTACCGACGAGCGTGATTGGAAATGACGCTTTTCAGGAAACCGATATTTTAGGGGCCACTTTTCCCTGCGTCAAACATAGTTACCTCGTTAAAGACATCAACATGATCCCGGCAGTTATTCACGAAGCTTTTCTGATTGCCACCACCGGTAGACCTGGGCCTGTCCTCATCGATTTTCCAAAAGATTTGCAGCAACATGAAACGGTTCCCGATTTCGATCGCCGCATTAAGCGTCCGGGTTATAGCCCCAAAATTGGTCTTCCAAAAAATCAGGTGCAAAAAGCAGCCAAACTTTTAAGCCAAGCCAAAAGACCACTCGTTTATGCCGGAGGGGGAATTATTTCCTCCGAGGCGTCCGCAGAATTACGAGAATTTATTTATAAACACAAAATCCCCATCACCACCACGGTCATGGGATTGGGAATTTTTCCGGAGAACGACCCGCTATCGCTACGTATGCTTGGAATGCACGGCGCTGTGTACGCCAACATCGCCATGAATCATGCCGATGTTATTTTGGCCATTGGTGTTCGCTTCGATGACCGCGTGACCGGCAAACTTTCTGAATTCTGCAAAAACGCCAAATTTATTCATGTGGATATTGACGCGAGTGAAATTAACAAAAATATCAAAGTGGATGTCCCGCTTCAAGCCGATGCCAAGGAGGTGCTGGCAGAACTGAACCAGGCGGTCAAGATGTCGGACATTTCGGAATGGCGAAAACAAATCGAAGCGTGGAAAAAAGAATTTCCGCATCATTATAATCTGTCGGAAAAATCAATCAAACCGCAACAGGTGATCGAAGAACTCTCAAAACTCGCCCCCAAAGATTCCATCATCTCGGTCGGAGTGGGGCAACATCAAATGTGGACGGCGCAATTCTACGGTTTTCACACGCCGCGGAGTTGGCTTTGTTCCTCGGGGCTGGGGGCCATGGGATTTGGGCTTCCGGCGGCAATGGGAGCCCAGGTGGCTTTTCCCAACCGGACGGTCATTGACATTGATGGTGACGGAAGTTTTTTGATGAACATTCAAGAGCTGCAAACTTTGCGGCAAGAAAAAATTCCGGTAAAATCGATTATTCTTAACAACAAACATTTGGGAATGGTCGCGCAATGGGAAGACCGTTTTTATAAGTCGGTCCGTGGACACACTTTTTTAGGCGACGCCAATTTTGCCGAAATCGCCAATGCGTTTGGAATCAAGGGGGCTTCGATCAATAAACCGGAACAGGTTGTGCCAGCCCTCAAGGAAATGCTGGCGCATCCTGGACCGTATGTTCTCGACGTCAAATACCCTTACGATGATCATGCGCACGGGCATGTTATTCCCATGATTCCCGGCGGCAAAACTTACCTCGACACCATCCTCATCGACGGAATCAGCTTGCGCGATTACTGGGCGAAAAAGGGAATTAAGGGCTAACCCTGGTCGGGCTAACCCAAGTCGGGTTCTTGCAAATAGCGCATCCGGATTTGATCGGGATTCAGCAACGGCGGGTGTTTTTCAAACACTATTTTTCCCACCCAACGGGCACGAGGCTCTACTTCTTTTCGATAAAAAGTTTTCAATTCTGGAGTCAACAGTTCTTCAATAAGTTCAAAGCCATTTCCGACAATCAAAAAAGGTTTTTTGATTTTTTGAAGACGAACTGCAAAATCTTGCGGATCATAAATTGCTTCGGGTAGGAGCGCAGCCCCTACATTCTTTTCATAAACCGCACCATAAATTTTTCCGCGTCCCCCTTTCATCACGGCGGCTACACTCACCTTGTCTTCATCCACTCCACGGGCGAGAGCTTTCAACGAAGAGACAGCATAAACTCCGTTCCCTAACCCCATCGCCAAACCCATAGCTGTAGCCATGCCTACACGAATACAGGTAAAAGAACCAGGACCTGCCGTCACAGCAATGTTAAAAGAAGTTTTGGGAGTCACCTGATGCCGCTCTAACAGTTGATGGATCAGCGGCAGAAGTTTTTCCGAATGAGTTTTATCGTCGGGGGGGCAAAAAATTTCTTCTAAAAGTTTCTGCTCGTCAAAAAGCGCCACACTCAAAGGTTTGCTGGCGCATTCGATGGCAAGAAGAAAGGACATAAGGAATAATTAAAAAATTCCCTTAATTTTTCCCCAAATATGCGCCCAACCCCAAACACTATTGACATCATTAATAGTGACGAGAGTAATAAATGTTAAAAGAAAAGCGAGCCCAATATATTGAAAAGCTGTTTTTAATTTTGCGGGAAAGGGGCGTCTAAAAATTCCTTCAAAACCAATAAAGATAACGTGCCCCCCATCCAAGACCGGTATGGGCAAAAGATTCATCACCCCTAATTGCAAACTTAAAAAAGCCATAAAATAAAGAAAATCCCCCAGTCCCGAGCGGGCGGCAGCCGCGCTGACTTGCGCAATTTGAACCGGCCCTTCAAAATTTTTGTAGGAAACCTGGAGGTGAACAATTTGTTTTAAAACCGCCCCCGTCATTTGGAAAAGTTTCATATTTTCGTGAAATCCTCTTCGAAACGATTCACTCAGAGAATATCTTTGCTTGATCGAATCGCCGGGATTTTGATATTGCGTCACGCCAATCATCCACGAATGAATTCCTTCATTCAAATGCGGAGTAATAGTCAGGTGAAGCAAAGTCCCTTCACGCCTCACTTCAAAGTCGAGAGATTTCCCCGCACTTTCGCGCACCGTTTGCGTCATGTCGGTCCACGAAGCAACCGGATGACCATTAATGGATTTAACTTTGTCCCCCGGTTTCAATCCCCCTTGCGCCGCGGCCCCGTCGGACATGACATTGCCGACAATCGCTTCTTCACCAATAAAAAGATAAGGCTCAACTCCACTGTAGCCAACTTGTGCCGAACTTAAGGGGGACAACGCCACATGAAAGGGAATTTCAGTTTGAATACGAGTGTCCCCTAGCGTTTCTTCTCTGCCATACTTCAATTTTACATCAACGTTCGGATGCAGGGCTACCCAGTAAAGAAAATCATCCCAGGTTTTTACCTCTTGCCCATTCAACGCCAAAATTTGATCTCCTTTTTGAAGGCCAGCGGTCTGTGCCGGCGAGTTCTCCTTAACTCCCATAATAACCGGCGGCTTATTAATATAAGTTGGCTCCGAGCGACCCACAAAAAAAGCCGCAGGCATAATCAACAAAGCCAAAATAATATTCATGGTAGGGCCGGCAACAACAGTCGCCAAGCGGGCCAAAATGGGGCGTTTGGAAAAAGCATTGGGTGAAGCGGCAATTTTTTCGGCAAGTTCCTTGTCTCCTTCCGCCTCGGCCAGAGGATCCTCACCATAAAGTTGAACATAGCCGCCGAGTGGAATAAGAGAAATTCGATATTCAGTTTCCCCCGGTTTTGTTTTAAAAAGAACCGGCCCAAAACCGATGGAAAACGCTTTAACCGTAATCCCCGATTTTCGTGCGATGATGAAATGTCCCCACTCGTGAGCCAAAACCAAAATGCCGAGTGAAAGTATAAAATAAAGTATTGTCATATTTTTTTCTTTTTTTTCTTAAAGTATTAACGATTGAGCCACATCTCTGGCCCACCGATCGGCCTCTAAAATATCTTCGAGGGAATTGACCGCACGAGACTGATGCTTCTCTAACACGGCTTCAATGATTTTGGGAATCTCTAAAAACTTCAGCCTGTTTTTCAAAAAAGAATCGACCACAATTTCGTTGGCCGCATTGAGAACAGCTGGATAGGTTCCCCCTTTTTTGGCAACCTCATAGGCGATTTTCAAACAACGAAACTTTTCGAAATCGGGTTCAAAAAAAGTCAGTTCTTTTTTCTCGCACAAGTTGAGCGAGGCCACTCCCGTTTCGATCCGCTCGGGAAAACTTAAGGCATAAGCAATGGGAACTTTCATGTCGGGCACTCCCATTTGGCTCAATACCGATCCATCTTTGAATTCGACCATCGAATGAATGATGCTTTGCGGATGAATACACACATCCACTTTTTCTATGGCCAAATCAAACAACCAGCGGGCCTCCATCACCTCCAGCCCTTTGTTCATCATGGTTGCCGAGTCGATGGTAATTTTTTGTCCCATCGACCAGTTAGGATGGCGCAGCGCCTCCGCGCGCGTGATATTAACAAAATCTTCTTTGGGCCGATGAAGAAAAGGGCCCCCGGAAGCGGTCAAGATAAGCCGTCGGACATCTTCAATGCGATTTCCCTGAAGACACTGAAAAAGGGCTGAATGCTCGCTGTCAACGGGAAGAATGGTAACACCATGTTCATTCGCTTTTTGTCGCATCAGCTCACCAGCAATTACCATGCTTTCTTTATTCGCCAGGGCGATAGTTTTTCCATTCTCAATCGCGCGAAGTGTGGGAAGAAGCCCCGCCGCACCAACAATGGCTGAAATAACCAGATCGACTTTAGAAAATGAAGCTACCTGACAAGCTCCTTCCACCCCAGAGACAATTTCAATTTTGACATCTTTTAAAAGGCTTCTTAATTCGTCAACTTTGGAAGCAGATTGAACGGAAACAATTTCCGGTTTCAACAGTCGTATCTGCGCACTTAACACTTCAAGATTGGAACCGGCAGCCAATCCCACAATACGAAATTTATCGGGATGACGCAAAACGAGATCGATGGTGGAAACACCAATGGAGCCGGTGCTTCCTAATATGGAAATATTTTTGATCACGAGTAGAATTTAGCCAAAAAATAAACGAGAGGGCCTGTAAACAAAAGGGCGTCGACGCGATCGAGAAGCCCGCCATGACCCGGAATAAGATTGCCGGAGTCCTTAACGTGAACTCCTCTTTTAATCAGCGATTCACTCAAATCGCCAACCGGTCCCAAAAGTGAAATCGCTGAAGAAACCGACAATAAGTGAAGAACGGGAAAATCGGGGCGGAAAAGAGTACGCACAATAAAAGCCGCTCCGGTCGCAAAAATAAAACCACCGATTAATCCTTCGAGGGTTTTACCGGGGGACAGCAAAGGGGCCAAGCGATGTTTCCCAAAATTTTTTCCCACAACATATCCTCCCACATCGGCGGCCACGGTGGATCCCAGCATGATGAAAACCCAAAAATGCCACTGGGGCAAAGAGCGCATCCACCCCCAGTAAGAAAAAAGAAGGCTGGTGTACATAATTCCAAAATAGAAAAAAACCATTTTGCGAAAACGCTCTTCAAAATCGGCCGATCCTTTAAAATGAATCAGAAAAGTAAGAATGAGAATACTGGCAAAAATAGTGAGAAAATGATCCGGAGTGTGGGCCCAGAAAATAAGAAGAAAAGTGGATCCGCCACCAATGAGTATACCCAAACCACGAGTCAACGCCGAAACCCCTTGTTGGGTGAGATTAAAATATTCCCACAACCCCAACATGGAAAGAACAACAACAGTCCCTTGCACCCCTACTTCCGGCGCGAAAAAAAGGAGGAGCACCACAATAATTGCAATCACAACTCCCGAAATCCATCGCAACATAATTTCCTTATCTTAACTCACCTTACGCGAATATATCTAATCCGTCACCCCGTCGTGTAGTAAGACGGGGTCCATTTGCATTTAAAAATGGATACCGGCTTAAAACCGCCGGTATGACGATGAGTTAAATTACCACCGCGTAAGGTCAGATCTTAATTGATCCGTGGTTAAACCAAAACGCCTTTCGCGGCGCTCGAATTCTTTCAAAGCCTTTAAAAAATCTTCGGGGGTATAGTCGGGCCAATTGCATTCTTCAAAAACAAACTCGGCATAAGCCCCCTGCCACAACAAAAAATTACTGATACGATGTTCTCCACTAGTCCGAATCACTAAATCGGGATCGGGAATGTCGGCCGTATCAAGATGCGCAGACAAAATTTCTTCCGTCAATTGGGATAGATCACCTTTGTTTGCCGCCAAGCGCCTAATACCACGAATAATCTCATCCCTGGCGCCATAACTCAAGGCCAACGTCAGCACCATTTGAGAACCTTTGCTTGTGGATTCTTTCACACGCGCCAAAGCTTGACGAACCGACTCGGGCAACAACTCGATACTGCCAATAGTTGTCAACCTGATCTCATTGTCGATCATCTTTTTTTCTTTTGCAAAAAGAAATTCTTTGAGGAGCTCCATCAGGGCAGAAACTTCTTCGGGAGGACGGTTCCAATTTTCTTTGGAGAAAGCGTAAAGGGTTAAATACCGAATGCCGGCACTTCGGGCACAGGTGATAACTTCGTCCGCTTTTTCGGTACCGGCACGGTGGCCTGCAAGGCGATCCAACCCCTGCTCCTTGGCCCATCGGCCATTGCCGTCCATGATAATAGCTACATGTCTGGGTAATTTTGCGCGAGTCATGGTTTATACTTGCATGATCTCGACTTCTTTTTTCTCGGCCCCTTTATCCACCTTGCCAATAAAATCATCGGTGAGGGTTTGAATTTGCGTGCCGCTCTTTTTAGATTCGTCCTCGGTGATTTCGGAGGCTTTTTCCTGTTTTTTAATTAATTCCATTCCATCACGACGAACCAAACGAATGGCGACACGCGATTCTTCGGCATGCTGTTTGATTTTTTTGACAATTTCTTTTCGACGCTCTTCGTTCAAGGCCGGAATCGGCAAACGAATCATTTTTCCGTCGTTAACCGGATTCAAACCGATCTGCGCTTTGTCGATCGCTTTTTCGATGGCGGAGATCAGCGAAGAATCCCACGGTTGAATCGTAATCATCCGAGGCTCGGGCACCCCCAACGTGGCTACTTGGTTGAGGGGCATCAGTTGACCGTACGAATCAACCTTAACCTCATCCAAAACACTCAAAGAAGCTCGCCCCGTACGAAGCCGAGAGAGTTCATGTTGGAAGGATTCCAACACTTTTTCCATTTTTTTGCGGATGTCATCAAGAATTGCCATTATGAATGCACTAGGGTTCCTACTTTTTCCCCTAATACAACCCGTTTAATATTCCCTTTGTCGAAAAGATTAAAAACAATGATCGGCATGTTGTTATCCATGCAGAGAGAAATTGAAGTGGAGTCCATAACCTTGAGCCCCTTGTTGAGCACGTCCAGAAAAGTCAGCGTGTCAAATCTTACCGCCCCTTTTTCTTTTTTCGGATCGCGGTCATAAACTCCATTTACTTTGGTTCCTTTAAGAATAACATCGGCGCGAATTTCCATGGCGCGAAGCGAAGCCGCGGTATCGGTTGTAAAATAAGGGTTTCCCGTCCCTGCAGCAAAAATAACAACGCGTCCTTTTTCCAGATGGCGATGGGCGCGGCGGCGGATGTAAGGTTCGACCAGTTGGTGCATTTCGATGGCGGAAAGAACGCGCGTGTAAACGCCGGCCTTTTCGAGAGCGTCTTGCAACGCCATGGCATTCATCACGGTGGCCAACATTCCCATGTAATCGCCAGTGGCACGGTCGATTCCTTGAGTGGCGCCGGAAGAGCCGCGGTAAATATTTCCGCCACCAATGACCAAAGCGATTTCGACGCCAAGTTCGTGGACCTCTTTAATTTCTTGGGCTATTTCGTGGGTTTTTTCGAGAGAAATACCGGTGTCATCGGGCCCAGATAGGGACTCGCCGCCGATTTTTAAGAGAATACGTTTGTATTTGGGTTTCATTTCATCATCTTTGCCACTTCAGCCGCAAAATCTTCTTTCTTCTTTTCGATCCCTTCGCCAACTTGATAACGCTGAAAAGAAACTACCTGCAACGAAGGATCCACTTCTTTAAGTACCTGGGTTATCGTTTTTTTACCAGTAGGATCTTTAATAAAAATTTGGTCGGCCAGACAAATGTCGGAGGCAAACTTGGAAATTTTTCCCTCGATTATTTTTTCTAAAATGTTGGCCGGCTTGCCTGAGGTTTTCATCTGCTCGAGATAAATTTCGCGCTCTTTAGCCAAAGTGGTCTCGGGAATTTCTTGCCGTTTGAGATAAAGAGGATGAGACGCCGCCACATGCATCGCCACTTCTTTGAGAAGTCCATCCGGAATATTTTGGCCGCCAATCCGAACCACCACGCCAATTTTACTCCCCAAATGAATGTAGCTCCCCAATTTTTCGGAAGCTGCTGCATCGGTGCGAACAAAACGACGAAGGCTGATTTTCTCGCCAATTTTGGCGACTAAAAGATTGATACGCTCGGTCACCGTTTCGGCGCCAAGATTAAATCCGGACATCTCTTCCAACGTTGACGGATTTTTTTGAAGAATGAGTTGCGCTACATCATCACCAAACTTTTTGAAATCTTCGTTCTTGGCGACAAAATCGGTTTCGCAATTCAGCTCGAGCATGACAGACGCACGGGAGTCGCTGTTCAACGCCACCACGATAATTCCCTCCGAAGCAATGCGCCCCGCTTTTTTGCTTGCTGCCGCTAAGCCTTGTTTGCGCAAAACTTCCAACGCCTTTTCAAAATCCCCTTCGGCGACAACCAACGCTTTTTTGCAATCCATCATTCCGGCGCCGGTTTTTTCGCGTAGGTCTCTGACTGATTCTGCTGTGATGTCCATGATTCCTTATTCCTTTACTTCTTCTTTGTTCAATTCGTCAGCCAAAGAAACAGGTTCTTCGGTCACCACACTGGCTGAAAAACTTTCGACTTCCACTCCGGCATCGTAAGTCTCCGCCTTGGAAACAAATGCCGTCCCCGAAGCCCCAATTTCTTTGGCTTGCCGAGAGGAACGTTTCTTTTCTTCGTTAGCTCTTTTGGTTCCTTCTTCTCTGGCCATTTGTTCTCTTCTTTCCATGCCCGCCAAACAGGCCTCAGCTACTTTGGAAGCCAGAAGTTGAATGGAGCGGAGAGCGTCATCGTTGGCGGGAACGAGATAGTCGATAGGATCGGGATCGCAATTGGAATCGGTCATGGCGACAATGGGAATTTGCAAAACATTCGCCTCGTGCACCGCAATTTTTTCGAGAGAAGGATCGACGATAAAAAGAAGCCCTGGAGGTTTCTTCATGCTGCGGATTCCCCCTAAAGCTTCGTCCAGCTTGGCAATCTGGCGATCGACTGTTAGCAATTCTTTTTTGGTGAAACCGACAAAATCATTTTTTTCGCGACGCCCTTCGAGCTCGAGCATTCGGTCGATACTTTTTTTGATCGTTCCAAAATTGGTGAGAGTTCCTCCCAACCATCGGCGGGTCATGTAAGGCATATTGCAACGTTTGGCTTCTTCTTCCAAAACCGATTGCGCCTGCATTTTGGTTCCGACAAAAAGAACGTCTTGTCCTTCTCCCACAATTTTTTCGATAAAATTAAGAGCGGTTTGGGCCAACGCTTGGGTTTGCTGCAAATCGATAATATGAATTCCCGAACGGGCGCCGTAAAGATACGGCTTCATTCGCGGATTCCATTTTTTGGTTTGGTGGCCAAAATGGGCCCCCGCTTCAAACATTTCGGCAACGGTAACTGCAACCATAATTAATCTCCTTGGGTAGATCACTCTTTGTCTGTAAAAAGTCTTTTCGGATATCATAGGCTCATGTTACAATGCAAGTCTAAATGTCAGGAATTTTCCTAAATGGAATCAGTGAGTTAAAGGTAAACATGAATCGACTCATCCAAGGAATGCTCGTCCTTTGTCTCTTGGCAGGCATGGCCTCTTCCACCTTTGCGCAAACATCAACAACTACAACTACATACGCAGCCATTGATTATAACGACTATCTCAAAAGCCCTTTTACCAATCCACAGTGGGACCCATTTGTTCAGGAAGGTTTCGAGGCGATGGACAAAAATGATTTGGTGACCACGATTGAATTTTTAAGAAAATCGATCACGCTCGGCTGTCAATCGCCGCTGGTTTTGTTCAAGCTGGCTCTTTGTTACGAAGCGCAAGGTTCCTATTATTCGTCCGTTCAATATTACGAATTGTCCAAAGAACAATTTCAAAAATCAAACAGTCAACACCGCTATCGGAAAATGTTTAATTCAAATTACGGACGAGCCCTTTACATGATGGGAGAAACCGACAAAGCGTTTCCCATTCTTGAGCAAGCGGCCAAAGAAGATAAAAGTTATTGGATTTGCAAATTGCTGGGACAGATTTCTCTGACGAAGGGAGATTTGGACAAAGCGGTCAACTATTACGGACAAGCCTACACAATGAACGACCCGGCCAACACCGCCACCGAACAACTTGGCATGTTACTCGAGCTAGCCCGTGCTTACAAAAGCCAAAATGATTTGGCGAGCACTCAAAAATATTACGAAACCGCCCTCAAGCTCGATCCCACCAATAAAGAAGCGAATGATTTTATTCGCTCGCAACAGAAAAATAACTCTCTCGAAAAGGCCATGCAGGTTTTGGAGAAGAATTAAACTCAACCGGGTTGCTTAGATTATCATTCTCAACTTGAGAAATAGGCCATTTATTTGACGATTTTAATCTCTTTGCTAACGAAGCCCGTTTGAGCCCCCTTTTTAATTCTATTAACTTATTGAAATTATTAATTAATTTTTTAATTTTTAAACATCAAATTAAAAGCCCTTGGCACAGTTTTTGCTCTTAATTCCTCTGTAAGAGAATAACTAACTTATGCTTACTTCATTTATTCAACTTTCTTTCTGGAAATCAAATTTATCAAAGAGTTTGCTCCTTATCTTTTTATCGATAGGGGGCCTTACAGCTTGTGCCTCCAGTACCGGTTCACCGACTGGGAGTAGTGCAACGAGTGCGTCAACAACCGGTGATGGGGGACTAACCAGCACCCCTTTTGATATTCCAGTCACCATCGGCA
>OBEQ010275845.1_pt1 | contig 19961 bp, 20 predicted proteins | sample 1670901 | NCBI WGS metagenome assembly OBEQ01 (sample SAMEA104232315, study PRJEB22302) | groundwater metagenome | biome: forest; feature: aquifer; material: groundwater | place: USA | collected 2011-08-07 | depth 5.4 m
CACGGCGGCCGAGGGGCTCTCCGCGGCGAAGACGATCGGCTGGCCGGGCTGGCCGGAGCGCGCGGGTCTTACGAACTCCGCGTAGGTTCCGGTGCCGATGCGGCACGCGTCGCCGGCAAGCTCCGTTTCCGTGGCCCCCAGAGCACCTCGTGTGCCGTAGGACTGGAATCCGAGTGGATGCCGAAATAGGCATCTGGCGTCTGTCGTGCCAGACCCCAAGTCACTCTCCCCGAGGGTCCCGTGGACGACAGTCCACACCGATCCCGCGCATTCTTGCGGCCGATCCATGCAAGCGCGCTAAACTCGGGTTGGCGTGGGCAGATCTAGTTCTGCAGTCTCCTTCTTGGTCGGCCTCTGCGGAGCGTGCTCGCTCCTCACTGAGGTGCCCGATCTGACGAGCGGTGTCGAGATACCGCCCGACGATGCCACCCACCCGTCCAACGTGGGTAACGAGCCAGGTCAGGACGCGGGTGCTGACCGCAGTCTCGAGCAAGATGGCGGCGAGGACTCGGATGGGACGATGCCCGAGCCGGATGGGTCGCCGCTCCCGGAAGGCGGAGCCGACGCGCCGAGAGACGTATCGAGCGACGTCGTGCCGATTCCGGACGCCGGCCCTACGTCGTGTGCCAATCTCGCTCCGTCACCGAAATTCTGCGATGACTTCGACAACGAGGCGACCTTGTTGCCACATTGGGACGAGGTCAACGGAAGCGGTCAGGTTCCGTCGCTCGACTCCGTTGCCGCGTCCTCTCCCAATTCAATGCTCTCGCGCATGCCCGCGAACGCCGGCACCTGCCTGTATTCGACCGCAAGCAAACAGCTGGCGACCTCGCACCGCGCATCGACTCTCGGCTACTGGTTTCGCTTCGGCGACACGAGCGAGTTCGTCGGGGGCGCGGTGTCCGACCAATTCTTCGACTACTTTAACGGAAGCATTCAGAAGCGTTGCCACCTCGTCTTCTCGCTGAACCCGGTCACGCCCTTCATCGTCGAGCAGATCACCACGGTCGATGGCTCGAACATCACGAACACCGAGGTCAATCACTTCCTTCGAGGTGTCAACCTCCGCGCTGGAGTCTGGTATCACCTCGTGGCCGATCTCGATCTCGCGAACAACCGCCTCACCGCGAGCATCAACGGCGTGACCATCCTCGAAAACGATCCGCTGAATATGTTCGCCGCGTCGTGTCCGGGCACCGCTCAGCCCCCCGGCGCGTCGATCGGATTTCTCTGCCAGAACGGCACGAACTTCGACCAAAAAGTGCGCTTCGACAACGTGACCTTCGACGCACGGTGAGTCGCTTCGCCGCGCCGCGTGCTAAGTATGCCCCCCGAGATGGAGCCTGATGACTCTACAGAGGTTCAGCCGCAGCTCAACCTGAACCTCTCCGCTCGCCGGCGCAGTCCATGGCTTCGCTGGATCAATGCGACGGGCAACGGCCAAGTCGTGCTCGACGGACGCATGCTCCTCGGGTCGGCCGAAGGCGCTCCCTTGCGAATCGCCGACCGGACAGTGTCGCGCGTTCATGCGGAGCTCGAGGTACGCGCCGACGGCGTATGGATCCGCGATCTCGGGAGCCGCAACGGAACGTGGGTGGACGGCGTCTTCGTGCAGCATGCTCGCATTCCGGAGGCCGGAAAAGTACGCGTTGGCGGCACGACCCTCACCATCGCGTTCGCGGAACAACCCACCGAAGTGCCGTTGTGGCCGCACGATCGCTTCGGTCCTCTTCTGGCCCGCTCGGAGGCGATGCGCGAGCTCTTCTTGCGCCTCGCGCAGTACGCATCGGCAGACGCGCCCGTGCTCATTCAGGGTGAAACGGGCACCGGAAAGGATCTGGTCGCCGAAGCCATCCACGCGACATCGCCGCGGGCCGACGAGCCTTTCGTAGTCGTAGACTGCGCGGCGCTGCCAGAGTCGCTTCTCGAGAGTGAGCTCTTTGGCTTCGCGAGAGGGGCGTTCACGGGCGCGGTCGCGCCGCGGGCGGGCGCGTTCGAAGCGGCGCACGGCGGAACGGTATTCCTCGACGAAATTGGCGAGCTACCCCTTTCCGTTCAGCCAAAGCTCCTCCGCGTGCTCGAATCGCGCACGGTAAGAAGGATTGGCGAGACGGAGCACCGTAAGATCGACGTGCGCTTCATCAGCGCAACACACCGCGACTTGCAGGCCATGGTGGCGACGGGCGCGTTTCGCGAGGACCTCTACTTTCGAATCGCCGTCTTGCCCGCGTACGTGCCGGCCCTTCGCGCGCGCACCGAGGATGTGGCGCTCCTTCTCGAGCACTTTCTTTCGAAGGCGCCCGGCTTGCACCTCGATGCGCCCACCCTGCAGCTCCTCGCGCAGCGCCCGTGGACGGGAAATGTCAGGGAGCTTCGCAGCTTTGCCGAGCGTGCCATGACGGTCGGAGTCCAGGCAGCGGTGGCCATGACGCTCGGTTCCGATACCGCCGTCCCGTCTCGGCTTCCGGCGCCACCGCGTTTGATGGAGGGCGAGCTGCCCGGCCTACCGCAGGTCCGAACCGACATGCCGTTCAAGGCCTTACGCGAGCAATGGGTAGATCACCTCGAGCGCGAGTACATGCGCGCGCTGGTGGCCGTCCATGGTCGGAACGTCGGTGCCATCGCCGATCACGCCGAGCTGGATCGGAGCTATATCCATCGGCTCCTGCGCAAGCACGACCTCTGAGCGACGACCCCGCGCCGAATGCTAGGCTGTCGGGGATGACCCGGATAGGCCGGTATGCCCTTTTCGACGAGATTGCCGCTGGAGGAATGGCGCGCGTCCACATCGGGCGGCTGACCGCCGAGGGGGGCTTTTCGCGGACGGTGGCCATCAAGCGCCTGCATCCGCAGCTGGCGCAACGCGAAGCGTTCCTGGCGATGCTCATTGATGAGGCACGCCTGGTCGCGCGAGTGAGGCATCCGAACGTCGTCCAGACGCTCGACGTCGTCGATCATGGCGGGGAACTCTGCATCGTGCTCGAGTACGTTCACGGCCAATCGTTGGCCTGGTTTCTAGGCACGGCGCCCACCGTTCCCGTGGGAATCGTGGTGGCCATCGTTTCGGCGGCCTTGCGAGGAGTAAACGCTGCCCACGAGGCCAAGGACAGTCGCGGCGAGCCGTTGAACCTCGTCCATCGCGATTTGTCGCCGCACAACATTCTGGTGGATGTGGACGGCACGACGCGCGTCCTGGATTTCGGTGTTGCCAAAGCGCGAGGGCGGCTTCAGATCACCGAGGCGGGCCACCTCAAGGGGCGCGTTCGGTACATGGCGCCGGAGCAGATTCACAACAATACGACGCAAGCATCCGACGTCTTCGCGATGGGGATCGTCTTGTGGGAAGCCCTCACGCGACAGGCTCTCTTCACCGGAAAGAACGACGCGGAAGTACTCGCGGCGGTGCTCGCGGGAAAGATCCCTCCGCCCAGCGCGCGCGGCGCGGCGACGGCTGCGCTGGATGCGATCACGCTCAAAGCCCTCGACCGACGCTCCGAAAAGCGCTTTGCCTCGGCGCTGGAGATGGCCCGAGCGCTCGAGCAGGCCCTGGAGCCGGCGACACCGTCGGACGTGGGCGCGTGGGTGGAAGCGGCCGCCGGTCAGGTACTTTCGGCGCGCGCGGCGAGAATCGCCGAGATCGAGAAGGTGCCGCTCGATACCTTGCCGCCCCGCGTGCGGCCGAGCCCACCGCGCTATTGGCGCATCATGCTCGCCGGCGTGGTCGCACTCTTTTGCGTGCTGGTCGTGGTCATCGTCGGACGGTGGACCAGCTCACGGGCGGCCGCATTGCCAAGTGCCTCGCCCGCTTCCAGCTCGCTCGCTCCGCCGGAAGCCGACCCGGCGTTCGTGCCGATGGTCGTTCCGCTGCCCACACTCTTTGCGACGCCGGGAGCCGCCGACGCTGGTCCCCGGCGCGAACGACCGGTTCCCATCCGCCGCGCAAGCTGCGACCCTCCCTACCCCACGGATGCGACTGGCCGCCACCGCTACAAACGCGAGTGTTTTTGACATGAGGTCGGGAACGCCGTTTCTTCGTGGCCGGGCCATGACGAGTACGTGGGCGTTGAACGCATTTGTCGCGGTGATCCTCGCGGCGCCGGGGAGCCGCGCCATGGACCCCACCGCGGCGGCGTGCGTGACCGCTTCCGAAAGCGGGCAGGCGGTTCGTGACGAAGGCAAGTACCGAAAGGCGGAGGAGCTGTTCCGCGTGTGCGCGGAGGCGCGATGTCCGGCCGTCGTGCGGAGCGATTGCACGCGTTGGCTGGACGAGCTTCACCGAAGCCAGCCCACCATCGTGGTGGTGGCACGCGATACGAACGGCAACGACCTGCGCGACGTACGCGTCGTCGCCGACGGTGAGGTCAAGGGCGAGCGCCTCGACAGCAAGCCCATCGCGCTCGATCCCGGGGAGCACCTGTTGCAGTTCGAGCGCGGCAAAGTGAAGCAAGAGCGCCGGATTCTGGTGGCGCCAGGCGAACGAAATCGCGTCATCGAGACGCGATGGCAAGCGCCGGCCCCTCCTCCGCCAACGTCGACGACGGCGCCTCCGACGACGACCTCCCCACCTGAGGAGGTAAAACCCGATTCGCCGCCTCCGTCGCGATCGCTCGTCGCTCCCATAACGTTCACCGCCATCGGGGTCGCCGGCGTCGGAGCCTTCGCTATTCTCGCGCTCACAGCGCGTGCCGATCTCGACACCCTAGAATCCGACCCTTGCGCCAAAACCAAGACGTGCTCCCCGTCGGGGGGGAGCTCCATCAAGCCCCGCCTCTTTGTCGGTGACATCGCGGGCGCCGTAGGCATCGTATCCCTCGGCATCGCCACCTGGCTATGGATTCGTCCTCTCCCCTCGACGGCCCCGGCGACCACCGGAATTTCCGTTTCCGCACGGAAAGACGGTGCGTCGTTGGTTTTGCGAGGACTCTTCTGAGTGCTGCTACTTTCGCTCGGCCGGCGACACCACGATCTCGACCCGCCGATTGTTTGCACGCCCCTCCGCTGTCTTGTTGTCCGCTACAGGCCGCTCCGGCCCGATGCCCACCGCCTTGATCACCTCGGGTGGCGTGCCGCGCGACACGAGGTAGGCGCGTACGGACTCGGCACGGCGGAGCGAGAGGTCCATGTTGAAGTGCCTTTGACCTTGCGAATCCGTGTGCCCCTCGACCGTGATGTTCCGGTCCGGATTGGCCTTGAGCGCGGTCACCACGTTGTCGAGCGAAGCCATCGCAGCGGGCAGAAGCTCGGACTGTCCCGACGCAAAAAGAACGGCCCCCGAGAGCGTGATGACCATTCCGCGCGACTCTTGCTTCACTTGCGCCATTTTGGCGAGGTTCTCGAGCGCCTCTTTCGCGCGCTTTTCGGCTTCGACGCGCGCCGCGCGCTCCTGCTCGAGCTGCTGCTGCGTCATCTGTCCGCGCTGCCGCTCGGTCGCCAGCTGTTGCTTGGTCGCTTGCAGCTCCGCTTGGGTTTTCTGTCCGAGATCGCGTTGGGCTTGATTGCGCTCGCGCTCGGCGACCATGGTATTGGCTTGAGCCACGGCGATCTGTGCTCGCAGCCCCGCGACATACGCGCGCGCTTTGGTGTCCTCCGAGCTCGGATCGTCCTTGAATGCTCGCTCGGCGTCCTCGAGCGACTGCTTGGCCACGTGAAGCTCGGCGGGGTTCACCTCTTTTGCCGGGCCCTTTTCGGCTCGCGCGTAGAAGGCGCGGGCGTCGACGAGCTCCATGGGCGGCAGCGCTGCGCCGCATCCGGCGGCGAGCAGTGCCAGTACGACGATGGCGGAATCCACGTTCGGTAGGCTTCGCATTGTCGGGCTCCTAGCGCTTGAGCGCGCGGACGTCTTCCTTGGCCTTTTCCGCTTCGGCCTTCATGTTGGCTTCTTTGGCGAGTGCGACGGCGAGCTCGGCGTCCGCATCCGCGCGCATCAAAATGAGCTCTGCGCGTTTGTTCTCTTTGTCCGCCATCAGGCGCTTGGCTTGTTCGAGCCCCTCTTGGGCGAGCTTGAGATGGAGCGCCGCTTGGGGATCCGTCTTGGCCCCCACCTCTTCCGCCGCGCGCACCGATGCGACCGATTGCGCGAGCTTGTCCGTCGGCGGAGGACTCCCACCGCACCCCGTGCCAAGCAGGAGAACGAGAGCGAGAAGCGTGGACGGTCGTGTCATGACGGACGAGCCTACCAAACAATGCTCTCGTCCGTCTGAGTCGAACTGTCGGGAGTTTACCGCTCCACGACCACCGCCAGCGCTTCGCCGCCGCCGATGCAGAGCGTCGCGAGACCGCGCTTTTTGTTCTGGTCTTTCATGGCGTAGAGCAAGGTCGTCAGAATGCGGGCTCCGCTCGCTCCGATCGGATGACCGAGCGCAACCGCTCCGCCGCGGACGTTCACCCTTTGCAAGTCGATGTTGCACTTTTGCGCGCACACCATCGACACCACGGCGAACGCTTCGTTGATCTCGAACAAGTCGATGTCACTGACTTTGAGCCCGATCTTGGCGCACACGTTGTCGACTGCCAGTGCAGGCGCGGTCGTGAACCACTCAGGCGCCTGCGCCGCGCTCGCGTAACCGACGATGCGCGCGAGCGGGGTGAGACTGTGCGCCTTGACCGCTTTTTCGCTGGCCAGAACGAGCGCGCTCGCTCCGTCGTTGATCGACGACGCGTTTGCCGCGGTGATGGTTCCGTCTTTGGCGAATGCAGGCCTGAGCGTGGGGAACTTGGAAGGGTCCCCCTTGGACGGGCCTTCGTCGCGCTTGACCATGAGCGGATCGCCCTTTTTTTGCGGCACGGCGACCGGCGTGATTTCGCCGTCGAACAGGCCTTCTTTTTGCGCGGCCAAGGCGCGGCGAAAGCTCTCTTTGGCGTACTCGTCTTGCGCTTCTCGCGAGACCTTGTATTCCGCCGCGCACTTGTCGCCGCAGGTGCCCATGTGCACGTTCGAATAAGGGTCCCAAAGACCGTCGTAGATCATTCCGTCGACGAGCTTGCCGTCGCCCATACGGTAACCGCCGCGCGCCTTGTCGAGGTAGTAGGGCACGTTCGACATCGATTCCATGCCGCCTGCGACCACCAGCTCGGCATCGCCCAAAGCAACGGTTTTCGCACCGAAGACGACCGCCTGAAGCCCCGAGCCGCAGACCTTGCTCACTGTGGTCGCCGGCACCTTGTCGGGGAGGCCGGCAAAACGCAGCGCCTGACGCGCCGGTGCCTGGCCGATCCCCGCCGAGAGCACATTGCCCATGAAGACCTCGCCAATTTGGTCGGGGGCGACCTTCGCCCGCTCGAGGGCTGCTTTGATGGCGGCGGCGCCGAGGTTCGGTGCCGTAACAGTGGACAAAGAGCCGAGAAAAGCGCCGATCGGCGTGCGGCTGGCGGACACGATGTAGACGGGCGGAAGGCTTGCCATGAATAGCTCCCAGGTGAATTGACGCGACGTTCTTGTAACCACGAAATATGGGGCGCGCGACTACACTTGCCTAGTGGTGCCCTCTTCGCTAGGTTCGCGCCCCTGCGAAGGAAAGAGGCAAAGAACAGAGATGGCCGCCAAGAAGTCTACCGCCGCTGCTGCCCCCAAGACCGAAAAGACCGAGCCGAAGAAGAAGGCCGCCCCCCAGAGCGCCAAAAAGCGTCCCCAGGCTCCCACGGGCGATAGCAAGCTCGCGAAGTTTCTCGGCACCAAGAAGCTGGATCCGCGCCGAATTCTCGCGGTTTCGCACGAGCTCGAGACATTCCAGCGCGCCGACCGCCTCATCAAGCTCGCGAAGCGCCGGGCCAAGGGCGGAGAAGACGCCGAGAAAAAAGCTGAGGCGGCCAAGCAAAAGCCACGGTCGGGGCGTCCGGTGACGCACCGCGCGATGAGCGCAGCCATGACCGGCGGCACCCTGAGCGGGCCCACCAAGACCCGAATTTTGCGCGCGGTAAATCACCTGCTCGAGCAGAAAAAGCAGGACAAGGTGGACTTGAAGGCCCTCTTTTAGGGTGAGCTTCGGGGGCCGGGCGCAGCGCTCTGAATGCTGGGATGCGCGAATGCATCCAAGTAGATCGTGGCCTCGATTGCGCCGTTTCCGCTCTGTTTTCCAGCGCCTACGCTCGTGTCACGGCCTGTCATGACCGGCTCCGTCGTGACTGGCGAGGATGCGCTCGTTGCCAAGGCGGCCGCGGGAGATACCGTGGCATTCCGCGCCCTCTACGCGCGGCATCGCGCCGACGTCGCGCGCCTCGTTTACCGCATGCTCGGCGCCCGGAGCGACCTCGACGACGTCATTCAAGAAGTCTTCTTCCAGGTGTACCGCAGCCTGAAAGACTTCCGCGGCAGCTCCAAGTTCTCGACGTGGCTCCACCGTGTCACGGTGAACGTCGTGCTCATGCACCGTCGCGCCGCGAAGAGTCGCCCGGTCTACACCGAAGAGACGGCGCAGGATCTGGCCGCAGACGACGACGCGGTTCTGCCGGACGAAGACGCCGATCGCCGCGAACGCGTCCGGGCATTTTCGCGTGTGCTCGCTCGCCTCGCCGACAAAAAACGCATCGTGTTCGTGTTGCACGAGCTCGAGGGCATGGCACCGACCGAGATCGCCGAGGTCGTCGGTGCACCTGTTTTGACGGTGCGTACGCGCCTCTTCTACGCGCGCCGCGAGATCGAGATGATGCTTGCTGACGAGCCTACGCTCGCGTCGCTCCGCGCGACATTCTCGAAAGCGTCGAGCCCAGCGACGCCCGAGGAGGGTGAAGTATGAAGGGCAAGCTCGAAAAGACGCTTCGCGAGGCGCGCCGCGACCTCGTCCCGAACGAGTCGCCGGATTGGGATGCGATTGACGCCAAGCTGTTCGCGCGTATCGAAGCCGACAAGAAGGCGACCGACGCGTCTCGTGTCGCACGTTTGACCAGCCAGCCACGCGCGTGGGGAGTCGTCGCCACCGCTCTTGCGGTTGCGGCAGGGGTCGCGCTTTTCGTTGCACACAAGTCCCAGAAACCCAATTCTCACGTCGCACGCAACGGGCTTTCGTCCGAGAGCGCCAGCGCGGGAGCTGCGAAAGCGAGCGCGCTCGTCTTGCAGCGAGGAGCGGACCAGGTTCTCGTCGGGGGCGCGCCCATTGCGCCATCCCTCAAGATAGCGACGGACGTGCGCGCGGGCGACACCGTCGAGACGCGCCGAACGACGGCGTTCTTCGAGCGCCCAGGTGCTGTGACATGGACGCTCGAGGAAGAGTCGCGCATTTCTATTACGAAAGCCGCGGGCACCCTCATCGTGTCGCTCGAGCGGGGCGCCGTGGAGGCACAGGTCACGCCGGTCGCAAGTGGCGAAGCGTTCGCAGTCGACATTGCGGCGTCGAACGAGCCGAACGCCGTGATCACGCGCGTTGCAGTTCACGGCACCCGTTTGCGCGTTGCCCGCATCGAGGGGCGCGCGAAGGGCGCCACCGTGATTGTCGACTTGTCCGAAGGCGTGGTCTCGATCGGCGCTCCTCCGCGTTTCGGTTCGACGTACGGCACGCTCGTGACCGCGCCCGCGCACATCGAGTTCGACGCGGGCGATCCGAGTACCATCCACGTGAGCCATCAGCTTTCGGACGTGCGCGCGCCCTTGGATCTCGCCGCCGCGATCGGAACTCCGTCGCCGGTGAGCATGAATTCCAGCACGGCTCCGGATCCACATTCGGGGTCAGAGGCGGCGCGCGATGCCCATCCGCCCGCGCCCGTGGCCGTGCTCGCCCCGGCCGTTCCGCAAAAGCCGGCGGCTGCCACCCCCGCCGCTCCAGAGCGAGATCCGAACGCGGAGCAGACGGTCGCAAGTGCGGTGAAGGCCTGCATGGCCGGCCGCCCCCAGGCTGCAGATGCGCAAGTGCGTGTCACGGTGAGCTCGATGCTGGAGCTCCGAATCAGCGACATCGGCGCCGTGGACTTGGCAAAGTTCGATCCGCCGCTGCCTGTCGACGTTCAGTCCTGCGCGGCCAACGCAATTTACAAAACGCGTTTTTCCAATCGGGGAACCGTTCGCATCAAGCTCGAGTTCTGATGCGGGGTTAGGGCTTCTCCGCTTTCTTCACGATCTCGGTGATCGCGTGCGTCTCGCGCGCGCCCAATAATCCGAACTGCACGCCCATGCCGTCGGGGCGCTTCCACCGCACGACGGCGGGCAAGCGAAGCTCCTTCGGATCGCTCGGTAGCGTGAGATAAACGACGACTTCTGCGCCGAACGGAACGGGCACGTCCGTCTGAATGAACATTCCGCCGACCGAGATGTCCTTGGCCAGACCTGTGCCGCGACCATCAACATTCTTTTGCGTGAACTCCAACGGCTGCTCGAGGGGCGCACGCGTGAATCGACGGAGTTCCACAGGGGTGACCTCTTTCGGGGGTGGCACACTCCGAGCCCATCGGAGCGTGAACAACCTACAAGCTACAATGGTACCATTGCCCTCGTGTCTGAGGAACGCGCCTCGAGCGACCGACAAATCGTAGCCTCCGGGACGGGGGGACGCGCCCTCGCGCTCATTCCTGTCATCGTCGCGCTCTTGATCGGCGCGCTCATGATGCCCCGCTCGGCCGCCCCAGAGGCGATTCCCGTCCCCATGGTGGATGTCCGCGAAATTGCGCGGATCGAGCGTCGGGACCACGAGCTCGCGGAGCACGCGCGGCGCGAGCAGCTGCCCGGGGAAGTCCGCGCGCTCGGCTCCGCCATTCGCGACTTCAACACGCGCCAGGCGCAGGATGCCGACGAGCTCGCCTTGACCGAGGCGCGCACCGTGTTGAACAAGGTGCGCGGGCCCGCTCTCGCCGTCGGGATCGACAAGCTGCTCGAGCTCCGCGCGCTCCAGGCGGAAACGTTTCTGGAGGAAGTCCGTCGGTTCGAGGCGACGGGGAAAGAGAGCGAGGAGCTGCAGGCGCTGGGGGGGGCGTTCGTGCGGCGCATGCGGTCCACGGGCTGGTGCGACGCGAACAACACGATCGTCCTCGACGAGACGCAGCGGCGCATCGCTTTCAAGGCCACGTGGAACGCGATGGTGGGTTTGGAGGCGCAGCCGGAGCTCTCGCCGACGCTCGACGAGACGCGTGCGCTCTACACACTTTACATCCAGCATCCGCATGCGCCGGAGCCAGTGCGCGCACAGCTCGCATCTGCGCGTAGGAACGCGCCCGACGAGCGCACGTGCAACGAGATCGCCGGACGTGAGGCTGCCGCGGCCGAAGGCTGGCGGCTCGAGAAAATTCGGAAGCTCGGGCCCATCGATTCGAGCTACCCGCTCGCCTACGCGCTCGGCGTGGCCAACTTTCGGCGCGGTCAATACCCCGCCGCCGCCGAGTCGTTCCGGACGTGGCTGAACCAGCACCCGAACGGGCCTTGGTCGCTGAGAGCGCGCAACTACTTGAAGGCGTCGGTCGAGGCGGCCGCGTACTGAACGGAGCGTCGAGGTCGCGAAGACGTCTTACGGGAAAATCGGCGGCGCGTGCTGGCCGCACCCGCTGAACTCGACATAACAGCACGTGTGTCCGTCATCGATGCGTGCGTCCCGCGTTGCCTTGGCGCTGAACGAGGCGTTGTGTGTGCCCTTGCCGATGTGTGGAAGACATCGCTCGAAGGGGGGCGGGAAGGAGAGAGGTACCGGCTGGTCCTCTTCCGGGCGGCAGGCGGTTTGGCGTTTGCAGCCGCTGGAGTGCTCCGGCGCGGCCGGCTCGGGGGGGAGCGGCCGAAATACCGTCTTTGGGGCCGCATCGGCCGCCGAGCTCCCGGACAACCCGGCCGGCGCGCTGGTAGCGGCCGTCATGGGGACGGTTACGTAGGGGGCTGGGCCGGTGCATCCAAGACAGGCGATCGCCAGAATGTGCCGGCCGCGAAGGCTTGCCGAAAGCGCGCTCACGGCTGCAGTTTACATTTCTTTGCACGCCCCCCATGGCCCCTTTTCATCGCGAAAAGGATGATCAAGTAGACTCATGCTCGATATGCGCGCCCTTCTCGTCGACGACGACCGCGATCTCGCGCGCCTTCTCACCGACTACCTCACGCCCCACGGCGTCGACGTCGAGCATGTCGAGACAGGCGCGCTCGCTCTCGATCGGCTCGACGCCCGCGCGTACGACGTCGTTCTCCTCGACGTAATGCTCCCAGGCGCGGATGGCTTCGAGGTGTGCCGTCGCATTCGCCGGAAGCACGAAGTGCCCATCGTGATGCTCACCGCGCGCGGAGAGGACACTGACCGCATCGTCGGTCTCGAGCTCGGTGCCGACGACTACGTGCCGAAGCCTTTCAACCCACGCGAGCTGCTCGCGCGCGTGCGCGCCGTGATGCGTCGTGCGCGGCCCGGTGCGGTGAGCGAGCGGCTCACGGTGGGCGAAGTGGACATCGACGTGCCGGCGCACCGGGTGTGTCTCCGCGGAAAAGAGGTGACGCTCACCTCCTTCGAGTTTCGCTTGCTCGTCGCGCTCGCGCGTCGCGCCGGCGAGACCGTTCCGCGTGAAGAGTTGGCGAGCGCGCTCAAGGGTGGCACCTACGATCCCAGCGTGGACCGCTCGCTCGACGTTCACGTCAGCCACCTCCGCCAGAAGCTCGAAGACGATGCGCGCGAACCGAAGCGCATCCGCACCGTGCGGGGCGTGGGCTACGTCTTGGTCCGGCCGTCGTGAGGCACCAACGGAACAAACATCAGAAACACCGCTTCCGCAGGCTGAAGACCCGGCTCTTTCTCTGGTTTTTGGGCGCCATCGTTCTTGCCATCGCGTCGAGCGCGCTGACCGTGGCGCTCACGCGGCCGGAGCAGACCGAGGGGCCGGTGCGCATCGTGTCACGAACGATCGCCGCGCGCTTGTCGCGAGATTGGGCCGACGCGCGCGCGTCGGAAGCCTATGTTTCGCGCCTTCGGCACACTCTGGGGCTCGACTTGGAGCTGGTGCGCGATCCGGAGACTCTCCCACATCACGTGCGGCGGGCGGGCGGGCGTGGCGCCCCCGTCATGTTCACTCATGACGGACGAGGATTCATTCCCATCGTGCGAGGAGGCATGGTGCTCGGCGCGGTGCGGTTCGATTCCGGTACGCCCTCCACACCGCATCTCTGGCGGCTCGGCGTAGCGCTCTGCGTTGCGCTCCTCGTGCTCGGCGTTGCCGCAGTGGGAGTTTCACGCAGGCTCGCGCGTCCGCTCGAGGACGTAGCCATTGCGGCCGAGCGCTTTGGCGACGGCGACTTGTCCGCGCGGACGGTGATGGCGTCGCGACCGCGCCGTTGGGTTGCTGCGGAGGTCGCCGACGTTGCCAGTGCCTTCGATCGCATGGCCGAACGCATCGAAGGTGTGGTTCGCGACCAGCGCGAGCTCCTCGCCGCCATCAGCCACGAGCTCCGTTCCCCCCTCGCGCGCGCGCGCGTGGCGCTCGAGATCGCGCGCGACAGGTCGGCGGACCACGCACCGTTCGACGACGTGGAGCGTCAGCTCGGCGAAGTCGACGCCATCTTGGGCGATTTGCTCGCGGCCGCCCGCGCTGGCCTGAGCGATCTCCGCAAAGAAAGAACAAAGCTTCTTCCCTGGCTTCGCGTGCGGGTTGCCGCGGAGTCTGGGCCCGAGTCGGTGGAGATCACCGCGCCGGACGATGCCGAAGTGCTCGAGCTCATGATGGACAAGCCCCTCATGGGCCGCGCGCTCCACAACGTCTTTGCGAACGCCAAAAACCACGGGCACGCCGCCAATCGTCCGCTCGACGTGCGCGTCGAAACGGGTGCGGAAGTCGTTCGCATCGTGGTGCGCGATTACGGTCCAGGCTTTCCGCCCGACGTCCTCGACCGTGCGTTCGAGCCGTTCGTTCGCGGCGACGCTGCGCGCAGCCCGGGCGGCGGTACCGGACTAGGCCTTGCGCTGGTGCGCCGAATCGCCGAGGCGCACGGTGGACACGCCTACGCGAAGAACGTTACGGGTGCAGAAACCGGGGCAGAGGTGGGAATCGAGCTTCCCCGGATACTGGCCCAACGGGCGTAACGCCGGTACCGTTTCAGCCAGCAAGATGCGAGGGTTTCTCAAATTCATGGGTTGGACCCTCGGCATTTTGGGCCTCATCGGGCTCGTGCTGTACCTGACCATCTTGGACGCCTGGCGCGTGCCCGGAGACGATCCGTCGTTCAACGTGGCCGTCGCGCCAACGCTGCGGCCCGGCGACACCCTTCTCATTCTCAAGAGCTCCGAAGTAAAGCTGGGGCACCTCGTCCGTTGTATGGATCCCGACGCTCCCGGCCGCTACGTCGTGGGGCGCATCATTGCTAAAGCGGGCGACAAGATCGACGTGGACGAGCTCGTTACCGTGAACGGCAAGCGCAATCCCTCACCGCATGCCTGCTCGGAGCCGAAGGTGATGATGCGTCACCCCGGCACGCAAGAGGACGTTCGCCTCTCATGCGTGGTCGAGGACACTTATGGAAACGAGCACGAGGCTATCCGCGATCTCGATCATCCACAGGCCACGAGCAAGAGCGTGGTCGAGGCCGGTAAAGTCTACCTCGTGAGCGACAACCGACACTGGCATCTGGATTCGCGCGACTTCGGTCAGGTCGACCCCGCCACGTGCCAACACATCGTCTACCGGCTATGGGGCGAGAGCTACTTCGATGCCTCCCGTAGGTTCAACTTTCTGTGGTAGCGAAACCTGGGAATTCACCCCACTTTTTAGTACTCTCTCCGCCGGATGTCGATGGGAGTGGAGATCGGAATTGTCTGCGCACGCTGCGACACCTACAGCGTGATCGGGGCGCCTGCGTGCGCCACGTGCGGCAACGAGCTCGCACTCTTTCGTCCGCCTGCGCAGTCGATTCCGCCTCAGGCACGCAGCAGCGGGCCTCAATCGTCTCTTTTCGACGATCCGCTTCGGCCGCGCAGGCGTCCGACGCCAGTTGCCAATCAAAAAGCCGTTTCCGGTTCGCACGACGTCCGAAGTCCTGCGCCAATGTCATTGGAGGAGCTGATGGAGCAAGCCAAGAACTTCATCTGCCGGTCGTGCTCGACGCCGGTGCCGATGGGTCACAAATTCTGCGGTCGCTGCGGTGCGGCCGTTCCTCCGGACATCCTGAGCGCGCGGACGCAGTTTTTCGGCCAGCTCCAAGCGCCGGGTAAAGCAAAGCTGATTCTCATTCGCGGCGAAGGCGTCGAGGGGCTCAGCTATCAGCTCAACGCCGAGCAGCACATCGTCGGCCGCAACGGGCAGCTCGTATTCCCGGACGATCCATTCGTCTCGCCGAAGCACGCGAATCTGTTCTACCGAAGCGGTAAGCTCGTCGTGCGCGACGAGGGCTCGGTCAACGGCGTTTACCTCCGCGTGCGCGGCACGGTGGACGTGAGCGTGACCGATCAGTTTCTTGCGGGCGAACAGCTGTTTCGCATCGATGGAACGCCAAAAGCCAGCGATGGGCCGGCGCCCGATGGTACGTACTTCTACTCGTCGCCGAAACATCAGAGCCCGTTCCGCATCACGCAGGTGCTCCAGGGCGGTACGCCCGGGATGACCGTGTGCGCGCGGACGAGCGGCCTCCAAATTGGTCGCGAAGGGGGAGATTTGAACTTCCCCAGCGATTTGTACATGAGCGCCTCGCACTGCAAAATCGAGGACAACGGCGGCAAGATCACCCTGACGGATCTCAACAGCCGCAACGGAACGTACATTCGCCTCAAGGCCGAACGCGAGCTCGCGCACGGGGACTACCTGTTCATTGGACGAAAGCTCCTGCGCGTCGAGATTACGGCGGCGTGACGGATTTAGTGCGCGCACGCATGGTCTACGCGCGCGCCAGATAGTTCTCCGGCACGAAGACGTTTCGCGTGCGAAACGGTGGAGGTGACTCCACCATCAGGCGGACGCGCATGGCGAAGGAGCGCGCAGGAAACGCAAAAAATGGCTCCGGGCTGCCGATCGTTTCGACCCATGGGGGCGCAGCCATGTCGACTTCGCGACAAAGCGCGCTTACGACCGCAGCGATGAGTCCCTCCAGGCGACCTTCGCGATCGATGGGATCCTGCACCATGCGCGCTCGTTCATCGGCCGACTCTCGGCGGAACATGTCGACGAACTCGTTGATCGCGAGCTGGTAGTGCGAGCTTGCGCGTGTGAGCTCGAGGCAATCAATTGCGCGCATCGAAGATCTCCTCGATGAGCAGCCGCGTCCTTACCGGTAGTCGGTCCTCGGGGTAGTAAGCGAGCACGACGCGGAGCACCTCTTCGGGTGTAGAGAGGCCCAAGCGCTCGGTCAGGAAACGGATGTCCGCAGCATCCTCCTCCGTTCGTGCGGCTGCGCACTTCATGGCGAGGAGAGTCCGCTCGTCCGCAACCGACACGTCGAGATGCGGGAAGCTGCGCCACCGTTCGAAGCCTCCTCCGGCCGGGATGAAGCCTTTCGCCGCGTCGTTGAGCCAGTCTTCGGGGAGGCCCAGCTCGGCGGCGACGTGACGCGCCGCTTCCCGCACGACCGCTGGCTCGCTGAACCAGCCATCTACGTCCTTCGTCGAGGGGCGAGCGTTCAGGGCAAGGCACATGACAGCGCCACCGACGAGATAGCATTCTGCGTGGCAACCCCGGCGCGCAAGCTCTGCGTCGAGCCGCTCGAAAGCGAGCACGATCTCCTCACGCGTCAGCATGGACTAGCCTTCACTACGGAAGAATAGCCGATACCGCTCCTCAGCGCTTTTTCGCCCCCTCGCCGGAGGGGGCCACCCCCAGCGCGTGCTTCGCCACCGCGGCGATTGCCTTGAGCACCGTCGTCGGCAACGTGTCGAGCAGAGCTTCGAGATCGACCGGCCCTTCCGTCGCGGGCAAGAGCTCCTGAAAAATCAGGGCAAAGCGATCGTACTTGCGCATGAGCGTGTTGAGGCGCGAGCGGAGAGAGTCGGCTGTCGGGCCCTTCGCGTCGCCTAGCAGCTCGAGCGCGCGCCGGGAGAGTTGACGCTTGTCCGCCACGACGCGACGCAGGCGCGCCAGGTACGCGCCGACCACGACGTCGGGATATTTCCCGCGAAGCGTGAACGTATCGTAGCGTGCGCCGGATCCGCGCCTGCGCTCGACGATTCCGGCGGCCTCGAGGCCTCGCAGGTTCGCGAAGATGTTGCTTTTCGATCGCTCCAGCTCACCCGACAGATCGTCCATCGAACGCGGCTCGTCCGACAAGTAGAGCGCCGCCACGATCTGACCGCCGAGGCGGGTGATGCCAGGAAAGCTCTCGGCGATCTCGGCTCCGACCCCTTCGAGAAGCGCCCGCCGCGCCAGGGCGACAGGATCGGTGGGCTTTGCGTCCTTGGTCATTCTACGATTGTGGAATGCACTAACACGGGTCGCACACGGGGAAAAAGGCTATTGGGGGGCTCATCATGAATCGACTCTCCGGCGAAGGTTCGCCCTACCTCGTTCAGCACGCGAACAATCCCGTCGATTGGTATCCGTGGGGCGAAGAAGCTCTCGCTCGCGCGAAAAAGGAAGATTTGCCCATTCTTCTCTCCATTGGCTACTCGGCCTGCCACTGGTGTCACGTCATGGAGAAGGAGAGCTTCGAGAGCGACGCGATCGCGAAGCTCATGAACGAGCTCTTCGTGTGCATCAAAGTCGATCGTGAAGAGCGCCCTGATTTGGACCAGATCTACCAGCTGGTCGTGCAGATGATGGGTCGCAACGGCGGCTGGCCGCTCACGGTCTTTCTCACACCGGACCAAAAGCCCTTTTTCGGCGGTACGTATTTTCCCGCTGAGGATCGCTATGGAATGCCTGGTTTTCCCAAGGTGCTGCGTGCGGTGGCCGACGCTTACAAAGAGAAGCGCACGGATGTCGTCGCGCAGGCCGACGAAATCACGGGAGCCATCGCCAAGGTCACCGACGTCGAGCAGAAGCCCGGTTTGAAGCTCGGTCCGCATGTTTTCGAACGCGCCGCGCACAAGCTCGCGCAACGCTTCGACGACGAGCACGGTGGCTTCGGCGCTCGCCCCAAGTTTCCGAACACGATGCCCCTGCAGGTGCTCCTTCGCCGAGGTGCGCTCGATGGCGACACCGAGGCGCTCGCGCGCGCGGTGCTCGCGCTGGACGGGATGCGCAGCGGCGGTATTTACGATCACTTGGGTGGCGGTTTTCACCGTTACTCGACCGACGAGCGATGGCTCGTCCCGCATTTCGAAAAGATGCTCTACGACAACGCGCTTCTGATGCGTCTCTACGTCGACGCGTGGCGTGCCACCAAAGCGGAACGCTTCGGTGACACCGCGCGAGAGATCGCCGCGTACGTCGCGCGGGAAATGACATCGCCAGAGGGCGGGTTTTACGCGACACAAGCCGCCGACAGCGAAGGGGAAGAAGGAAAATTCTTCGTCTGGACGCCCGAAGAGCTCGACGAAATCCTCGACGGGGACGAAGCGCAGGTTGCGCGCGCGGCGTTCGGCATCACCCGTCAAGGGAATTTCGAGGAGAGTGGGGCCACCGTCTTGTCAATCGCGCGCGACACGAACAAAGACGATTCCGTGCTCGCGCGCGCGAAGAAGAAGATGTTCGAGGCACGCGAAAAGCGCATCAAGCCGTTTCGTGATGAAAAGATTCTCACCAGCTGGAATGGTCTGATGATTGGTGCGCACGCCGATGCGGGCGCTGCGCTCGATGCGCCTGAGATGGTGACCGCGGCCGCGCGTGCGTTCGACTTCGTCTCGAGGGTGCTCGTAAAAGACGACCGCGCCCTTCGTCACGTGAAAGACGGAATCGTGAAAGGTCCCGGTTTTCTCGATGACTATTCATTTCTCTCCGATGCCGCGCTGGATCTTTACGAGGCGACGGGCGACGCAGCGTACGTCGATGTCGCGCAAAAGCTTGCCGACGCGATGCTGGGGCACTTCTGGGACGACAATGACACCGCCTTCTTTTTCACGCCCGACGACGGCGAGCGCCTCATTCATCGCGCAAAAGACCCCTACGATCACGCGATCCCGAGCGGCGCGTCGGTCGCTCTCGGTGTGATGAGCCGTCTCGGCACGATGGTGGACGAGCGCTACGCGACCATCGCCACGCGCGGAATCGAACGCCTCGCGGGCGCAGCTCTGGAAAATCCTTTCGGGATGTCGCAGACGATTCTTCTCGTCGATCGCCTCGTGCGGGGCACCGTCGACGTGGTTCTCGCGGGGCCGAAGGACAGCGCCCCGATTCGGGCGCTGGCGCGCGAAACACTCCGCGCCTACTTGCCGAATCGGGTTCTCGCGTGGCAGAGCGGCGCGCCGCTTCTCGCGGAGGACAAACCCACCCGGGACGTGCCGGTCGCCTACGTGTGCCGTGGTCGGACGTGCTCGATGCCGGTAGCCGCACCGGAGCAGCTCGGTTCGCTCTTGAGTGCGAGGTAACGGCACACGCCTTGCGTTGACCGGCGTAGGTCGTGCGCCGCGCGCTGTCCATCGCCGATCTCCTGTTCGGGCGACCGCTCGCGACCGCGGAGCACGACTCCGAGCGCGTCGGTCCGCTCGCCGCCATTCCCATTCTCGGTCTCGACGCGCTGTCGTCGGCTGCTTACGGACCAGAGGCAATGCTCACCGTGCTCATGCCGCTCGGCATGCGCGGGCTCAGCTACGCCACCGTTCTCATGCTCTGCATTCTGGCAGTGATGCTGATCGTCTTCATCTCGTACCGCCAAACCATCGATGCCTATCCAAACGGAGGAGGAGCGTACACAGTCGTCAAGGAGAACATCGGCCCCAACACGTCGCTCTTGGCGGCCGCTTCGATCGCGCTCGACTACCTCTTGAACGTGGCCGTGGCAATCTCGGCGGGTGTTGGCGCGCTCGCCTCGGCAGTTCCCGCGCTTCTGCCGCACACGTTGCCGCTCTGTTTGCTCGTTCTCGTCTTTCTCACCGTGATGAACCTCCGCGGAGTTCGAGCCACCGGCCTCGCATTCATGATTCCGACGTACCTTTTCGTGGCGAGCATCTTCGCCGTCCTCGGTACCGGCGCGCTTCAGGCCTTGTTTCATGGCGGACATCCAGTAC
>OBEQ011762810.1_pt1 | contig 19960 bp, 3 predicted proteins | sample 1670901 | NCBI WGS metagenome assembly OBEQ01 (sample SAMEA104232315, study PRJEB22302) | groundwater metagenome | biome: forest; feature: aquifer; material: groundwater | place: USA | collected 2011-08-07 | depth 5.4 m
CGTCCTTGTCCATTTCGAAATTCCTCGGACGTAAAAAATACTGGGTGGCTTTTTCAAGATCATCTTCTTCCCTCTCAGCGTAATGAAACAGCGTCACGAGATATTCTTCCAGGGTGCGTTCGTCAAGATATCCCTTCTCGAGCGAGAACAGGAAGAGAGATTTAGCCGCTTCCACATTCCAGCGAAGAATATCGCCATAAAAAAATTGATTCGGGTTTCCGTTGAAATAAAAATCACGAGTAAATCGGGGTCCGGCCAGCACGGATTCGAATAACTCGTGGCTTCGTTTTAAGACGGCCAAGGCCGTATCTCGGTCGGGCGCTCTTCCGGCAAGGGTCTCTTGTTCGACCTTGAAAAGAATCAGATAAGCCTCAAACCAGGGCGCTGCTCTGCCTTTCAAGCGACTCTCGACAATTTCTCCGATGAGTTTTAATTTCTCATCCCTACGCTTGATAGACCCTCTCAGCAAATCTACCAGGTGAGTGACCTTGATCATCGCGTATTCGCGATCGGACTGATCGGCAAGATAACTATCGATGATCGTTGAGTAGCGGCCAACCAGTTTTCTCAAAGATGCTTCTGTCTGATCAAAAGACTCTTCGACCGTGTAATGTTCTAGACCCGTTTCAGCGTCTTCGATTAGAACGGATAAAATCGTATTGGGGTAACGCGAGCGGATGATTTCAAAAAGCGGTACTTTTTGCTGGTACTGCGCGGCCACATGCGCCAATTCACGCAGGATAACGTCGGTTTCCTGTAAACTTAAGCCCATTTGGTTCCGGAAACGGGATTCGAGCAATTCGGGATGAGCGATGAATAATTTTGAGAGGCGCTGTAAATACTCATCGGCCTTATGTTCGTTCCTCAATCCGTTCAGAAGTTTAATGCCTTCGAGAACGTTGGGATTCTGTTGTTTATAGAAACCAAAATGCCTTGCCAAAAATGGAAACGAAAGCACAAAAGTGCTGACAGCGGCCAGCATAGTTACGAAAAACCGACGCGACATCATCAAAACCCCGCTCCTTTCCGCGTGCCTCGGACTTCTTGTCGCCATTCGCGCGCCATTCCGTGAGGTAGAATCTTTTTCCTCGGATTTTCCTTCATTTTCCATTTTCTTCCGGCTAAGGCCGCCTGTCATAAACGAACGCCTTTCAATAAGTACGTCCGAAAATAATTCCGATGCAATCATCGCAAGGAAAAGAACGCCAAAAGCGCTTAGTCCGATAGAGACAACGATCGAAGATCCCTCTTGCGCATTAGATGCCGAGGGCTTGATGTCTTTCTTCGCTTTGTTGTAAGCCTTCATGAAAAGCATGCCGAAGTTCTTGTCCGGACGGACATAATTTCTAAAATCGGGATATCCTCCTGCGCGGTTTTCGGCATCGATCCAGAAATATTTCCAACGCAGGTCCTTGCCATCCAGCAGCCACTCATTGAAAAGTTCTATCAACGGATCATTGACCATCATGGTGCCAGTGCCCTTGGTCGCGATGATTTGAACCCCCTCGCCGGCCTTCTCCATGACTTTTGAAATATTGTTATACCCGCCGCAAGAGCCGACAAAGCAAAAAGCCGTGCCCTCCAAAACATGCTCCAGCGTCTTGTTAAAATGAAAGCTGTGGCCGCGGTGGTAAACTGCGTTGGGCTTGAGCCCTAAACCCACAAGACTCTGTTCGCCATAGCTCTTGGAAGGATCGTTGGCATAAATTTCCACGATTCGTCCTTCTTTTTCGGCCCAAATCCGGACATAACCTTCTTTGGCATTAGGCTCAATATTCCAGCGATAGCGCGGATCCCCTTTGAATTGGGCAATAAAATGCGCGAACGACGCATTGCCGTCTTCATCAGGATAAAAGAAATGCAGCGAAACGTGCTTGTTATTGGTAAAAAGATTTTTTCCGGGCAAGACGCTCAAGTTACTGATCTTATATTTATCCGCCATGCGGCTGAACCAGGATTCATCCACAACGGCATTATTTCCAAAAAGACTGGCCAAAAGTCCGTAAATAAGCATGCCCTCCTGATTCTTCGTCCGCGAGAGACGATCATATTCCGCTTTCACGGTCTTTTGCATTACCTCGAGAAGGCCGTTATCCTCGAGAACGTGGAACGCGTCTGCCACAACAAAAACTTGTTGCAAACGCCGATCATCCGGTTCTTTTTCAAGATTCCGCGCAAAACGTTCCAAAAGCCGCGTCTTCGCAGCCGCGCTCATTGTGCGACCTGATGGCAACGTCAGATTCAAAAATTCATTCAAACGGTTATAGGCAATTGTTAATTTCAGAAAAACCCGCATGGTTTCCGACTCGACATCCAGTAAATCCTCAGGCGCCAGATTTTCGTTGCTCATCTTCTCAAGAAGACGATTGAAAAGTCCGTTAAAACTGGAAGTGTAAAGCTCTTCTTCGGCATTCACAATCAAAGCAAAAAGAGCGCGCGCGTCGGCTTCTTTCACTGACCCAAAGCGGATTTCGTCTGGAGCATTGTGTAATCGATTCAACTCACGCACATACCGCAACGCAACATATTTCATTGATTCTGTGATTTCTTTTTTAAGCTCCGGGGGGGTCTTTCGGGACAATGCCAATTTATAAAATGTATTTAAGACGCGGAAATCGTCCGACTCGGACAATATTCTGGCTAATACCAATCTCGAGAAAATCGGGTATTTTTCATCCGTCACCAGCCTTAACAGCGTGTCCATAGGATAAAGGTCGATAATTTTTCTTATTCTATGAAGACTGTCTATCGTCCAACGCATCTGCCTTTGAAAAGAGGCTGCGACATCGCTGAAATCAGAAGTATTCTTCTCTGCGTATAAAAGGACAGCCATCAGATACTCTTCCGATTGCTCGGCATGAAATAATTTTCCGATTTGCGCTTCAGTAAAAATCTTCAGATAATTTTCTAAGATCCAATCCCTGTTTTTTTCGCGATAAGTTTGTTCCTTATTGTAGCCGATGTACAATTTATACGGATTTGCGTGGACGCTTTGTTTTAGCAGCGAGGCTAATTCTTCCCATTCGCTGAATGAAATAGAGGACGAGTCTTTATGAGAAGCCTGCAATCGCTGACTTATTTCAAGTAGGCGAAGATAAAGGCTAAACCATGAATCATTGCGGAGAGCTCGAAACCGTTCCATGTAATTTTGAAGCATTTCCAGCTTCTCACCATAATGCTTATCCTGGGGAGAAGCCTTGAGAGTTTTTAAAAGCATGGCGACCCTTTCCATAATGAAAGCCGCATCAGCCTTTGGAAGATCTCTGTGACCCAATAGAGCAAGATATCTATTCAAAAGGTTTTCGAGGTTTGACTTTTCCATTGGAAACGAATGCTCAACGCCATATTCTGTGACATCCAACAAAACGTCCTGGGCAACAGCCCCGAGAACCGTATCCGCCATTTGCTCTTCGATCCGTTTGAACAAAGGCGCTGTCGAGGGTCTGGGGTTTGGCTGACTGCTATGACGATAGTACGCTTCTATACTTGAAAGAAGCAGATAGGCCATATCCCAATTCAAAGACATTTTGTCGTGGTAACGGGATTCAAAAATGTGAGGATGAGTTTCCAAAAACTCCAAGGCAGGGCCGAGGAAACCAATAGAACCATTGCGAGCCGAATAAAGCTGTCTAATACCACTGCTATTCCAATCAATGTCGCTTTTTTCTTTCTCCTCCGCCATCCATTGCATCCATTTTCTTCCGAAAGCTTTTAAAGCGATGCCGACAAATGGCAAGCCCACTAAACCCAAGCTGAGGGTCGCGACAAATTTAAGACGCGAACGGTCCACCGCCAGCCGCGCGCCCCCTTTTTTACCTTGCGCTTGCACGTACTTTTGATAGGCCTTCAGAAAAATCACGCCGAGATTGTTCGGCGGTGAAACATATTTTTGAAAATCGACGTTGTTGTGTAGTTCTCGGCCCAGTTCATTCCAAAGAGAGGACCATTCAATAAAACCGGCGGTTCTTATTTTTTCATTGATGGCTTTGAGAATGTAATCATTGACCAATTTTGTGCCGGTTCCCTTCGTGGCAAGAATCTGGGCGTCGGGAACAATGTCCAGAGTTTTTGCAACATTGTTATAACCACCGCAGGAGCCCCAATAAATGAATTTGGCCGTGGATGAAATTTTATCCAGCGTCTTGAACGCGTGATAACTGTGGCCTCGGTGAATCTCGGCCAAGACATTGAGATTTCTTTTGGACAATTCATCCCGAATGGCGGACTGCCCTTCGTTTTCTTTATCCGGAAAATTGGCGAATATTTCCACCTTCTTTCCTGAAGTTGAGACGACATGGACATAGCCCTGCGGATTCGTTTCTACTTTCCAGTGGGGACGACCTTTGTACTGAGAAAGAAACATTTCGAAAGAAGCTTTTCCATCCGTGTCGTTATAGAAGAAATACCTCTGTACATGGATTCCCTGGGAACCGAAAAGCTGGTCCGAGGACAGTCCTGTAAGCTTATGAAAACCATATTTTCGGGACATTTCCTGAGTCCAGGCTTTGTCCGTAACGGATTTTTCGGCAAATATGCCGCCCAATATTCCGTAAAAAACAAGCGCTTCTTTTTTGTCTTCTGCGCGAGCTTTTTCACATTCTTCCTTGACGGTTTTTTGAAATAATTGAATCGTGTTTTCGTCTTTTAAGATACCGATCGTATCGGCAATCGCAACGGCCTGAACAAGCGGATCGGGTTCATTTCCTATCTGTGTGATAAAACGTCTGAGTAGATCATTGCGGTTTGATTCTGTCATTGTGCCCAAGAACTCATTCAAACGATTAAAAGCGGCGTTCAGCCTGATAAAAATACGGAACTGGTCATAATTGACTTTTTTCAGCAACTCCTCACCGCTGATCCCTTCTTTCTTCATCTGAGACAGCAGCCTATTCAACAGACCGTTAAAGGTGGAGGTGAATATCTCCTCCTCTCCGTGAACCATCAATTCATAAAGACCTTCCGAGGAAAACCCTTCCACCGATGCGAATCGTACTCGATCAGGAGCTTCATGCAGATCATTTATTTTTCTAATGAAACGTAAATTGATATTTTTATAAACTTGTCCCATGCGTTCATAAACCGGCACCCAGTGATAAAAAAGCCTGCCTTCTTTTCGCTTTCTGTTTCCGCTCTGGATGGCGCTCATTCTATATTGAAGATATGTCCTTCGTATCTCCGTAAGCCTTTGAAGGAGATAATCGGGGTTCTGCCGGATATATTGCGGAGGAGGCAGCCAAAGCGTAGACTCGGTCCTTATAAAAAACTCGAACCATGTTCCACGAGATTCGAGGGCTAAATTTTAGGCATATTCCTGAAGGGTTTGATACCACGAAACATCACCGCCCGCGGCAATATTTACGGTAGGCTGATTGATATTCGTAAGACTTGCCAAATGGAAAGCAATTCTTTGATAGATAACATCCACCATCTCTGGCGTCAAACCCGGACGCTTTAAAAATGCGCGAAAAATTTCGGCTTGGCTGATGCTTCTCTGAACATTTTCCCCCAGGATATCCTGCATGTATTTTGTTTTTGCCATTAGCTCTAGCGGGGTCGTGCCTGTCGTCTGCTCTCGTACCGAATCCGTGTCGCGCCTTTTGGAGCGCGCCTCTGTGGCCAATAATTCCAGAAAGGAGTCCGGATATTTTGCATGAATTTTTGGCCAAAGATCAGGCGTTATCTGGAGAATATCCGATACCTCATACCAGCTTATTCCTAATCGCGAATGATATTCCGGCAGCAGCACTTCCGGATGCTCTTCGACAAAGCGCGAGATCGCAGCGCGTCGCTTATACGCCTCGTCCGATCCTCCGGGTCCAAAATAATTACTAAAATAAAAATCGATGTCGTCTTTTAACTTATCAAGGCCTAGAATGTCTTGAGCCTGAAAAGTAATTGGCTTGAGATTCTTTAAATATGGAGAAAATAATGCCGAGGTCATTTGTCCTATAAAAGTTAACCTCGACCGATCCACAGGGTGTGACATCCTCGCCCCAGCCTGTTTTTTCTCAGACGAAGGCATGCGCTGGCGATACGCCTTGAGGAACAAAACTCCGAGATTTCTAGGCGGAGAAATATAATTTATAAAATCCGGGTGGTTCCCAAGCTTTTGTTCAACCTCTTTCCAAAACGAAGGCCAAGAGATGTGGCCTTTTGTGCGTATTTCTTCATTGATAAGTTTGAGTAAGGGGTCATTCACCCACTTTGTCCCAGTGCCTTTGGTTGAAAGAATTTGGGCTTCGGGCGCTATATCGAGGGTGTGGGCGACATTGTTGTATCCTCCACAAGAACCCCAATAGACTAATTTGGCGGACTTGGTGAGATTGTAGAGGGTATTTCCGGCGTGATAACTGTGGCCACGGTGGACTTCAAAAATCGGTTCAATATTTCCTTTTTGAACAAATACGTCCTTGATGGCATTTCGTCCTTCTTCCTGCTTAGCCGGTACGTTGGCATAAATTTCTATCTTATGACCACGAACTGACTGGATGCGGACAAAACTATCTTTCCGTTCCACTTTCCAATTAGGATCATTTTCATATCTTGCCAGAAAATTTTGAAAAGAAGTTTTTCCATCCTCATCATCATAAAAGAAATATCTCTGAAGATGGATACCTTGAGCATTGAAAAGCTGCTGCTCAGTAAGCTCCGTCACACTTGGAAGACCGTATTGCTGGACCATGGACTGGATCCACTCTTCATTAATCACGGCTTTTTGGCCGAACATGCCGGCTAAAAGACCATAAAGCACGGTTCCTTCTTTGCTGTTTTCTTTTTGCGTTCTTTCGTATTCGGATTTTATGGTTTCCTGGAGAACCTTCAAGGTCCCCTCATCCGTCAGGATGCTGAATGTATCGGCAACGGAGACGGCCTGCTCCAAAGTATTGGGTTCTTTCTCTATGCCGCTTACGAATCTTTTAAGAAGTTCTTGCGAGGAAGCTTGATTCGTCGTCGAAAGGAATTCGTTAAGTCTGTTATAACTTGCAGCAAGCTTGATAAATGTCCTAAAGTGATCATATTTAATTTTCTCGAGCATCCTTTGTCCGTCTAAACCTTGGTTTCTCATGCGTTCAAGAAGCCTATTAAAGAGACCATTAAACGTAGAGGTAAATACTTCTTCTTCGCCGTAGACCATATTGAAATATAAATCTTCGATGGATAGATTTTCCACAGATTGAAAACGAACAGCGTCTGGACTTTCATGGAGCTCATTTAATTGACGAATATAGTAAAGAGCGATTCTTTTTAGAATCTCTTCCGCCGCTTTCTTTAATTCAGGCCGAGTCCTATCATCGAACAAAATCTTTTTGACAGTCGGCAAGAGCTGAGTGTCATTCTCGGATATCCCTTGAGCCAAAAATGCTTTCATGGCAAGCGCCCTTTTACGGTCAGAAAAAGTCTCATTTTTTATTATTTCCATAAGACGCTCGGGAGGCAGAAGGCCCATTAAATGCTCCATCTCGGACGACCATGTTCTTTTTTTAGCCTCTGCGCCATGCTCATCCAGAAGACTTATCAAGTGATCGGCACGTTCAACGGCCGCTTCGAACTTCACGGAATCCATGCTTCCACCATGATGCATCGCCCACAAAATAATCTGTAATGAACCCATCATTGCATCTTCCCGGTAGCTCCATGCTGAAAGAGGGTGATCGTCTCTTCTAAAGCGCGGCTGGTAAGTTTTTTCTTTTAATATTTTTTCATATTCGTCCAATGTATGATTTAAACGACTCCATGCTCCGGCGAAACCCTGGGCACTTGCATAAGGATTTTTTTCATTCGTAAGGATCTTAGAAAACCCCAGTCCGAAAGAAAGATCAAAAATTTCTGCATAAACGGATATCCACTTGCCGGGTGATTGATTGATGATTTTTAGAACTATTGGCTTCAGTTTATTTCGTTTCTCCTCCAGGTCTTTCAGGTTTCCCGGCACGCCATTCGCATTGACCCACTTTTCTAATAAATACGCGATTCTTTCCTGAAGAATATCACTCATTTCAGGAGAAACTCCAGATGACAGAACATTTAAATAAGACGTAATTTCATTTTCAGTATCAGAAACAGCCTGTAGATAGTTTCGAATTTCATGGGTCATCGCCGCTAGAACAACATTGCGTTGGCCAAGTTTTTCCAACCATCCCAAGTAATCCAAGTGCGCCTCGTCTTGATAGATGGAGCTTTGCAGAAGAAAATCGAAAATATCATGCCAATCGATTCCTAACTCAGCACTCAAAGAAGGCTCCAAGACTTCTGGATATTGGTCGATGAAACCGGTTATTTTTGAAACAATCTCCTTATTCCATGCCGTGAAATTTTCTTCGGAAGAGGAAAAGCCGCCGTTATGATCCGCGAAGAGCCTAAGATTGGACTTAAAATCGGCCAGACCTTGATTGATTTGTTTCAGTCTCCCATCGCCAATTTTCGCTTTGGAAACGACCGTAGAAGAGTATCGCCTCCAAACGGCCGTTGTCAAAACAGTCGAAAGAAGAACGCTTACAATAAAAACACTTACTAGTTTCCATCTCTGTTGGAGCCAACTGAATACAGCCATTCGCGCGCCTTGATTGTTTTGAAGACCGTCCGCCATATTACTTCTTCCCAAAGTCAAAAATGAACGCCTGTCCATTCGACTGTCAACCAGCTTGTTCACGACCACGACGGAGGCCAAAGCCGCCAAGAGCCTCCCTCTGTTCTGATGATCTGTGTCCAGAGAAATGCCCGAGGAAGCCGCTTTTTCTTTGGACTCCGAGGGCATGCGTTGGCGGTAAGCCCTTAGAAACAGCACGCCGAGATTTTTTGGTGGAGAAACGTAATTTCTAAAATCCGGATGGGCGCCAAATCTTTTCTTCACCTCTTTCCAAAATTCATTCCATGAGATGGCGCCTTGAGTGCGGATCTCCTCATTGATGAGTTTAAGCATGGGATCGTTGACCCATTTCGTTCCGGTGCCCTTTGTGGACAGGATCTGGGCATCCGAAGAGATATCGAGCGTTTTGGACACGTTGTTGTAACCGCCACAGGAACCCCAGTAGACAAACTTGGCAGATTTAGTCAATCTCTCGAGCGTTTTGGCCGCATGGTAGCTATGTCCTCTATGGACTTCAAAAAGAGGTTCGATTTTTTCCCGACCGAGGATTTCGGCGATCGCTTGCTGGCCTGCGTCCGGCATGGAGGGCAGATTGGCGTAAATTTCGATCTTATTCCCGAGAACGGAACGGATAACAACGAAGGTGTCCTTTCTTTCCACTTTCCAATTCGGATCGTTCGCATACCGTGCAAGAAAATTTTCAAAAGAGGTTTTGCCGTCTTCATCTTCATAAAAAAAGTATCTTTGGACATTGACGCCTTGGGCATTGAAAAGCTGGTCCCCGGCAAGCCCTGTAACGTTAGGGAGGCCGTACTGCGCGGCCATCGATCTTATCCATTCTTCATTGATAATGGCCTTCTCTCCAAACATGCCGGCCAAAAGGCCATAAAGCACGATCCCTTTCTTATTGCCTTCCCTTTGCACTCTTTCGTATTCCGTTTTGATGGTTTCCTGAAGGACCTTTAAGACCGCCTCATCGGTCAGCATGCTAAACGTATCCGCGACGGAGACCGCATGAGCCAGAAAATCCGGCTCCTTTTCAATATCTTTGACAAAATCCTTCAATAACCGATTCTTGTCTTCGGAGGAGATGACGCGGCCATCGGACAGCTTCACGCTGAAAAAATCGTTCAAACGATTGAAACTCATGGCAAGCTGAAGGAATGTTCTGAACCGGTTTTTCTTCATGGCATCAATCAGCTCATGTCCTAAAAGATTTTCTTTTTTCATTTTTTCAAGTAAACGGTCGAAAAGGCCGTTGAAAGTGGACGTATAAAGCTCTTCCTCGCCATAAACGATCAACGAATAAAGAGCTCGGGCCGGGTCGTCAGCCACGGAAGCGAACCGTATCGTGCTGGGAGATTCGTGCAAATCGTTCAAGTGACGCACTTGCCGTAAAGCCAAAATTTTTAGACTTTCTAAAATCGTCTTTTTGAGCCTTTCGGACACGCCCTCGGCATAGGCCAGCGGAAAGATTATATGAAACGTGCTATAGTCCCCGATTTCCGCCAAAACAGCGACTGCCGAAACTTTTTGGGCATCAGAGCTTTTTTCGTCTTTAAAAATATCCAAAGCCAGCGAAGGCGGCATGAAAAGGCGATAGTCGGATTCCCTAAAAGTCAAACCGCCAGAGCCCTCCATGGCAAACCGTCCCATGAATTTGCGGGCCAATTCATTCTCCATTTCGAATGTACCGCAGTATTCAAAAATATCTCCGACTTGTATTTTCAGATCTTCGGGAGTCAAATAACCACTTTGCTGCATTTCGCGCAATACCGTTGTGATGCGGTCTAGGTAGCGATCTGTTAAACTCCTGTGACGGGCTGAAAAAGAAATGCCGAGACTATCCTGATGCTTCAACGATCGGAACGAAGCCTCTTCGGAATTTTGCCGTAAACGAAGCCAAAACCCATGAAGTAGCTCCAAGTCCGTTCTGATCGACGCGGCATCCCGATAAACCACATACTTGGAAGCGACCTGGGGATCTTTCAAGTTTTGCACTATTTCCGCAAAATAAGGCCTCGCAGATCGCCGCATGACGAGCAGATGAAAACCAACCCACGGATCGTTTGTCTCGGCCCTGAGCTTTTGAGATAATTCTTCCATCACTTTTTCTCTTTCAAGAAATTCCTCAGGCTGGACAAACGATAATCCATATATATCTACCCGATCAATAAGATCCAGGACCCTTTCGAATGCGGCGTCTCTTCCCGCCTTCGATAGGCTGGACTTTCGGCTTGCCTGCAGATAACTCTCGGCGAGCCTCCGCACGATCCGCTCGTTGACTTCCGACCATTGAAGCTGCCCGTAAGCGCTCATCCCTTCGATCTCGCCAACCATAGCCTCCAGAAGACTTCCGCGAAAATTTTTCTTTATTTTTTCAAACAGTATGTTTGAACTATTTTTTTTATTCACATAATAAAGTTCGGCCTTTTCCAATATTAGGAATACCTCGTGCCAGTCGAGGCCTAGTTCCTGATGAAATTCCTCCATCAACGCCTCCGGGCGGAACTCAAAAAATCTCACAATCGCGGAATCATCGAAACCGTCATTCTGGAATAAGGTACGCTGCGCATCGAACATTGTTTTGAGGTCGGACTTGACCCGGTCCAGCGCGGCATTTTTCCGGCGCGCGGAAATAAACTGGTAGGTCTTCATAAACGCCGCCAAAGCCAAAGAGGTGATTGCCCCAAACATAAATTTCCTTCTGGAGAAAAAACCTCCCTTATCGTGCCCTGCCCCATCTTCAGCTAACCTTGCGCCTTGTTTATCTTCAGGTTGGGCCATCATATTGCTTCCCCCAAAAGTCAAAAGCGAGCGTCTATCCATTCGGCTGTTAACTAAATGATCCGTAGCGATTCCAACTGCCAAACCAGCAAGTAGCGCAGTTTGCGTCGCAGCTTCACCTGAACCTCTATTCAAAAATCCAATTTGTTTCTTTTTTTCGCCTCCCATATATTTTTGGTAGGCCTTCAAAAAAACGACGCCGAGATTTTTTGGCGGAGAAACATATTTTTTAAAGTCCTCATTGTTTCCGAGTTTTCTTTCAAGCTCCTTCCAAAAAGAGAACCAATCAATAAAACCGGTTGTCCGGATTTTCTCATTGATGGACTTAAGAATATAATCATTGACGAGCTTCGTACCCGTGCCTTTCGTGGCCAGGATTTGCGCCTCAGAAGTAATGTCGAGGGTTTTGGCCAGATTGTTATACCCACCGCAGGAGCCCCAATATACGAACTTAGCGGTTGCTGAAAGCTTATCGAGAGTTTTATAGGCATGATAACTGTGGCCGCGATGAACCTCGGCCTGAACCACGAGACTTCTTCGGGCGAGTTCGCCGACAATCGCGTCTTGGCCGTCTTCTTTGTCGGGAAAGTTGGCAAATATCTCGATTTTCTTGCCGGATGTAGAAAAAATATGCACATACCCCGCGGGGCTATTTTCTACTTTCCAGTTGGGTTTCCCACGATACTGCGAAAGAAACATCTCAAAAGAATTTTTTCCGTCTTCATCGTTATAGAAAAAATATCGCTGAACGTGAATTCCCTGCGAACCAAAAATCTGACTTGTCGAAAGCTCCGTAAGTTTTGGAAAACCATATTTTTTAGACATTTCCTGAATCCAGGTCTCATTCGTAAAAGACTTTTCCGAAAACATACCGGCCAATAGGCCGTAAAGCACCATTCCTTCCTTATTTGCCGAAGCCTGGACCCTCTCATATTCTTCTTTCATGGTTCTTTGAAGAATACGTAAGATATCTTCGTCTTTAAGAATACTGAACGTGTCTGCCACCGCGACGGCCTGGACAAGCGGTTCGTGTTCGCTTTCGATGCCGGAAATAAAACGCCTTAAAATATCTTCTTTCTGTATTTTCTCCATCGTATCCAAAAATTCATTCAACCGATTAAATGCAGCATTTAACCTTATGAAAATTCTAAGTTCGTCGTAGTGGATCTTTTCTAACAGATCGTTTCCTTTTAAGCCTTCTCCTTTCATTCGCCCCAGAAGACGGTTAAAAAGACCGTTGAACGTCGACGTAAAAAGCTCGTCTTCCCCATAAACGATCAATTCATAAAGATCTTCAGCCGAAAAACCATCGACCATGGCAAAGCGCACATTATCGGGAGCGTTGTGCAAGTCGTTGATATTCCTGACAAGGCGCAGATTGATTTGTTGAAGCGCATCTATGGCCGCACGTCGCAATTCAAGAGGAGTTTTGAAATCGCGGGCCAATGCCTTAAAACGCTGCCAGAGCGGAGTCGGCGCCGTTCTTGCGAGTGCATAAACGGCCATTGCCCTTTGTTGAGCCGGAGCGCTCTCATTTTCCATCAATTCAATAAGTGTTGTCGTTGGTGCAGCGCTGAGCGTATCGATAACGGCGCTTTCAAGATAAGAGTGCGGACCGAGTTTCATGATTGCCGAGTAAACTTGCCAAAGCTCTCCTGCCAGATCATCGACGGAAAACAAGCCCGTTTTGGCCAGATAATATAAATAAACCCGTATCATATGTTCATCGACATGAACCCACCGGTAAATGAGTTTTCCCCCCTTATGCTTCTTGTAAGTATCCGTGCTTATAAGCTCAAGATATCTAACAAAGCTTTCGTGTAATTTTGAAAATTTATTTTTCAAGTAATCGGGGTGCTCTCGGATGTAATTTTCTGAAGGCAGCCAGCGTGTGGACTCCGCGCGGACGTAAAATTCGAACCACCCTCCCTGAAATTCGGTTGCGAGCTCATCCGCTAAACCTTGCAATGTGTCGTACCATTTTTCATTGCCGTGCTCTTGAATGATTGAATGCGGCTGCGTGGAACCCGAAAGATTCGATAAAAGATAGGCGATTCTTTCAAAGGCCAGGTCAATCATTTCCGGCGTTATTCCGGGCTTCCGGAGAAACGCGCGATAATGCTCGATGTGCGTACGGCTTCTTTCTATTTGTTCAGCTAGAGTACCTTGGCGTAAATTTCTGTCCTGCGCTTCCAAAGACAAGGCTTCGAGAAGCGACCCAGGAAATCTCTCATGAATTTCCTGATAAGCTTTGGCAGAAAGTCCCCAAACTTGATAGTACCCTGCGCTAATCTGAAGAATATCGAACACCTCGTGCCAGGTAATGCCCAGTTGAACATGATATTGTGGAAGTAAAACTTCGGGATGTTCTTCAATAAATTTTATGATAGCGGGTCTTGCGCGATTTTGCGCTTCATCAGCCAAAGGAGACATATAGTAATTGCCGAAATAAAATCGAAGGTCTTCTCTAAATTTATCGATATCGGGAATAATCTGTGTAGTAGTCTGGCCTGACGCTCTAAAAGAGTGAACATTTATAAAAAGAACCGAAAGAGCTGCTATTATTTTTCCAATAAAAGTTAATCTTGAGCGGTCTGTTGGAGTTGCCAGCCTTGCGCCCAAGTCATCTTCACTGACTGTCAGAGGTGACGCTTCTGTAGAAATAGTTATTGGTTCTTCTGGATTTCGTTCATTCATCACCCGATTGACAATTTTTCGGGCTTCAATTTCGTCTCCTTGCGTAACTTCCTCGGCGGCTTGCATGAGAAATCGCCTAAAGTTTATATTCGCGTATCGATAAAGTTCTTCTACTTGATTTAAGGTTTGTTGATCTTGGAGGGTTAAAGAGTAATTTTTATCTCTGAGGGCCAACAAAATGGGCTTTACGCCGCCATTTTCTTTATTTTTCAAGAAATTTTTTTCAAAATTATCTGAAGATTTATTAATTTTTGCTTCTCCCTGGATTACTTCAATACGTTTAATTTCTTTTCGAATAGGCGCAAGAAGGATATTTTCATATTTGGCTTGGTTGGTCTCCTGAGTCACATTGGGAGCCAGAACGACGTAGGAATACCCTTTTTCTTGAAAGAGTTCTTTTAAGTGTTGGGTATGGTAGCCTCCGGTGATCATGACAGCGACTTTCGTGTTCTCTTGGCTTAGTATTTTTTGTGTGTTTTGAACAAAAGCACTGTCCCTTTTATCCACCGAATCATAAAAATCAATGAGCGCTTTCTTTCCTTCTTCAAGGATATTTTTGTAGGGGATGAGGTCTTCAAAGAAACCTTGCTCGGCAAGTTTGCTATTGATGAAAGCTTGGTAAGAAACAGTTGAAAAATCAGGTTCGTTGACTTCAAACATCTTAAAGTCTTTGGTAGTCATTTGGATGTGATAGGCAGTATTGAGGAGTTTAAGATAACGATCAATCGCGCGGACAAGTTTTGAATCTTGGGCGGTAAGGTATGAAACATAAATCTGATCTTCTAGTTTTTCTGTTTCAGATAGAACCTGGTCAAGGTCGATATGGGTGAAGTCTTTTAAGTATTCTTCGTATTTTAAGAGGTTTAGATATTGGGTTAGGTTGATATTCTTTTCATGGGCGATATTGAATATTTTTTGAAAGTGAGAAAACAAAGACAGTTTGTTGTTCTTTGTTTTGTCATCCCGGGCGAGCGCAGCAAGTTGAGGGATCTCGTTGGGATGTTTTTTCTCGATTTCTTCAAGAAGTGCGGCTTGTTCTAAGTTGGCGAGATTAAAGTCTATGAGTTTTTCTTTAAGTTCCAGTTCTACAAGTTTAAGAATATTTGGGAATGAGTTTAAATCTATGTTCTTCTTCACGGCCAGTGTTGTAAGTTCTTTGAAGGTTGTCTCAAACGATTCATTGCTTGATGCGCTTTTCTTGCGTTCGTAGGCAAGCAGTTCCTCCGGATAGAATTTCTTTTTAAGTTTATCCACGGCTCTTTTAATGATTTTTAAGTAATCAAGAGTCTCCTGTCTTTTATCTGCCAAAAGAGCGTAATTCTTGACGCTTTTAAGATAAAGTGAGATGTCTTCAAGTCCCATAATCTTCATAGGATGGTTTGAGATGAGGTTTAAGTATTCTTCTCCAGAGATCTTTCCTTGAATAAGATAGCTTCTTGCAATCTTCTTCCATACTTCAGGAGGAGCTATTTTTTTGATAGAAGTAAGAGAGCAGTCTCCTGATCCGCCTTCGGACAACACCAAAGAGATGTTGTATTTAGACATGAGAAAATCAAGGGTTTTGGCTAGATTCTCTTGGCCGGAGAGGTTTGAGTGAGCGTCTTGGATGTGGATGATGAGCGTGTTATTGGTTCCTTTGTGGATTTCTTTTAGAGAGGAAAAATTAAGAGGAGCTTCGAATCTGGAGGGGTCTTGGGATATAACATCAATCGGCTTCTGGAATGAAACGAAATTAGCCCCGTCGGGGGGGGCGGAGTAGGAGAGTTCTTGGAGACAAAAAGTCCCAATAAGAACAAGAGAAACAGCCCTTAATATTATAAGGTTGTATTTTCTGGACACAACTTTAACATTTTTAATCATATTTAACTAAATTGTACATGGCAAAATAGAGGAATTCAAATGTAGCGGGGATAAAACAAGGTCCCCTGACCAATGTCCTCTATCAGAAAAAATCATGAAAGTCCCCGACGAAGAGGCGCGAGGGCGTCTTGGTGTTGTTGGTGTTGAGGTGTTTTAGTGTCATGCCCCACCCAATCTTTTAAAGGGAGTCTGTCCTGCCTGATCCAAAGGCAGGTCTGCCGGCCTAGGCAGAAACTAGAGCGGACGGCCTATGTCCGCGGTGGAGCGAGGTGAGGTGCCAACACCGAACCGAGCGGGGCATTCACATTCTGCTTTTTAGAAATTCGAAACGAATTATTGCTGATATTCGTAAGTTATCATTATTGGGATAGTTATGAATATTCCAGAGAGGAGATTATTCTTCTTTACTAGTTCTATTCCGAGTTTATCTAGAGAGAGTTCGGTTGTTTTGAGAGGAATTTATCTTTCTCCATTAAAGTTGTTGGTTTTAAGTTCTTCTATTCATTCAAGATTTTTTGTTCAAAAAAGTTCGTTCTGTTATAAAAATTTGCGTGTTGATTGAAGCCGAAACGAATGTATACCGTGCTCTTTAAGTACGTTTATCTTTTTAAGCGCTTTTTTTTGAGTAAGTCATGAGATAAGATAGCGGCAAAGTTTAGATCAGTTCGTTCGGAAGAAGGGTTCTCCGTCTCTTAAGAGGTTCGTAGAAATACGAACCTCTTTTTATTTTTCCTACCAGACTTGGCCTTACTCAAAATATACAATACTAGATTTAATTAAGCATAATTGGTACTTTATAGACACCTATGAGCCCCATCATCTTAGTCATTGATGATAATCCGAAAGTAAAAGAGAGTCTTGAGCTTGTTTTCCCTGAATACCAATTTATCGGCGCCTTGAGCGGTGAACAGGGTTTGAAATATTTACGTAAATCACACGAGGTGGATCTCGTGATCCTGGATTACAAAATGAGTGGTTTGGATGGCATCACAGTCCTTAAAGAAATTCGTAAGCTGGAACCGGAGATAGGCATTCTATTTATGACGAGTTTTGGGTCAAAGGAAGTCGTGGTGGAGGCGCTGCGCGGCGATGCGGACGATTTTATCGATAAGCCGTACTCCGTGCAGGAAATGAAGAATAAATTGGAAAGTTTTTTTGAAAAAAACGCCGATAAAGAGAAAAACATGAGTGGAAATTCGATGCAAAGAATCCAGCGGTTTGTTGAACGGAATTACGCAAAAAGCCCTACGCTTGAAGAAGCTGCCGAAAAAGCTTCTCTGAGTCCGAAGTATTTGAGCCGGAAATTTAAACAGGAAACGCAACAAAATTTCAGTGATTACAAAATAGAGCTTAAGATGGACCTGGCGAAAAAACTTTTGCACGAAACGTCTCTCGGCGTCGCGCAAATCGCTTACAAAGTCGGCTATGAGAATTCGGAGTCTTTCGTAAAAATGTTCAAAAAAATTTTGGGTTTGACTCCGACGGAATATCGCCAAAAACAGAATGCCGGATAAGTGGCTCTGATGAGTTTCAAAGACCGCACTTGTATTCTCGCCGTCGATGACGATCTCCGAACACTCGATTCGCTTAAACTAGTACTGCAAGACGCTTACCAAGTGCTTACAGCCTTGAACGGAGAAGAAGCACTCAATACACTTTTAAAACAAAATGTGGATTTGGTGTTTCTCGACATTCATATGCCGGGTGGAATGAACGGACTTGAAGTCTTAAAGCGGATCAAAGACAGCGGCGAAAATATCCAAGTTGTTATGGTCACCGCGACGAATACGGCAAAAACAGCGGTGGAAGCAATGAAGCTCGGCGCGTTTGATTACATCACTAAACCTTTCAATCCCGAAGAGATCCTGGCCGTAGCCCAAAAGTCTCTCGAGCACCATCGATTGCAAAAAGAAGCCATTTATTTTCGTTCTCAGGTTCACCCGACTTTATTTGAGAATATCGTTGGTTCTTCGAAAGCCATCCAGGAAGTTTGCCGTCTGATCGGCAAAGTCGCTCCGACCGATGCCACTGTTTTAATTGAGGGAGAAAGCGGCACCGGCAAAGAACTCGTAGCACGTGCCCTCCATTTTGCCAGCCAAAGAGCCGAGAGGCCATTTTTGGCCCTCAACTGCGCTGGAATTCCTGAAAATTTACTCGAAACAGAACTTTTTGGTTACGAGCGAGGCGCTTTTACAAATGCCGACCGGCAAAAACCGGGTAAATTTGAACTGGCGAGCGGAGGTACGCTTTTTCTCGATGAAGTTTCGAGCTTACGTCTGGATATGCAGGGAAAAATTTTAAGGGCGCTTCAGCAAAGGGAAATCGAAAGAGTGGGCGGCACGAAAACGATCCAGGTCGACGTGCGAATCGTATCGGCCACAAACGTGGACTTAAAAAAAAGCGTTCAAGAGGGAAAATTTCGGGAGGATCTTTTTTACAGGCTCAATGTGATTCCGATTCGCATTCCGCCGCTGCGTGGACGAAAAGAAGACATTCCACTTTTGGTGCAGCATTTTCTAGAGCACAACAACAAAAAATTTAACAAACGGATCCGTGGGGTTTCTGAAAAAGCAATGGATTATTTGGTGGATTATGCATGGCCGGGGAATATCCGTGAACTGGAAAACATGATCGAGCGACTGTCGGTGTTGTTGGAGAAAGACTTTATTGATGCCGAGGACCTTCCGTTTGAAATTTATGTGAAACAAGCGCATTGTTTCAAAGCAATGATGGCCGAGAGCATCATCCTAAAAGACGCGCGGGAAAATTTTGAAAAACAATTCATCACCGCGGTGCTCGAGAGGACGCGGTGGAATCAAACAGAAGCGGCAAAAATTTTAGGCATTCATCGGAACACCCTTCTGATGAAAACGGATCAGCTCGGAGTGAAGAAAAGAACCAAGGTTTCGTGATGCGCCGGCGATGGTCGAAAAGTGCAGTGTTTGGTTTGGTGGTGCTTGGCTCTTTTGCGACAACAAACATTTTCGCTGCCGATTTGAACGCCGATGATGCTACAGATCCAGAGAAAATTTTTCTGTACCGTATTGTCATTTCACCGCTGCGCGCAGTCCAAAAACTGTTGCATATTCCGCAAAACGTTTCTGTTCTTGATCGTCAGGATCTCGATCATCTTCCCGTCAACGACCCGGCCGAAGCGTTGAATTATGTTTCCGGCGTGGATGTCTCGTCGCGTACGGGCTTTGGCCATTTCACGCCGCTTTCTATCCAAGGATCGGAATCGCGCCATGTGCTGGTGATGGTGGATGGAATTCCATTTAATACGCAAGCCTCCGGCCAAGCCGACATTCTTTCCGCTTTGCCGCTCAACAATTTGGACCGTATCGAAGTGATTGAGGGCTCAGCCTCCAGTTCCTGGGGTTCTTCGCTGGGAGGCGTGATCAATCTGATTACAAAAACTCCCACACCTTCGGCCGTTCCGAAAGGTCATGTCACCTCCTCCTGGGCTGGATTTCGAACGAAGGAAGACAGTTTTGATGCGACCGGTTCTGTCGGAAATTTAGGTTATTTTATTTCAGGGGACTATCGGGAATCTGGCGGATCGAGAATTAAGGGCGGCACGCAGAACAAAGACGATACGCTGCAGAAAAAATGGTTTGGAAAGCTGGTTTATCCGGTTTCAGAAATTTTAAAAGCCACGTTTTCTTCCGGATACAGCGAGGCGGACGTGAACGAAGGCCTTTACGCTTCCGATGGGACACGCACCCATGTTCCTTATACGGCCCGTTATGGGTTGCTTCGTTTTGAAGCAGATCCGGACGAAAAAAACCATTGGGAGGCTACGCTGAAATCCAACCGCCAGTTGATCAATACCGACTCTTTTGATGGCGTGGCGGAAAATTTGTCGTCCAATGTGAGGACTCAAAATAATTATTATGGCTTGGAATTAAAAAGCGTAACGCACTTCCGCCAAGAGGACACGCTGGTCATTGGCGGTGATATTTCTGATACCGTTTTAAAATCAAATCAGCTCAGCCGGTCAAAAACCATCGCCCTCGGCGCCCCTTATGC
>OBEQ012064234.1_pt1 | contig 19956 bp, 16 predicted proteins | sample 1670901 | NCBI WGS metagenome assembly OBEQ01 (sample SAMEA104232315, study PRJEB22302) | groundwater metagenome | biome: forest; feature: aquifer; material: groundwater | place: USA | collected 2011-08-07 | depth 5.4 m
AAAAGATCCTATCTGGCCTTCCCAAGGATGCGGCGTCGGGCTTCGAAATAAACATTACCAGTTCATTCTCTCGGAATGGCCGAAAATGGATTGGTTTGAGGCCGTCACCGAAAACTTCATGGACACCGGTGGTCGTCCGCTCAGCGTGCTGGAAGAAATCCGCCGGCATTATCCGGTGGCGCTACACGGCGTGTCGCTTTCGATCGGCACCTGTGATCCGGTGGACAAGGACTATTTAAAAAAACTAAAAGAGCTTGCTGAGCGGATTGATCCGTTTGTCATCTCTGACCATTTGTGCTGGACCGGCGTAGACGGGGAAAATATACACGATCTTCTACCTCTGCCTTTCACCGAAGAGGCAATGAAGCATGTGGTTCGCCACATAGACGAAGTGCAAAATTTTCTTGGCCGCCCAATCTTAATGGAAAATATTTCCACGTACGTGACTTACAAACATTCGCAGGTGCCTGAGTGGGATTTTTTGAGAGAAGTCGCCCGAAAATCCGGCTGCGGCATTTTGCTCGATTTGAATAATATTTTCGTGAATGCGACCAATCATCGTTTTGATCCGTTCCGGTATCTCGAAGCGATTCCACCGTCAATGGTCGGACAGTTTCATCTGGCGGGACATACGGACAAGGGCGCCTATCTTTTTGACACGCACAGCGCGGCCGTGGTGCCGGATGTTTGGAAACTTTACGAAAGAGCGCTGCGTTTGTATGGACCGGTTTCGACGCTGATCGAATGGGACGAGGAAATTCCCGATTTCGAGCGTCTTTCCCAAGAAGTGGAAGCCTCCAGGCAAATTTACGAAAGAGCCAGGAAAGACAAACCCATTGAAGTGCCGGCGGTGCCGCTTTATTTTCCTGAAAGCGCTTCGGCGGTGCATCCGGTGCTTTTGAACGTTCAGCGGGAGTTCAAAAACAGGATCAAAGCGCGCCAAGAAGGGAAGATGAATTTGGATTTGTTGAATCCGCAGGGCGGTTCTCCCGGCGAGGAACGCATGGCTGTTTATGCCGACGGATATGTCGCGCGCTTAAGCGAAGCATTGGCCGAAGTGTATGAAACCGTGAAGCATCTTTTGGGAAACGAAGCCTTCGTGGAATTATCCGAGCTTTATCTCGAAAATTTTCCGTCGCATAGTTATAATCTAAACAGCATCGGAAAAGAACTTCCTCATTTTATCGGTTCCACGCGCTTTGCCCAAGAGCTTCCGTTTTTGCCGGATTTAGCAGCATTGGAGTTGATTGTGGCTTTGGCGTTTCACGCGTTTGAGCAAGCGCCGTTTGATCCCAGCGTTTTAGCGACGCTGTCCGAAGAAGATTGGGAAAAAATGCGTGTTGTTTTCCAGCCCTCGGTGCATGTGGTGGGTTCCGAATGGCCGATTTTGGATATTTGGAGAGCGAGAAAAACGCCACTGTCCGAAATGAACATTGATTTAATCAATCGACCCCAAAATGTTTTGGTTTACCGGAAAGGTCTCGAAGTGTATTGCGAACCCATTGAAAAAAACCAGAAAGAGCTGGTGGAACATTTGTTGAAAGGCCAGCCTCTCGGAGAAACCTGCGTGAATGTGGCCGAAGCCGCGCAAACCGAAGAATTGCCGCTCGAGCAGTGGTTTTCCACCTGGACAGGGCAGGGATTGATTGCTCATGTGGCCTGTGAGATGAGTTCTCAACCGACGGAGAAATAAAATGACCGAAATGACTTCGAATGAAAAAGAAAAACTTCCGTGGTATTTCAAAAATTCATCAATCCTCATCGCATTTTTATGCGTCGGGCCTTTAGCGCTGCCGATGGTTTGGTTTCACCCAAAAATGAGCCAAAGCAAAAAAATCCTTTGGACAACCGTGACGCTGGTCCTGACTTATTTTCTTACGATATCGACGATGGAGTCAGTGAAAAAAATAGGGGAGTATTACCAGCAGTTAAAGACGGCGATGTAGTTGATGTGTCATTGCGAGCCCGTTGCTTTTGGCGGGCGCGGCAATCTATGCTAACACGATCACATAGATTGCTTCGTCGGCTGCGGCTTCCTCGCAACGACACGACTTCACCACTTCATCTGCGAATGGTGCTTTTGTTCGTATTCACTGATCTGTTTTTCCTCTTTCAGCGAAGTGCCGATATCATCCAGCCCGTGAATCAATCTTTCTTTTACAATCTTATCCAGGTCGAAATGAAAAGAGATTTCCTCGGGCAAATGCAGAGTCAGACGCTGTTCGTCCACATTCGCTGTGGCTTCGAGGCCCGGGTAACGTTCGACCATGAGGAAGATCTCTTCCACCTCCGCTTCGCAAAGTTCGATTGTCAAAAGTGCGTTTTTAAAACTGTTGTTCCGGAAAATATCCGCGAACGCGGGGATCCGTTCATTCCCGTTTTTTTTCCATGGCGCGACGACTACCTGAAACCCGTCCTGCACAATGGCCCACACGGCGTGTTCGCGGCTTGAGCCACAACCGAAATTATTCCGCGTGACTAAAATTGAAGCGCCTTTAAAGCTCGGATGATTCAAGGAAAAATCGGGATTCGGTTTTCCGCCGGACAAATAGCGCCAATCATAAAAAAGCTGCGGTCCAAAACCGGTTCTCGCGATGGATTTTAAAAATTGTTTCGGAATGATCTGGTCCGTGTCGACGTTCGAACGGTCGAGCGGGGCGATAATTCCCCGGTGTGATTTGAATGGGGTCATTTCCAATTTCTTATATCCACAAAGTGTCCTTCCACGGCCGCAGCGGCGGCCATTTCAGGGCTTACAAGATGGGTGCGTCCGCCTTTTCCCTGGCGGCCTTCAAAATTACGGTTCGATGTGGACGCGCAGCGTTCGCCGGGTTGCAAATAATCGGGATTCATAGCCAGGCACATGCTGCAGCCTGACTGCCGCCAATCCGCGCCGGCTTCCCGGAATATTTTATGAAGTCCTTCGGCCTCCGCTTGTTTCAAAACTTGCTGAGAGCCGGGAACGACGAGAACGCGAAGCTTTTTTGCGATTTTTTTTCCTTTTAATATTGCGGCAGCAGCCCGCAGGTCTTCAATCCGCGCGTTGGTGCAGCTGCCTATGAAAACAGTATCGATGGAAATATCGGTGATTTTCGTTCCGGGTTTAAGACCCATGTATTCTAAAGCGCTCTCGACATCTTTTCTGCTGTAGCCGGGTACTTGATCGGGCTGGGGAATACGTTCTGTTACGTCAAGCACCATGCCGGGATTTGTCCCCCGAGTCACCCGCGGCGCGATGCGCGAGGCGTCTATCTTGAGTTCACGGTCAAATTTTGCTCCCGGATCTGTCGGCAAAGTTTTCCAGTAGGCGAGCGCTTTTTCAAAAGCCTTTCCTTGGGGCGCGAAAGGGCGTTTCGTGGCAGAAATGTACTGGAACGTTATTTCGTCCGGTGCCACAAGACCTGCCCGCGCGCCGGCTTCGATCGACATGTTACAAAGCGTCATGCGCGCTTCCATGGACAAGGAGCGGATGGCTTCACCCGAATATTCGAGCACGTAACCGGTACCGCCCGCCGTGCCGATCGTGCCGATCAATTTTAAAATTAAATCCTTGGCTGTGATGCGGGCCGGCAATTGGCCCTGAAATTCCACACGGAATGTTTTTGGTTTTTTTTGCGGAAGCGTCTGCGTGGCCAGCACATGCTCCACCTCCGAAGTCCCGATACCGAGCGCGAAAGTACCGAAAGCGCCGTGCGTGGAAGTATGAGAATCGCCGCACACGATCGTTGTCCCGGGCAAAGTGAGGCCGAGTTCGGGTCCGATGATGTGCACAATACCTTGTTCCTCGCTGTCGAGATCATAGAGGCGGATGCCAAATTCTTTGCAATTTTTCGTCAATGCTTCAATTTGCGCTTTTGAAATCGGATCCTGGATATTGTGACGATCCTGCGTTGGCACGTTGTGATCCATCGTGGCGAAAGTCAGGTCGGGACGGCGAACCTGGCGATGGGTCAGACGCAACCCTTCAAAAGCTTGAGGACTTGTCACCTCATGAATCAAGTGGCGATCGACATAAAGAAGCGTCGTGCCGTCCGGCAGCGTGGCGGCCACATGCTCGTCCCAGATTTTTTCGAATAAAGTTTTCAGCATAAGGTCAATAGTATAGTAAACTTCTCTTGAAATTTGCGAGCATTTTTTATAGGATAACTCTGTGAAGAAACTTTCGATTTTTTTCCTGATTTTAGCCTGTTTTTTTTCTTCCCCCAACATTGGATTTCTTTTTGCTTCTAGCCCGTCTCTGTTTCCTCCTGAAGGTTTCTTTTGTAAACAAAGCATACGCTATGCAAGCGCTCCGAATCATGAAGGTTCTGCGCTGAATAAGTATGTCAAGAAACCTCGCAACTCCAAGCGCGCTCTTTTTGTTTTGCATCCCGAGACGATATCATTTTCTTTATTTGTTTTTTTTCTGAATCCTCTTTTCTTTTTCGTAATCATTTCCCGCAAACCCGTCCAACTATTTCTTCGTTCTCCTCCTCTAAACCCTGATTTCCCTGGCCTGACCTAGTTCAAATAGTTTTTTCTTTTTTTTGTGACACAACCTAAGGGAAGGGGTGGATCATGTGGTTTAAAAACAGAACCAAACTATTCCGCAAGAGAGCCGTTCATCGGTTTAAAATATTTTGTAACTACTGGTTCAAAAAAAGAACCGAAAAGGAACCGGTTTTTGTGATCGCGCTTAGAAGGACCGGCAGCAATCTCCTCCTAAGCTATCTAAATTCGATTCCGAACGCTTCTTTTGCGGGTGAGATTCTGAATAAAAGCATGTCTTATGGACTTCGGCAGCGCTTTATTTCCAAAAAAACCGTGTTGAAGCACATAGCTTATTCCATTCAGCACCGCCAACACCGTCTTTGCGGCGCTAAATTCGTGAAAATCCATCTGGAAACGCACCGCATCGGTTTGTTGGACTTAAAGAGTATTTTTCCTGCGTTGCGGTTCATTATTTTGTACCGGAAATCAATTTTTGACCAGTTTGTTTCTTTAAAAATTGCGCAGGTGACTAATACTTGGCAATGGACGAGTCAATTTAAACTTCCACTTTCCCTCCGGATTTCGCCGAAGGAATTCCAAGAGTATTGCGTGAACACAAAAATGTTTTATACAAAGCTCTTGAAAGAGGAATGGCTCAAAAGTTGTTCGGTTGTGTTGAGTTATGAAGATCTTGCTGGAGACGTTCAAGCCCTTTTCAATGAATCGGTGTTTCCATTTTTAAAATTCTCCCCGACGCCGATTCAAAGCGACATGGTCAAGCAGAATACCAAAGACCCCCGCGAGTTTATCGAAAACTATGAGGAAATCGAACCTTATTTGAGCCATCCGTTGGCGTGGCAGGAATATTCGGGCGAGCGTGTTCCTGTTTTGGAGCCGGCGCTTCATGTGGCCTAAACAAACATTCGTGCTTTGGATGACCGGTTTGCCATGTTCTGGAAAAACCACTCTTTCGAATGCGATCAAGTAAAGATTGGAAACCTATGGTTTGGATGTCGCGCAGTTGGACGGAGATTGGATGCGCCAACAAAACCCGGAACGCTTAGGCTATACCAAAAAAGACCGGATGAAAAATATTTATTACATTATTTCGGAGGCATTATTACAACAACAAAGAGGTTTCGTCATCTTGGTGTCGGTGATCTCGCCCTATGTTCAGATGCGGAAATATGCGAGGGAAAAAATAAAAGGTTTTGTAGAAATTTTCGTCCGCTGTCCTTTGGCAGTTTGTGAGGCGCGAGACGTAAAAGGAATGTACCGACTGGCGAGGGAAGGGAAGATACGCTATTTTACCGGTTTGTCCGATCCGTATGAAGAGCCGGTGAACGCCGAGATTGTCGTGGATACCGAATTTTTGACTGTCGAGGGATCGGCTAAAAAAGTGATCGCATACTTGGAAAATCGAAAATATGTAGAAAAAATTTTGTATCGCGATTTGCATTGACTTGCGCGAAGGTCGGTTTTAGGCTAGAAGATAACTATGGATCAAGATTCAGTCGAAAAACTCCAGGAAAAAATCAAAGCGCTCGAAGCGGCTCTGGTTGAAACCCGAAATAAATTGAATGAAAGCGGGATCGAGCTTGAGGCCAATGAAGGTTTATTGCGTTTGGCGATGGAGGATATGCGGCGGATCTATGAAGACCTTCTAAAATCCCAAAGCCAGCTCATGCAGTCGGACAAACTCGCGGCCATCGGCCTTCTGTCCGCCGGTATCGCGCATGAAATCAACAACCCTCTTTCCGCCGTCAAACTCGCTTTTTCTCTCTTGCAAAGCCAGTTGGATGTTTTGCAACGACGTATCCAAAAAGGGGTGAGCCCCGTGGGCTCGGAAACGATTTTGAAAGAAATGCAAACTTATATTACCCAAGGCCAAGCCTGCTCCGAAACCATGTCCCGCATTGTCACGGATGTGCGTCTATTTTCCCGCTCGGACAAAGGTATTTTAAACCGCGAAAATATCAACGGGGTCATCGACAGCGTCATCAACGTGGTTTGGAATGCCGTCAAAAACAAAGTCAAAATAAAGAAAGATTATGGAAGCATTCCGAGCATCCGCTGCAACGCGCAGCAATTGGGCCAGGTATTTCTAAATTTGCTCGTAAACGCTTCCCAAGCGATGGAGCACAACCAAGGCGAAATCACGATCCGCACTTCGGCGGACGAAAAAAATGTTTCTGTTAAAATCAGCGACACCGGTTGCGGCATGTCGCCGGAAGTGATGAATAAAATATTTGAACCTTTTTTTACGACCAAGGGCGCTGAAGAAGGCACGGGCTTGGGGCTCAGCATCACGCACGACATTGTCAAAAAACACAAGGGAAGCGTCGCTGTGGAAAGCACCGTTGGTAAAGGCACGACATTCACAGTTTTACTTCCGATTGTTTGAAATGGCCGCCATTTCTCCTCCAACTAATAGATTTTTGACTGATTGGGTCCGCCAAATGGCGGAAATGTGTCAGCCGGATCAGGTTTATTGGTGCGATGGTTCCGAAGAAGAAAAAACCCGCTTAACTGACCTTGCGGTCCAGCAAGGGGAGGTCGAGCTTCTAAACCAAACGGTCCTGCCGGGATGTCTTTATGCGCGCAGCCAAGAAAATGACGTTGCGCGTGTGGAACAATTGACTTACATCTGCACCCGTTCAGAAAAAGAAGCAGGGCTCACCAATCATTGGATGGCGCCTCACGAGGCTTACCAGAAACTCAGAGAAATTTTTAAAGGATCGATGAAAAGCCGTACGATGTATGCCGTTCCTTACATCATGGGCGTCCCTAAATCCCTGTTCAATAAGATCGGCATAGAACTCACAGACAGTCTTTACGTGGTGCTGAACATGCGCATCATGACGCGTATGGGGAAAATAGCACTGGAAGAGTTGGGGAATTCTCCCGATTTTTGCCGCGGGCTTCATGGAAAAGCGGATCTCGAAGAAAACCACCGGTTTATTTGCCATTTTCCTGAGGACAATACGATTTGGAGCGTTGGTTCCAACTATGGCGGCAACGTACTTCTCGGAAAAAAATGTTTGGCCTTGAGGATTGCCTCCTGGCTGGGGAATAAAGAGGGTTGGCTCGCCGAACACATGATGATTATGGGCGTTCAAAATCCAAAAGGGGAGCTGCGTTATGTGGCGGCAGCTTTCCCGAGTCAATGCGGCAAAACAAATCTCGCGATGCTCGTTCCTCCGAAAGCCATGAAAGGATACAAAGTTTGGACGGTCGGCGATGATATTGCCTGGATGCGGATCGGCGAAGATGGAAGGCTTTGGGCGCTCAACCCGGAAGCGGGTTTTTTTGGCGGTGCCGTTGGCACGAACCGCAAATCAAACCCCAATGCGCTCGCGACGATTCAAAAAAATACGATTTACACGAATGTGCTTAAGAAAAATGACGGCACGGTTTGGTGGGAAGGCCTGGACGGCGAACCTCCTTCCGAAGGAATCAATTGGAAGGGAAAAAAATGGACACCCGACTCTAAAGAGAAGGGTGCCCATCCAAATAGTCGTTTTACGGCGCCGGCAAGCCAGTGTCCTTGTATTTCGTCCGAATGGGAAAACCCAAAAGGCGTTCCACTCAGCGCGATTATTTTTGGCACGCGCCGCGCCCGTGTGGCGCCGCTGGTTTATCAGTCTTTTAATTGGCAGCACGGAGTGTACGTAGGGGCCTCGATGGCTTCTGAAACGACTTCGGCGGCCAGCGGTCAAACAGGCGTTGTTCGCCGCGACCCGATGGCGATGCTGCCTTTTTGCGGGTACAACATGGGTGATTATTTTCGTCATTGGCTTGAGATGGGCAAAAAAATGAAAAATCCGCCCAAAATATTTCATGTGAATTGGTTTCGCACCGATGCTTTGGGAAAATTTTTGTGGCCTGGTTTTGGCGACAACTTACGAGTCGTGGACTGGATTTTACGCCGCAGCGAAGAGAAAGTGGAAGCTCAAAAAACCCCGATCGGTCACCTGCCGTTTGAAAAAGATATTTTTCTTGAGGATAGTGGTATCGATGAGAGCGTGCTTCGTTCCCAGTTGTTAAGCCTAGATCGCTCGGAGTGGCTCGCAGATCTAAAAGATCAAAACGCATTTTTTGACTCCATCAATGACAGTCTGCCTGCCGAAATTCGTTTTGAACAAAAAGCTCTGCTCGAACGACTGTGAAATTTTTCACCCTATTTTTTTTATTTTTTGTTTTGATTTGTCCTTCGTTGTTTGCCGAAAGCCGTTTATGGGATCCTCCCAAAAAAGTGGATGAACACACTATTTTTTTTGGAGAAAATCAGCGCCCGACTCTATCCAGTGCTTCCTCCAACGAACGTCCGGAACCCTCACCTGGAGACAAAAGCTATCCATGGGTTCTTCTCGAGAAGGGAAATAATTTTTTACTTGCTGGGCATTTTGAAAAAGCGGCAGCCGCTTTTGCCAAAAGCTACGAGATTTCCGGTCCGACCCGGGTTTTAAGCGGATTTAAGCTGATTGAAGCCGACGAAAAACTGGGGCGTTGGGATGAGGCCATTGCGGTTTTGGAGGAAATGAAGAATAAATATTTGGCCAGCACGAAAGAGTTCGGCGAAGCCACACGTCTTCGTTCTGAGCTTGAAGACAATAAAAGAAAAAACAAACCGGAATCGAAGCCGGCCAAACGGGTCGGCCGCGAATGGCTGTTTAAACTTTCGCCCGAGCGCATGAAGTACGTGCTCCAAGGCATGGAAGTTTTGAGGGCACATGGGGTTCCTCTCAAGGAACCAGCTCAAAAGTATGCGTTTCGTCTGGATGAATATTTCATCGCGCATCCCGAAGCGTCGGCCGATGATCCCGCCAAAGCGCTAGCGACGGTGATTTATGAAAAAGATATGGAGTCACGAATACCGATTGATCGTTGGCGGCTGTCGATAGGTTCAGTACTCCCAACAACGCCTGAGTCTCAACTTCCAACTTCCAACCTCCAACTTCGAAATCCATTCACTGGCGCCGAATGGATTCGTTTGACTCAAAACGAAAAAATGGATTATGTTTTGAACGCGATGGCAGTATTAAAAAATCAAAACGTTCCGATGAAAAAATCTGCCTACGCTTACGTTTTTTCAGTGGATCGGTTTTTTACCGACAAACCTGAGCTTCCAGCTTCGGACAGCGTGCTGACGCTCGCTTCCATCCTTTATAATACGGAACCTGAGGCGCACGAAGTGCTTGAAGCCATTCGCTTGACCCTTTAACTGGGTCAGGTTAAGATAATTTAATGATTCCTCAAAAAACGCTGGTCCTCAGCCTGGTAGTTTTCAGCCTTCTCGTCACTTCTCACAACGCATTTTCTGGCCAAAAAATGCAACAAGTAACCCACGGAGACGATTTGGATCGCTCGCTCTCGGCCAATCAATCGCTTTTGATGCGGTTTCAAAAGGAAAGAGAGCAGCTTTTACGCAACAAAACCAAAGATAGAGAGCAATATCTTTTGAAGAATAAAATCAAAATTCTAGAAAACAAGATCAATTTTTTACAAAGTCAACTCAAATACACGAAAAAGAAAACCAAAGCTCCGATAATCCTGGAATGGCGCCCTTACGCTAAGCCAGAAACGCGTCGCCGAATTTTTATCGCAAAAGTCGTGAAAAAAGTAAAAATGCAACCGTCGGCCAATGCGGAGCTGCGCCAAATTGCGCAAATGTTCAGACTCCCAAGAAAAATTAACTGGCTTCCCTTTGCAAAGACCTCTGAACGCAATGCGTCGGCGACATTGCCCTTGCCTAGGAAAATTAACATGAAAGGTCCGGCAAAAGCCGAAGACCGGAAGGTTCCTCAAGAATTCTTGAAAGCCGTCAGGCCAATCGCCACAATGCCAACTTTAAAATTAACGCCCCAAAAAAATGCCAAAACAGGTCGTGATTGGAAAAACATGTCGAAGGCAGACAAGGAAATTTATATTTTGTCGCTCATGGGAAATCTAAGCCGACACGATATTTTTTTAGAGAAAAGTTATCGTTTTTATATTCAGACTCTTGACAATAAACTCGAAGCGAATCCCTCGCTCCAAAACGAATCTATCCATAATATGTTGCTCGCCAGCGCGTATGAAAACGAGCCTGAGTGTCGTCCTGATATCGATCGATTTTTAAGTTAACGGTCACCGAAAAAACTTCCGAAGTTCAAAGCGCTAATCCCCGTTCTATCCTCTTTACCGTTTTTGTCATAGACTGACAATTGGAAGTAAAGCGTCTTCGGCGCATTCACACTGGATAACGGTATTTCATAACGCAGTGGAAGCGGTTGAGGGAGAGGGATTGTTTTTATTTTTTTATAATCTGCGTCATAAAAAGTTAGCTCTGACTTTGCGATGAAAAGAAAGTAGTTGCAGTCGATCGTGAATGTTATTTTATCCTTGTCTGTGTCAGCCTTTACTTTGAGATGAGGTTTAAGCAGAAGCGCATCTTGAGAGGCGGAGACTTTTAAAAGAGGTTTATTGTTCGTTTTGTCCACGCTTGCAATGTCCGCCGGAAGTTTTATCCCAAAAGATACTTTGGTTAAGATTCCTTCCGTGACAATGATCTTTCTCGGTGATTCGGTGGTGATGGAAGAGCCTTCGGGAATGGTCGAAGCGTCTATTTTTAATATATGCTGTCCCGTTTCAATATAGGGAAAGTGATATTTGCCGTCTTCATCCGTAATCGCGTAGATACCTGTATCGGAAACAATTTTCACGCCTTCCATTCCTTTTTCGCCTTCATCCTGGACGCCGTTTTCATTGGAGTCGCCAAAAACTTTGCCAAGAACGGCTTTGCCTTGATTAAATTGTGGACTTAAAGAGGGGGTCATCGTTGAAGAGAGATTGTAAATCAAAACACGACTATTGGAACCTTCTGAGACAAAAAGCCGTTTACCGTCAAAAGCGACACCCAGCGGGGATGCCATTGTGTGCGCACTCCGGCCTCCATTATTGGCTCCGGAATGGAAAAAATCAGTCTGCCCAAGCACATGATCCGCGGAAGCAAAATTAGACGTCGGAATTTGGTCATAAATGAGAAGACGGGACAAAGTCGAGTCGGGAATAAAAAGTTTTTTGCCGTCCGTAAAAATAGAAGAGGCATTCGAAAAAGATCTCTCGTTGAGCCCACCATTGTTGGCAGTGCCATGAGTAAAATCAGGTTGTCCTATTACGATGTCCGCGGGTGCGTAATTTGTAGAAGGAATGGAATTCCATATCAGGATCCTGTTATCAAAGCTGTCCGCTACGAATAATTTTTTTCCATCGGAAGCCGCATTAAAAGGAAGCCACATGGAGCTGGCATTCACGGAGGGGTTGCTTTGTGAAACTTGAGTAAAATCCGGTTGTCCCAAAACCACATCGGCTGGCGCATTGTTCGATGTGGGGATCGAATTCCATATCAAGACGCGGTTATTCGATGAATCGGCCACGATTAGCCGATTGCCGACGGAAAATACACCTCGCGGGAACTGCAATGAGCTGGCATTGGGACCGCCGTTATTTGGCGTGGACTGTGAAAAATCCGGTTGGCCCAGAACAACATCTGCCGGCGCCGTTGAAGATTGAGGAAAAGAATTCCAAATCAGCACGCGGCAATTCTGCGTATCAGCAATGAATAAACGTTTGCCATCAAACCATATTCCCCGAGGGAAGTTTAGTGTGCTGGCGCTGATAGCTGGATTGTTGGCCGAGCCTTGAGAAAAATCCGGCTGACCCAACACTAAGTCGGCCGGAGTAAAATTTGATTTTGGAATCGACCGCCAAATCAGCACGCGGTGGTTGAACGTGTCGGCGACGAGCAAACGTTTTCCATCGGTAAAAACTCTCTGGCAACCGCTCAAAGTTTGGGCGCTACGGCCACCGAAGTTGCCGGTTCCCGAAACAAAATCCGGTTGACCCACCACGATATCGGCGTCCATGCCATTTTCAAGCTTGGCGGCGGCCGAAGAAGGGATCAAAAAAACAACGGCGAAGAAAAAAATGAATCGCAAACTTTTTGTCTTAAGCAATTAATATTTCCCTTGCAAGCGGACAAAAAATCCCTCCGCTTTTTCTTTGGTTAGAACCGTAAAATCATCCTTGAACGAAGAAAAATTATATCCCGCTCCGATGGCGATATTTTTATGAATTTGATACGTAAATTCGACAAGCGGACCATATTGCAAAGTATTAACGTCTGAGCCTAGTTGTCTCAACGTCCTAAATTCTGCCGCCGCATCGATTTTATTCGTGAGATGGTAATTGAGCCGGTGAATGATCAGGTAAGCTTCGATCGTTTGAGGAGTTTCGATAAGATTATTGATATCTACCGCAATCAAATCTTCATTCCTGTAAACCACTTTTTCTACAAATTGAAAGTGTTTCAGAACGGAAGGAAGATCCAATGCTAGTTCGGTCGCATATTCGTCATAAACCGATTTTTGTTTTATAAACCCGCCATCAGCGCTTGTGAGGTCACGCGGCCGGTTGTCTCGAAGGTGCGTGTATTTGAAAAGCCAGTTTAGCCAGTCAAAATCCACAGGCCGAAAGGCGATGCCGGCTTGGTGCTTGTCGATTTCTGAAATGGAAATGTCACGCGTGATGTCTTTTCCGCGTGAATACTCGCACTCACCGAATAAAAACCAGTCTTGAGTCAACTTCAGTTCGCCCTGGCTGTCGGATAAAACTTGCCACTGGTCCCCGGTGTCCACGCGATATTCGAATTTGGAATTTCCCTTGAAATGATCGGGATTGGCATAAGCCACCGTGCTTGAAAAAGCGTCCCTCGGCGTGGAGCCTTTGAGGCGGTCATCCGGCAGCGTTTCTTGTTTATCATAAGTCATGTCGATATCGAGGTGAGGCGTTAACTGGTTTTTAACGCCGATCAGATCACCGATGTAATGGCCTCTTTCATCGCTGACAACGAAATTTTTCTCGCGCCTTAGTTCAGCCGTATTCGAGATCCGTGTGTTCGAGCCGAACGATGTTGTGGAGGTTTTTCCGTCCATCGCGGAATTTGAAATTTGATAATTCGTATACTTGGAGGTTTTTGCATCCACCTGGTGTTCGAGACCCGCCAGCAGCGAATTCCTGTCCGGCGAGAGAGAAACTCGGGCGTTTGCCGACAGGTCCGGCGTAAACCGGTCCGAAATTCCGAACGAAGTGATGCTGTCCGTGGAATCATCAAGACCTATTTGCTGCGAAGCAAATACGGAAGTGTCCTTCGTCCGGTCGTATTGGATTTTCTCCGCAATAATATTGTCGGTATCATTGATTTTTCCAGGATCATCCACGGCGCTCAACGAATTTTTTTTGTTTTGTAGACGGTATTCCGTAATAAAAATAAAAGGTTTTAGCAAGTGCATCCAAGCGGCCGTAAAATTCTGAACGCGGTGGGCGGTGAGTTGATTTAGCGCCGCTTGGTTGACGGCTCCTTCGTCTTTTTCTTTGTTGTCGTAGATAAGCCGCAGCTTATCGTTTGCCGTCAATCGGTGGGCGAGTTCCATGCCGTATTTATTGGTGCCGGATTCAAACAAAGAGTCGGCCGGAGAAAAATTTTTACCAAGCGCTTGATAAAATGCTGACAAATCAAAAAACTCTTTTCCATGGCCGAAATATTCTCCGAGAGAGGAATTGAGTTCCAATCTTGTTGCCTTGCTTTTGGCGTCGTTATTCACCGCTACTTCCGTGTAATCGTAGCCGCCATTGTAAGAAATATACGATTTAGAACTGTCTGCGACGGAATCGACAACTTCAAAGTTCATTTTTGTGAAATTGCCCATCTTGAATGTGGAATCAAATCCGTAGAGCCTGTGATTGCGGTCATCTTTTTGCTCTTGCACATAAGTTCCGCCTATTTCCAAATGGTCATTCAAATGATGCGCCAGGCGAAATCCACCCGAGGTGTCGTTGAATTGATCGTCTAAAATAGGGAAGGCTTCTTGGTTCGTGTATTCGTAGTTTGCCACGATCACCACTTCGTTTCCTTCTTGAATGTTATCGGTGATGACGGTGTCCGAAGACGTAACGGATAAAACGGGTTTTTTGAATAAAATTCTTCCTTCGTCATATTTTATTTCGTAATCGCTATTTTCTTTCTGGGACGCCGACTGGATCACGAGGCCCGTACGTTTGTCGCGGACATCGACCCTCACTTGTTCGCTACCTTCGACGATATTGCGGTGTCTCAGGTAATACAGCGAACCGCCGGTGGCTAAAAATTCGCTATGACCGCGGAATTGATTGAGAGTTGCCACGAAACCGGTGGCTTTGCTTTGTGTATCGCCGTAAACGGTTTTTTCCGGCGTTTCAAGATGAATTTTTCCGCCGTAAAGCGTGCGATTGTAGCTGGCAAGCTTTGAACTTTCATCATTGAGATCCGTTTGATAGTTGCCGACCGTGATGCCGGATTTGTCCCATTCGATGAGCAAGTAAAATTTTTCTTGGCTATTGGTATCATAAACAACGGTGGAGTTGTCGCCATAGATGGGATAATATTTGTCAGGATCGATGTTGGTGAAAAGTTTTTTCTGGGTGGCTTTGTCCGTGTCGAGACTGGACTTGATCAGATATTTTCCTTTGATTTTGCCCGCGAAATAATACGATGCTTTGCCGCTAAAATGTGTTCCCGTGTCAAAATTTTTATTGTCACGTTTTATGTCAAAACCTTGGCTGGCCGTCACAAAATTCGCAGAGCTGTCCACAATCCCGGCCAAAAAAGTGTAATTTTCCTCGATTTTAAAGGGTTTTGAATAGCGATTGATATTTCCATCAGGATCTTTAACTTCGAGAATGATTTCGGTTTGTCCTGTGGGGACAATGACTTCTTCGTAAAAAGAACCGTCCTTTTGAACGGCAATTTGGCGGCCGTTGACCCAAGCGGTGTTCGATTGATCCGTCAGCCCCTTGATTTTTATGGTGCTCCCAAAAACTTCTATGGATTGGTTTTCGCCCGGTAGAGGCTCTGGAATTAAAAAGGCATTGGCGTTTGAGCGGGCCAACACGAAAGAGAACAGCAAAATAAGGAAATAAAGCTTCTTATTCATAAAAAAAGAATATCCTAACAAAGTAAATTAACATGAAATATGCTTAATTTCAATTATTCTTTTATAAAAAACATAAGATATTTGACTTTTATATCGAGCCTTGTATGATGGAAGAATGACAAATTCACAACCTCATCAGCGCCATTCGCACGCCTATGTTCACGGAACAATCGATTTTTCCATAGTGAGTCATGAACGAGGGCTTTGGGTCGTCAAGGTGTCTTTTATTGCTTTGACGGTAACGGCGTTGCTGCAGTTTATGGTGGTCTTTGCCTCGAACAGCGTTGCGCTTTTAGCGGATGCGGTCCATAACTTTGGCGATGCGGCAACCGCGATTCCGCTCAGCATCGCTTTCATGTTCGCGAGATTGAAACCGAGTAAAAGATTCACCTATGGTTATGGCCGCGTCGAGGACTTGGCCGGAGTGATTGTTGTATTAATCATTCTGTTTAGCGCGATTGTCGCTGGTTATCAATCGATTCAGCGTCTGATTCATCCTCAAACAGTCAATCATTTAGGTTTGGTTGCTTTGGCCGCGGTGATTAGTTTTATCGGAAATGAGGGTGTCGCGATATTTCGAATCAAAGTGGGGAAAGAGATAGGAAGCGCTGCATTGATTGCGGATGGTTATCATGCCCGCGTGGATGGATGGGCGAGTCTTGCGGTTTTGGCCGGTGCTGCGGGGATTTGGTTGGGCTTTCCTTTGGCTGATCCGATCATTGGGCTCGTCATTACGTTCTCGATTCTTTGGATTGTTTGGGATTCCGCCAAAATGGTTTTCACGCGAATGCTGGACGGCGTTGAGCCTGGAGTCATCGAAGAAATTTGTCATGCGGCCAGCCACGTCCAGGGAGTGAAAGAAATCGGTGAAATCCGCGCGCGCTGGATAGGACACAAACTTTACACCGACATCAATATCTCCGTACGGTCGGAAGCTTCGGTTTCCGAAGGACATGAAATTGCCAAAGAAGTGAGTCATCAGGTTCTTCATCATTTGCCGCAATTAGGCCAAGCGACCATTCATGTGGATCCGGAAAATAAACTGGGGGAAGAACATCACCGCCATACCCATGATAGCTGTTCCTAGACTGCGAATCCGACTACGCTGGCAGCTGCTTGCCTTCCTGCTTGGCATTCTTTTCTTTTTTATTATCCTTCGTAATTTTGGGTTCTCTTCGGTAGGTTCAGTTTTGGCGCGTGCGGGTGGCGCTTCGTTTCTAGTTTTCTTCTTTTATCCGCTGATGTCGCTGTGGGACGCAATGTCCTGGAAATTTTGTTTTAGCCGCGAATTTTGGCCGCAAATCCGTTTTTTCAGGCTTTATTTCATCCGCCTGACCGGAGAAGCGTTCAACAACGTGACTCCTTTCATGGATATCGGAGGGGAGCCGCTCAAAGTTTTTTGGACCCATCACTATTTTGGAATTCCAAAAAGCGCTGCTGCTTCAGCGACAGTTGTCGCAAGAACCTCACTTCTTGTGTCCGAAGCGTTGTTCATGCTGCTGGGCGTTTTACTCTCGTTAAAATTCATGCCGCTTGAATCTAAATACCGCATGGAGTTGTTCGTAGTTTTGTTAGCGGCGTGCTCCTTGTTTATCGCTTTTTTGGTAGTTCAGCAAAAAGGTTTGTTCAAAAAAATAAATCCAGAAATCGCCATTTACCATTTGACGCATCGTCAGGAATTTTGGACAGCCGTTCTGTTGAACGGCGCGGGCTGGATTGCCGGCGGCCTTGAAATGTATTTCTTTTGCCGGTTGCTGCACCTCGAGATTTCAGTGCTGAATGCGGTGATGCTCGAAGGATTGTTGCAACTGGTGCGCACGGCCAGTTTTTTTATTCCAGGCAACCTTGGCGCACAGGAAGGAGGTCTAGCTTTTTTGATGGCGCAAATGGGATACGAGCCGGTGCTGGGCGTGGGTCTTTCGCTGCTCAAGCGTTTCCGGCAAATTTTGTGGACCGGCATCGGTTTTTTGTGTTGGTTACTTCATCAACATCAAGAAGTCAAAAAGAAGAAAGCCTAGATTTCTATTCCGGCTCACTCAAAGCGGCACACACGAACGTTAGCACCAAATACTGCCAATTTGCAATCACCTCTGGTTTCATCAATATTGTTTGGCCGATGGTGAGTAAGAACATAAGCAACGACGTTAGCGTCCACGCAACGCGTTCCTTCTTGCCAGAGAGAATAAATACCGCCAAAACCGGTTCTGAGATAATGATGAGCCAGGCGAGCAGAACATTCAAAGCATGCGGAGACCAAGTTTTATCAAATTGGCTGGCAATATAACCGGAAAATACCCCAGGTCCCATCATGACCCATTTCGCAACGCCGGCGTAAAGCAACCACGACCCAAAAAAAATCCGCATCCCAAATAAAAAGAATTTGCGCGTGTCATAACGAAGACATTTCATTTATGCTTTCTCCTTTGACAAGTTAGAGGGATTATTGACGCACTATTTAATACATTTATTATACTCTCTTGTTGAGCGCTTGCCGATTTTTGTTACACGATCAACCCGACAGGGAGTAGGATATTTTTAACTAACTATTTTTCCATCGAACCGATAAAATATGATTCAAAGCCATGGACTTAAATTATCTGACAAATGGATAGGTTTGTCCACACCCGCTCGCCGATCGATGTGATTTGCATTGCGGGAGGTACACCTGCCTCGATCCAAGAGCATTTGAAAGAAATTTACGGAGATAAAGTCCGGTTTATTTTTGTAGAAGGTTTTAGGACGAATGCCGAGCTGCGTAATATCGGTCTTCGGGAATCGAGCACGCGTTTCGCGGCCTGCTTGGACAGCGACGCGTTCGTACGGCCCGGCTGGTTTGAGCCGCTGGTGGAATGCCAGCGTGAAACGGGCGCCAGAGAACATGGAAAAAAATACGGTGTCGCGGAGCTCCGGTACGCAAACCTACCTTGCCTGGCGAACACCAATATTCCCAGGCAGGAAGTCGATTTTGCAGAGGTTCATTGCCAATTCGTGGAGATTGAAACGGCGCTTGGCCTAGGGATTTATGATGAAAATCTTCGTGAAGGACACGATTTCGACTCTGGCCTCACGCTTCGTAAAGCCGGAAAGAAAATCATGCTGGAGCCCCGCTCTTTTGTTTATCTCCATTATCCACTATCCACGCCTTCAAGACCGTATTGAGGACATTCCGCTTTACCAGTGGAAGTGGGATCTGAAGGCCGTTATGGACGGGTTTGACTACTTTGAAAAAAAATGGGGGATCGACATGGTCTCCAAGAGCAACATGAGAAACCATGTGATCATGCTGAACCACCGCGTAGGATTTTGCACACAGGTTTATCTCTCAAAGATTTCAATTGGGGTCGACCGGTTTTATCTCAACGCAAAGGACCGTTTTTTCAATTCAATGACGTTGTGGAGACGCTTCAAAAATAGGGCGCTCCATTTCAACCGCGCCTGAAAAACATCTGTCATGACCCGCCAAAAATACGCGCTGACCTATCCGCAGCTTATTCTACAGGCCATTCAAAAAAATTATGACGCGCTTTCCCTGTCCCGGCTGCGGCGCGCTCACGAGGTAACCCTGCGGCTGATGGACGGTTTTTACCGGGCCCAAGACGCGCCCTTTCTCTGCCATGTCACCCGGACGGCGAGCATCGCCTTGGAACACGGTGCGTCCCCCGATGCTGTCTCGGCGTCGCTTCTTCACGCGGTTTATAACTTCGGCATTTTCCGGGACGGGAAGAGCGGACTTACCGAAGCTCATCAAAAAGAGGTCCAAGACGAGGTGGGGCAGGAAGTCGACGGGCTCGTTGTGGATTATATGAAGCTCAAGTTTCACGAAACGGATTTTCTGAAGGCCAAGTTGGAAAACTATACTTCTTTATCCGACACAGAACGGAAGGTCTTGCTTATCGCGCTTGCGAATGAATTGGAAGACTTTCTTGATCTCCAAATGGTTTTCCGGCGGGACGGCCCCTATAAAGAAATGATCGAAAAAAACGGCGCTCTGATGATGAAGCTAGCAAAGGCCTTGGGTCATTCCGCTTTGGCGGGGGAGCTTGGGGCCGCCTTTGAAGAATCTCTCAGCAAACCGCTGCTGGATGCGGTCAAATGTGGCCGGGTCGGGGCGTACGAACTCGCAGAACATTATCGAATGAGAAGAGGGCGCCTCAGGATATTTCTTTCAGGGATTAAACAGCACATTTTGCGGACAGGTATGAAAAAGCCCTAGACCTACCCGATCCAGTGATGGATCCCAAGGCGGCGAATTAGACTTACAGGGAATACTCTTTCAAAATTCTATATGGAAATTTTGACTTACATTCTCGAAGGGACACTCGAACATAAAGATAGCATGGGAACCGGCTCGCTTATCAAACGCGGCGACATCCAGCGTATGAGCGCCGGCACCGGCGTGACGCACAGCGAATACAATGCCTCCAAAAAAGATGTGGTCCACTTGCTCCAAATCTGGATCCTTCCCGAAAAAGGC
>OBEQ010543159.1_pt1 | contig 19952 bp, 21 predicted proteins | sample 1670901 | NCBI WGS metagenome assembly OBEQ01 (sample SAMEA104232315, study PRJEB22302) | groundwater metagenome | biome: forest; feature: aquifer; material: groundwater | place: USA | collected 2011-08-07 | depth 5.4 m
AGTACTTCCCGTGGTCAGCGTGCCTCCCGTGAGCGTGATTCCATTCGATGAAGCAAGCCCCACCGCAGACAACCCGCCAGCAAAGGTGGAAGTCGCCGCGTTTCCCAAAATAGTGAGCGTGCTTGTTGCCGTGATGTTGCCCGCAATCAAATCTCCATGCACCGCAAAGTATCTGACCGGAGTAGTTGATCCAACTCCGATGTTTCCTCCGGTGGAAGTGAATGTTGATGTGGCAGTTCCCGAACCAAAGTTGAATGTTCCTCCCGCAACAGAAAGATTGCTGGTTATGTAGGTGTTGTGCGCAATGATATCGTTGCCGACAAAATTGTGCGTTCCTTCAACTTCAATATCGTAGACTTGTTCCGGTATTGTTTTTTCTATGCTCACAATTTTTTCATACATCGGTTTGCCGTTTGCTCCGGCTGTTGCGATCATCTGTCCCTCTTTGATATCAGAAACCTTTGTCCACACCCCGCCATTGACATATGGTAGGGAGGTTTGATATTCTGTTTCATTTTTGTTATCCACAGGAGTGCTTGACAACCCCAATAGGCTTGCTATACTGGAGGCACAGTTTTTCAAGAGTCGCTTCACCTCGTGTGGAGCGATTTTTGCATCTAATAGATTTTTCTCTTTCTCAAAAGTCAGACCAGGAATTGTTTCTGCAAGTAATTCCATAGTCACAAAAGCGTATGCTTGTTGCATAAGTTCTCCTGAAAGAGATTTCCTTCCGGACACCACGGTTACTTTTTTCCCAAGTGTCTTAAGTTTTTTCAATAGATATACAAAGTCACCATCACCAGAAAATAGAATAATGTGGTCAGTATTGACTACGGTATCCAGTACATCAGCGGTTATTTCAACATCAAAATTCGCTTTTGGAGTAAGAAGTGTAATACCTTCTTTTTCCAAACGAAGTGCCTCACTTTCTAAACTGTTTTTGAAAACGACGCTCATATTCTCAAGTAACTGAGCATTTGTTTTTTGTTGTAATAAGGAGGAAAGGCTCATTCTGAAATATTGTATTGGTTTCGTAATAACGAGATATCCAAATTGGCGTAATTTTTTAAAGAAAGATTGAACACTGATGTTCTCAGGGTCAGCTCCATAATAGAAACGCGTATCGTTAATTCCAACAGAACGAAGTGCCTTGTGAAGCAACTGCATATCTATTCCCAGTTCTTTGCCTCTTAGCCATGCTTTTATATTTGCGTAATCAATAAATGCCACGGCACGGGGTTTCGTTAAATCCTTCGACTGGCCAAGGACAAGGTACGGATGATTTCCCGTGGTGCGAATTGTTTTGCCGGTTGCGGTGGTCAGTTTGAAAATCGGCTTGGTACCCATGTCCATCAATGCGTTCACGCGCGATACCACCAGTTTTCCGGTGTTTTCATCCAGCGTTAAAATTTCATCGCCCGCTTTAATTTCATCAATGCGAACATCCTCAAATACATCTTCTTCTGTGCCGTCTTGCTTTTTACGGCGCCGGCGGCGTTTGAGCAACGTGTCTCCCGTTACGCACTGCCCCACCACATGCAATGCTTGAAGCGGATTCGTGGTTCCCACCCCGACGTTGCCTGAAGTCGGGTTCAAAATCGTATTTCCCGCAGCTCCCGGACTGATGGTCAATGCCCCAGAGCCAGTGGTGATATTTCCCCCGGTCACCGTCAGTCCATTCGAAGTCGCAAGCCCCACCGCAGACAACCCGCCAGCAAAGGTGGAAGTCGCCGCATTTCCCAAAATAGTGAGCGTGCTTGTTGCCGTGATGTTTCCGGCAATCAAATCTCCATGTACTGCAAAGTATCTGACCGGAGTTGTTGATCCCACTCCGATATTTCCTCCGGTGGAAGTGAATGTTGATGTGGCAGTTCCCGAACCAAAGTTGAATGTTCCTCCATCAATATCCAAGTTACTTCCAATGATCGCTGATCCCTGGACTTGCAATAGTTGTTTGGGACCTACGGTGCCGATGCCGAGGTTGCCGGTGCTGTCTATTCTCATTCGTTCGGCGCGCGTGCCAGTATTTGTGGTGAAGAACAGCAGATTACCGCTCGTAGAGTTGACTTCTACGCCACCCACTATGTCTGAGGTTATTGTGCCAGAATTCTCGAATCGCAATCGCCCCACATTGCTCCCGACGCCTACCGCGGCACCGAATTTCAAATCAGGGCCGCTGGTCGCATATAGATTGAGCAATGTCCCCGGTGTTGTCGTGCCGATCCCGACGTTGCCACTTTGCAAAACTGAAAATAATTGCCCCGTGTTTCCGACAAACAATGTCGAAGTCGCAATTAACGCGTTGACGGTTGAAGTGCCCGTGATTTGTGAGTTACCTTGCACTGAAAAAAGATTTCCGGGTGTGGTGGTGCCGATGCCGAGGTTGCCAGCAGAATTCATTACCGAAAATAAATTTCCTGCAGGATTATATATATCAAAAATATTTGCTGATTGTCCGGTGAAAGGTACCAACGCCAAGGTGGTGGTCGCGGCGTTTCCGGAAAGTATGGAAAGTTTTGCATAGGGAGTGGAGGTCGCGCCGATTCCTATTTTATATGTGGTGGTGGCTTCTGTGACTGCCTGGTTGGGATCAGATGAAGTCCATCCTCCCGCAGTCGTGATACCCGCGCCGGAGATCGTGCCACAAATGACATTGCCCGCCGCGTCTGTTTGAAATGCTTGCCCGCCGCTACAACTTGGAAGCGAAGATACCGAAAGTCCCGTGGTGGTTCTGGTCATTCCAATTCCCAATCCTCCGGTGAAATATCCATTTCCCGCGACAGAAAATGTTTGCGACGGTGAGGTGGTTGCGATCCCGACATTGCCGGAAGTTTGCTGAACGATAAATTGATTGGTGCCGATCGCAAATCCTCCGGTTGAAATGGTGGAAGTTGCCGAAGTTGAAGTCGCGGTGAAGTACGGAATGGTAAGAGCGCCCGCAATCGTTGTCGGCCCGGAAATCAGCGGTACCACCATGACTCCTTGTGCCGTGGTAAGGGTTCCGGTAACGGTAAGATTTTGTGTGGTAACAGATGCAAGACCCGTGGCGCTACCTGCAGAATTTATTCTCCATGTCTTTGAAATTATTTCTGCATTTTTTCCTTCGGCGCCCAAAAGTATATTTCCGCTCGCGGTAAGATCTCCTGCGGTGCCGAGTCCTTGAGAAAAATTACCAAAGCCGGCGGAGATGCCGGACACTTGCTGTGGCGGATCGTTACGATACGCGCCCGGAGCAGAAGACGTAATAAACACCACGGGGTTTTGAGAGAGCGGCGGAATGCGCTTTTCAATGCCGGCGATTATCGCATTTATTTTCGCGTCAACCAAAGCAAGTATTTGATTATTTATTTTATCCAAACTCGATTGTGTCAAATATTGTATTCCAATTTTATTTTCAACGTTTGCAAGTCGCACGAGAATACGATCTACTATTCCTAAGCTAACCTCGCCCTGCGTATTTCTCGGTGGAAAAACATCGGGTGTTGAAGAAAAAACACCCGATGTTGAGGAGCCGGGTATCAACATTTTTTCAAACGTGATCACTTTGGTAATTTTTGGCGAAGTCTCCGAAGTAATTTTTGATGAGACAGTTTTTTTCAAAATTAAATTTTGAGCGATTTTTTTCAGATCGCCCCCAACTCCTAAAATATAATTTCCAAAATTAAGAAAACCATTCTCGATCGCGATTTTTGCATTTTGAATTCCCCACGCCACCGTCCGCGGAATCTGTAAAAATGCGTTTTTAAAATCGCTGGATGAAAAAGGAAGATCAATGAATGAAGGCTGCAGTAAAGCCAATGTAAAATTTTGTTTTTTGAAAATGAGATTTGTGATGCTGTGGCCGGCGCTCGCAATAATACTGGCGAGTTTTCTGCCGTCATTGAGAATATTTTCACCGACTTGGAAATTATTTTTTTTCTTTGCGGCGATAACCGTATGTTCGCTCATCGTCTTTTTAATAGAAATGGCCGGAGCCGCGGGGCGCATGGTTAAAATGCTCTTTTGCAGTTTTTTCAAAGAATCGGTCACTTCAAAGGCGACTCTTTGTGTGGCCTCTGCTATTTTTCCTAGCGCCGCCCATGTTTTATCTGGATTTGAGGCGATTACGATAGTAGCTAAAATAATTGCGATACCCGGCAATATTTTTTTAACCCCTCCTGTCAAACCTCGGAGGTTTGACAGGAGGTCTCGACCAATCATTTTTTTTCTTTTTCCAAGCAATGACTGATCCCAATCAACTTTCAATGAGTATGCTTTTCTTTCGGACAAACGAGATTGCCGAGATTTAGCTTTAAATCGTATATCCTCAACAAAATTAGCAAGCGCATGAGCTATTTTTATAAATCCAATCAAAGCATAGGCGCTCGCTTGAGTCGCAAAAGTTATTATTGCTCTCTTTTTCTTTAAACTAAAATCGTTTTTCTCCGTCGAAAGCGATACATTCTCTTCGGGTAAACGAGATTGCCGAGATTTGTTCCAAAATTCATCAACTTGATCACTTGGCATCTTCTGGCTGATCTGCTGGTTGGCAGATGCCGAATGATCATCGATTATTTTTATTGGAATAGAATTTTCTTCTTCAAATTTTTCTTCTTTTTGAGAAATAAAATTATCTGCTGGCAATTCTTGTGGCAATGAAAATAAATTTTGAGAAAATGAATCCGCAAGATTTTTTTGATATTCTAAAATACTTGTTTCCACTACAAACCAATCTCTTCCAACTCTCTTTGCTTTTATTTTTCCTGAACGACAAAGCTGGCCTATATAATCACTGGTATAATTTCCAGTGAGAGCAGCTTGTTTAGACGAGATATACTTTTCTCCATCAAAATAAATTTCTGGAAAATTTTTCATGATGATCTCGTTAATTTCGTTATGACGATGTTTTGCATATCTACAATTTTAGTATATCTCGGCAAGACGCAAAGAGTAAATTTTTTTTGTGGATAAGTAGTAGAGCATTAAATTTTTAACTTTTAATTGCCAGTTTTTTAATTTTTTTTGACCCAAACAAGTTTGAGATAGTATTTTTTTAAATTTAATTTGGGTCATTTTACATTTTTTATAAATTTTTTTAAAAAATTAAACATTAGTAACCATACTAAAGATTAATAAACCTTGATAGTAAATGAAGCTAAATGATTTTTTAAAAATTTAAAATTGCAAATTTAAAATTCAATGGTGTATAATAAGAGTTATGGTCATAGAATCAAACGATATTAAGGGTTTTATTGATTTCTTTCATGAGGCGTGCCTGCGAATACGTAAAAGTAAGGCGCTTTTTGTTCGTGGCAAAGATGGAAGTCTGGTAAAAGCCGCTCTTAAAAAATTTTCAAGAAGCCAATTGGAAATGTTAGCGATTTGGTTTCTGGTGAAAAAAGAAAAAATGTCCCCTACTATCGGCGCCATGCTGTCCTCCGTGGTTTTGGAAGAACTTGCCCGTACGATCGAAAAACCGAGTTTCTGGAAAGAGCTTGATGAAATGTACGAAAAATATTTTCCAAGAGAAACTTTTTATGATACGGTACATACCATATGATCATCCAAAAAGAAAATCCCCTGCTTCGAGAAAAATCTAACATGGTCGGCGATATTCAATCCCCCGAAACTAAAAAATTAATAAAAAAAATGGCGGATGCGATGTTCGCTGAACCTGACGGCATTGGCATTGCCGCTCCCCAAATCGGAGCACGCCTGCAAATTTTTTTAGTAGCCGAAGAAGTTCTGGACATGGATAAAGGAATGGAAAAAAGCGCTGATCGCAAAAATAAAAAATACATTACGTTTATTAACCCCGTAATCAAAAAAAAATCTGTTAAAAAATCTAAAGATATTGAAGGCTGCTTATCGGTACGGGGTTTGTATGGAGAAGTCGTACGGAGAGAAAAAGTAACTATTCGCTACTCCGATGAAAATGGAACCCCGCGCGAACGCGGCGCCTCTCAACTTTTTGCACGAGTGATACAACATGAAATGGACCACCTCGAAGGAGTGCTTTTTATAGACAAAGCAAAAAATATCAAAAAAATATCACATGCCTAATATTATTTTTTTTGGCACTTCAGAATTTGCCATTCCCGCGCTCAATCTGCTTATGGCGAATGGCCTTTCCCCCATTGCTCTCGTGACCGCTCCCGACAAACCCGCCGGGCGTGGAAGAAAGCTTCTTGCCCCCCCTGTCAAACGAATGTCAAACATCCGATATTTGACATTGCAGCCTTCTATTCTTGATGCCAGTTTTATCGGCCATATTGCGGTTTTAAAACCAGACCTCGGTATTGTCGCTTCCTACGGAAAGATATTGCCAAAAGAGCTTTTAGCTTTATTTCCCCAGGGCGTTTTGAATATTCATCCCTCGCTTCTTCCTTCATATCGGGGGCCTTCGCCGATTCAAACAACCATACGTAACGGCGATAGAGAGACCGGAGTTACTATTATGTTGGTAGATGAAAGGATGGATCATGGATCGATATTGGCCCAAGAAAAATTTACGGGCGAGGTTACTGCCTTGTCTCATATCACCTATCAAGAATTACATGACGCGCTCGCGAAACTCGGCGCGGAACTCTTAACTGAAACTCTTCCAAAATGGATTGCTGGAAAAATTAAACCAGTGCCGCAAGATGAATCACGGGCAACATACACCACACGCATCAAAAAAGAAGATGGAAAAATAGATTGGCCTGGCGATGCGGAATATATTGAACGGATGGTGCGGGCGTATAATCCCTGGCCAGGAACGTATCTTAAAATGAAGAACGGTAAAATTTTAAAAATAAAAAAAGCAGCAGTGATAGACGGAGTCTTACAGCTTCTGATTGTCCAGCCCGAAGGGAAAAAGGAAATGAAGGGAGATGCGTTTTTGCGCGGACATAAAAACTTTGCTATACTATAAGTATATATAAAGGTCGAGAGGTATAATGGTATATGTATAAAAAATGAAAAAAATAATATATTCAGGCATCGTATCTTTTTTGGTGATGAGTGGTGCCGCTTTTGCTGAAACCACCCCACCGGCTCCCGCCCCAGTTTTGCAGCCTTCGGCAACAGCCGGCGTCGGACAACAAATCAGCGACTTAAACAAAGATACAGAAATGAAAATCCAAGTTTTGAGAAAGGAAATGGAGGCAAAGATCAAAGCGATTCGCGAGGAATACCAAGCAAAGATTGCGGCTTTGCACGACACTCTCAAAAACCAGAGGCAGCAAATCATAGATCAGAAAAAGAAAGGCATGGAAGTAAAACGCGAAGAAATGAAAAAGAAAAGAGAAGACGTGAAAACGCAATTGAAGCAAAAAAGAGAAGAGAAGCAGACCACCCCCGCGCCAGCAACGAACCAGTAAAACACAAAAAACCCTCCAAAATGGAGGGTTTTTTGTGTTATTTATTTTCTTCTTTTTCTTCCACCCGGTGGAGTATTCTCAAAATCAGATCATTTTGGTTTTCCAGGTGTTGCAGGATTACCTCTATTTCTCTTTCAGCTTTCGTATTGATATCAAAATCTGCTTCCGCGCGAGCTTCGGTGTGCTTGCCTTGCAGATTTTGACCCACCATAATCAAGGGCATCAAAAAAATTTGTATCATATTCGAAACAAAAAGCCACATCACAAATGCCGGATACGGATCAAACTGCAGAGGTACGGGCCCCGCGATATTCCAGCTTATCCAGAATGCCGTCCACACCAGTATCAGAATAAAAAATCCCATGGTTCCCACTTTTTCAGTAATGGAAACAGCAAGTTTTTCAAGTTGGCTCAAATTTTCCTTATGCGCGATATTTATGTTGCGAACAGGTTTTCGTAGTGATTTTAATGCTTTGAGGGTGGGAGGAGTGTATGTATGTTCCATAGTGTCAGTATACCAATAAAATAATGAGCGCCACAATGAGCGCCGCTTGGAGTCCAATGCCGACAACAGGACGGACAGCGAGAGACTTCCCTTTCTGGATCCATATATGAAATTTTTGAAGCGGCGTCAGGATCGGGAGCCTCGTTTTAAAATATACAAATTGCAAAAAATCTGGCAAGAGTCCCGCGCTTGCGCCGAGCACCGGAATCCAAAAAGGTATTTTGAATATTCCAGTAAAAATTAAAATTGAAAGCAGTATTCCCACAAACGCATCCGTTCCCATCCGCACAATATCAAGCAAAAATTCTTTATTGATATCCATATCTGTTTCCAGCGGGTTTTCTTTATTTTCTCTTAAAGACAAAAGCGTATAATCCCAGTGTGGTAAAGAATCTATTGCAAAATGGCTCAAAAATCCAGCCGCAAAGGCCAGGACTGGATTTTGGGGGAAAAGTTGCGCCACCGCCGCTCCGACTATCGCGTGAGTAGTTAAGGTCATAGTACATGAATTATAAAAACGATTTTCATACTCTTTTGAAAATTGTCTCATAAACTCTTGATCGATGTTGAATAACAAAAATTTTGACAATCTTTTTTTCGATGCGAAAAATAACGCGGTAATCTTCTACGCGCAACTTGCGGTATCCCTTGAGCGATTTGCGCAAAGGTTTCCCATATAATTCCGGAGCAATCATAAGTCGCTCTTCAATGGCATTTTGTATTCTTTGTTTCCAAATTTTCGGCAAATTAGGAATATCTTCCTTAACCACCAAATAGTGATATTCGACCGAAAATTTTACGCCCATGCTTTTTTATGAGAAAAAAAACTAGCTTTTGTTTTATCTCGGCTATCGGCAATATTTTCCCAAACCGCGTCCTCTTCGAGTTCCAAAGCAAGCTCAATGAGCCTTGCGGCTTTTGTAGCCTCTGGCATCTGATCTCTGCGGGCAACTTTACTTAAAGCGCGCTCTAGTTCCAGAGGTAAACTGATGTTAATCCTCTTTTTTGTTGTAAGCATATTACCAGTGTATCAAAAGTGTATCAGTAGTGTCAATGTACTAACTAACTAATGTTGTGTCTCCTGAACCATCAAACACCAGATACACTAAGAGTTTCTATTTCGGTTCGAAAAAACCGGCAGGAATATTACTTGGGCCATATGTAAATGGTGTGCCTTGATGAGTTGGTGTTTCAAACATTGCGCCCAGTTTTGGTGAGCCATCGCTGTTGCCAGCATAAGCATACGGGTTTCCTAAGGGATCTTTGAAGGAACACACATTTGGTAAATATCCTTGCAAACCACCAGTGGTTGCGCAAGGCGGGTAACCGGAAGAGCCCGGATAATTATTATCACTAATCCAATAATAGGTGTTCCAATACCCAGCAGGATATGCACCATTATTGTCAGATGCATATAATTCAAGAGCGTTTCGTATTTGATGAAGGTCAGATAGTCGACGAGCATCTCACGCTTTTGCCCGCGCAGAATTCAAACTAGCTAAAACTACACTGGACAATATTCCAATAATTGCAATAACAACGAGAAGTTCTATTAAAGTAAATCCCTTGGTTTTATTTTTCTGAAAAATCATAAAAATTTACTGTTTAAATAAATCTGAATGTAACTTTATCGTTTTATCAATCGTTGTTTGGTTTGTGGATGTACCTAAACCACCTCCAAAAAATAAAAACAACGAAACAATAATCGCCACCGCCACAAATCCAATCAAAACATAACTCGCTTGCTTTTCATCTTTGATATATCCACTTGAATATTTAATAACCCACTGTACGATTTTTGGTGTTGGTGTTTGAAAAGATTGGCGTGTTCGTTGAAATTCATCACCCCCAAACACTACTTTTGGCGGTTCGTTGTTTTGATCCATACTGTTTTAATTGTATCACTTACGCCTCGCAAGAGAAATGCGGAGTGTCGCTTTGCGGCACTCCGCATTAGAATGCCATAGATACACTAAAATCTCTGATGCGATAACTGCCTTTCGTTCTTCTGCGACTTTCTTTGGTTGATCACTCTCACTGTAGTTATCGGTCTAGTCGTAAGTAATTATATGTCCGTTTTGGCGCAAAGTTTCCATAACTTTCTTCGCTCGATCTAGTTTTTTTGCTGCTACATAAATTTTTGCCATGATTTAATTAAATTAATTTTCTTCTCTCTGCGCCAACCTTTAATTTCTGTTTCTCTACATCGAGCTTCTTTTAACGTATTAAATTTTTCAGAATAGAGCGACACAACGGGTCGCCGTATTTTTGTGTAGTGCGCACCCCATTTTGATTCATTGTGTTCTTTCAATCTTTTTTCTAAGTTATTTGTGCAACCGATGTAAAAAGATTTGTCGGCGCATTCGAGAATATACATAAAGTATGTCATAAAATTTAAATTGTATCTCTTCGTCGTCCTGAACAAGGTGAAGGACTCCTCAGAGCCTTCTTCGCCATAATTTATAGCGGTCGAAGGCCCTGATGAGCAGTAGCGAAGAAGGGCTGCGGGGCTTGGATTCGAACCAAGGTAACATGCTCCAGAGGCATGTGTCCTACCACTAGACGACCCCGCAATGAGTTAACAACTCCCGAACAATAAAACATCTGTATCGTAGCAAATGAAGCTGATCTTTACAAATCCAGTATAAGTATATTATAATATCTAAAGAAAAATTTATGTGAAAAGGGGGTCGTGTGCATAGAACAGATGAAACCCTGGCGCAAAAACCACGTAAAAAAGCTGAAAATTTTACCACATCGGAATTGTGGTTCATCAAGAAGCATACAAAAAATGCGCTCAATGGAGCTCGTTTGAGCCCAAAACAACTCATGGCACTGCCCAAAATGAAGCGCCACACAAAAGAGTCTATTGCGACGATTGTTAAAAAATATCATTGGGCGGATCCGATGCGTAGCAGGTATATCAAATCTGGTCGGCCACTCGGTACCGATAAGAAAAGAAAGATACTTGCCTTTTTGAAAAACGAAGGATGCTTTTGGCCTTCCCGTATTGCCGCAAAGCATCTGCGGTGTTCATATCAACAATTGGTCCGCCTCCGAAGCAAGCATCATCTGCAACTCCTTCATTCCGAGGAAGCTATGCAAGATCCCGTATACCGCGCCTGGTATGAAACGCGGGAGGAAAAACGAAAAGCTAATCAACGGAGCGCGTTTGCCAAAAGGCCGAGAGTGCGGCACAAAAATCTGGAACAAGTTTTAAAAAAATTTTTACACACATCGAGAGAACTGTATCCATGGAAAAAATGCACTGCATGCAATAAGAATTGGCCCGCAATTGACATTTTTTTTCGAGTTAGAAAACGCGTATCCGCGCGCGGTAATGCGTACGCAGTGCTATTGTCTCCGTGTGTGGCATGTCCCGTTAAAAAAATCCCCTTCGAAACAATCGGAGGGGATTAATTTTATTTATGATTTCTCGTAAATTCAGGTGGGGACTCCACCAACGGACAAATTTTCCTCTTTTTTGCTTCCAGCGCGGCAAAAAAGGATTTGAGAACTTTGGCAAAATTACTTTTTTTGTCTCCGGGTATTTTGGTCCATAAAAATAAGAGTGTTGAAATGGTAATTGTTATAACTGTTGCCAATCCTACTAATAAAGCCGCGAACTTTAGAATGGGTATTGCTTGGCCAACAAAATCAATTCCTGAATTGCGGGTAATAAACAAGAAAAAACCGATGCATAAAACCAAAATTGAAATACCCAATCCCCTTTCTAATTTTGGCCGCGCATCAATAAATCTCGTAAGGCAATGGAAAGAAGCAAAAATAATCGCGAAGCAACTTATTGCCAAAGGCACTACAAAAATAACGGCAAGCAAGTTAAAAATTACGTGATGAGAACGGTACACCGAATCATCGAAAATACTCCCGCAAAAGAGCATCAAGAAAAAAGCGCCAAAAAATAAGACCCAGAGCTTCCACAGTTTAACTTCTCTGGTAATCCAAAACTGAAATCCCGTGACAGAAGTCCAAAAATACTGGCAAAAGTTTTTGGGCGGCATGATTTCTTGATTGTCTAAAGTAAAACTTTTTTGGTAGAACTTCCATAATGTATCGGTTTCTTTTATCTCAAGCACGTCTTTGTTAAAAAACATGCATCCTCCTCGTTTCCGATAACTACCCCGTGCCCATATTAGAATTAAACTTGTTATATGTCAATAAATTAGGCGTTGATAGACATCGGGGAATTTTTATTATAAAATTATATCGGAATAAAATAAGGTGGCAAAAATGAATAGCAGGGCATACGAGATAGAGACGTTACATCAGGAGTGGATATGTTCGGAGAGGTGGAAAGAAACAAAAAGATCCTATACCGCAGAGGATGTGATACGGCTTCGCGGATCGTTAAAAATTGAATACACGTTAGCAAAATATGGCGCTCGAAAACTGTGGCGTTATTTGAAAACAATGGATTATGTGAAAGCACTCGGAGCTTTGACCGGACATCAAGCCGTTCAGCAAATCCAGGCGGGACTCAAAGCAATTTACGTGAGCGGCTGGCAAGTTGCAGCAGATGCCAATACCGGTGGACAAACATATCCGGATCAAAGTTTGTATTCCGCAGATAGTGTCCCGGCTTTGGTGAGAAGAATTAATAACGCCCTGAAACGAGAAGATGAAAAACAAAGCTTGCGATGCATCGCTGATATTGATTGGTTCCAACCAATTATTGCAGATGCAGAAGCTGGATTTGGTGGAATTTTAAACGCATTTGAGCTCATGAAGGCTATGATGGAAGCGGGGGCGGGAGGAGTGCATTTTGAAGATCAATTGGCTTCAGAGAAAAAATGCGGGCATTTGGGAGGAAAAGTGGTAATACCAGCAAGAGAATTTGTAAAAAAACTTACTGCTGCGCGGTTAGCCGCCGATGTCATGGGGGTGCCTACCGTATTAATTGCGCGAACAGATGCTGAAGCGGCAAAAATAATTGCCAACAATATTGATCCGTTAGATATTCCTTTTTTGTCCGGCGAAAGAACGGAAGAGGGTTTTTATAGATTTCGAGGCGGAATAGAAGCCGCGATCGTGCGAGGACTCGCGTATGCGCCATACGCCGATATGCTCTGGTGCGAAACAAAAACTCCGAATTTGGAAGAAGCAAAAAAATTCGCCGATGCCATTCATGAAAAATTTCCCGGAAAATGGTTGGCATACAATTGCTCACCATCTTTTAACTGGAAAAAGACATTGGACGACGAGACAATTGCAATCTTTCAGCCGGAACTCGCAAAAATGGGATATAAATTCCAATTTGTAACGCTCGCCGGATTTCATGCGCTTAATCTTTCGATGTTTAAATTGGCGAGGGGATATGCCGAAAGCGGAATGCCTGCGTATATAGATCTTCAAGAAGAAGAATTTAAAGAAAAAGAAAATGGATACAAAGCCGTGGAACACCAAGAATTCGTCGGCACAAAATATTTTGATGAAATAGCAGAGATAATTTCCGAAGGACAATCGTCAACAACTGCGATGAAAGGCTCGACGGAAGAAGATCAATTTAAAGAAAAATAGTAAAATCCCCCGCCGCGGCGGGGGATTTTTTATATTCGTAAATAGCGGCGGATGGCGAAAAATGCGGAGCCAACGCCCAGAAAAATGCCAGTGATAAATAAAATCAAGGAAAACTGGAAAATATTAGAAGAAAAATAATCAAAAATATTGAGCCCGCCAAACACGCCGAGTGTTTTTTTGCCCATCCACCAGAAAAGCGGATAAAAAACTCCCACCGTAAAGACCGAGGAAATGATGCCATGTATTAATCCTTCGATTAAAAACGGTCCTCGTATGAAAAATCGGGAGGCGCCCACCAATTGCATCACTGAAATTTCATCTTTTGCATTGTAAATCGCGAGCCGCACCGTATTATACGAAACAATCAAAGCGATTAACGCTAAAACCAAACTGACCGACAAGCCAATTTTTTTGATACTCGCGAGCATGGAGGAAAGTTTATCTATGGCGGTTTGGTTTTGGCGATACGTAATTTTATATTGACCGGAACTATCTTTGTCTACTATCGATACAAAACGGCTATGCTCCATGAATTGGGTTATCGATTCATATTGGGCGGGGTCTTTGGCTTTGATATTGATACTCGCGGAAAATGGATTTTGCTCCACTGCTTCAATGGAACGCAAAACCAATTCATCGCCTTTGTGGCGGTCCGTAAACGATTTAAGCGCATCTTCCCTTGAAATATATTGGACGCTTTTTACGTCTTGAAAACTTTGAAGGCTATTTTTGAAAGAAAAAATATCGTTTTCCGCCGTATCCGATTTAAAATACACGCTGATATCAACTTTTCCTTCTATAGTTGATATGACTCCATTTAAAAATACGGAGCCGACCAATACGCTTCCCAAAATAAACATAGAAAGAGACATAACCAACACCGTGGCGACGCTTACTAAGCCGTTTCTAAAAAAACTGGTAAATCCAGATTTAATAACTCGCTCTAAAGTTATTTTATCCATGTCTACTATTATAACACATACCGCCCGCGCTCTTCATCCCTCACTAATTTTCCTTTCTCCAAGGTGACGACGCGCCGGCGGAGAGAATTGATAATTTCTTTATCATGTGTCGCCAAAATCACGGTGGTGCCCAAACTATTTACTTTCTCCAAAAGATGTATGATGTCCCAGGTATTTAACGGATCTAAATTTCCAGTCGGCTCATCCGCAATAATAACGTCCGGTCGGACAACAATTGCCCGAGCTATCGCCACTCGCTGTTTTTCTCCTCCGGAAAGTTCGTGCGGAAAGTGCCACGCCTTGTCCATTAAGCCGACCAGTTCCAATACTTGCGGCACATCATGAGAAATATCTTCATCCAATTTTCCCGCGGCTTCCATGGCAAACGCGATATTTTCGTACGCGGTTTTATGACTAAGGAGCCGATAATCTTGAAACACGACTCCGATCCTTCTTCTGATTTTGGAGAGTTCGCGTTTGGGAATTAAATGCAAATCATTTGATTCAAAAAAGACTTTTCCCGCAGTGGGACTTTCTTCTGCTAAAAGCAATTTGAGGAGCGTTGACTTCCCCGCTCCCGATTGCCCCACAATAGAAATAAATTCCTGTGGCGCGATAGAAAACGAGACATCTTCGAGCGCGATTGAGGTAGGAGAATATACTTTAGAAACTTTATCGAAATATATCATGCCGTAATAAAATTTTAACTCTTGAGACGGCTTTGGTCAATTAAACGTACAGTTAACCTTACGAGGTGCTCAATTCCGCATCAATAAAGATATCGAGGTCGCCAGCGAGCACCGCGTCGACGTTGCCAGTCTCGGTATTCGTCCGGTGATCTTTCACCATTTTATACGGATGAAAAACATATGAACGAATCTGGTGTCCCCATTCAGCTTCCGGCAATGTGCCACCTCGCATCTCTTTTTTTTCCAAATCTTTTTTGCTCACCTCCAACTCGTACAATTTGCCCCGCAATATTTCCATGGCATATTTTCTATTTGCCTGCTGGGTTCTCTCCGCGCTCGCGTGCACGGAAATACCCGTTGGCGTATGCAAAATCCGCACCGCCGTTTCCCGCTTGTTTACATTCTGCCCGCCCGGGCCGCTCGATCTCGTAAACGTGATCTCCAGATCATCTTCCTTTATCGCAGCGTCTTCCGGGTCGGTTATCTCGGGCAAAATTTCCACCAGCGCAAACGACGTATGCCGCCGCTTATTGGCGTCAAAGGGCGAAATTCGCACCAAACGATGCACGCCGTATTCTTTTTTTAAATACCCGTACGCAAATTTTCCTTCGATCTCTACTGAAGCATTTTTGATGCCCCCCAATTCATTAGGATGCGTATGTAAAATTTTAAAATTCCACCCGCGCGAGCTTGCAAACTTTTCATACATGGTAAAAAGAATCCTTGCCCAATCTTCGGCATCGTCCCCCCCCGCTCCCGCGTAGAAAGATATCACCGCGTTCCCCTGATCATATTTTCCGGTAAAAAGCTGGACTCGTTCCAGTTTTAAAAATTGCCGTTCAAGCTCGCCGGACTCTTTCTCTAAATCCGCGCTTGGATCCATTTTAGACATATCCTCCAAGCTCGCGGCATCTTCGAGTAATTTTTCCCAAGAAGAAATAATTTCTTTAAGCGAAGAAATCTCTTTCGATACTTTCTGGGCCCGCGAAGAATCTGCCCAAAAATTCGGACCCAAAGTTTCTGTTTCCAATTTCAAAAGATCTTCTTTTTTTTGGCGGAAGTCAAAGACGGTCCGCCGCTTTGCGGACCTTTAGCGCCAGCTCTTCAATACTTATTGAGCCATGCTCCATAAAAATAATAATACCAAAAAATTCGCAAAATTACAAATTTGTGGGTCAAAAGCAAATGGCTTTGCTTTTGACGGGCAATTACTTTAAATTAAATATATTAACCAAAATTGCCCAGGGAAGAAAAAAGATATTGCCGATGTAGCTCAATGGCAGAGCAGTCCCTTCGTAAGGGAAAGGTTAGGGGTTCAACTCCTCTCATCGGCTCCAGAATTAAATTATACTATTGAGTACATTTGCCGGCGCTGCCCGCGTTGAAAATAGCTTGGACTTCGGACGCATCTAATGCTCTGTTATATACAGAAACTTCGTCAATGAGACCGGGGAAGAATTCGGAATGCTGGTCATCCCATCCTCCGATCGCGAACGAGGACGGGCTGGTTGATTGGGCTTTGGGAGCTTGCCTAAGAAAAGTTCCCGTTGACTGGCCGTCTATATAAAATTTTACGGCGTCATTGCTATCTCTGGTGGCCACAACATGGTGCCAGGCGTTGGGACTAATGGGCGCGGAAATAAAAGTTTGACCTTCAGCCTTGACAGTTGCTCCGACCGAAAACTCTATTGTTTTAGCGTCTCTACCTATCCGAACCCAGTATCCGGATCCTGGGTCCGGTCCGTAATTGGATTTTCTAATGATGTTAAGTGCGCCGTAATTCCCGGTGCCATCCCAGTTAAACCAGGCTTCCAAAGAAAACGGTCCGGTTCCGAAGTTTAAATTTCCGGGATTCCCCAAATTGATGTATCCGCTGGATCCGTCAAATTTAAATGCTTTCCCGATTTTTCCCGAAACAGTAGTTACTCCGCCGGCTGCTCCAGACAACGAGTCTCCATTTAACCAGATGGCCAAACCTGAAGGAGTTGGAACGCAACTTTGAGTTGGTGGAGGTGGAGGAGGAATTGGAGTCGGAGTAGGTGTTGGGGTTGGGGTTGGAGATGGTGGTGGTGGTGTCGGCGCTCCGGTGCTACCGCAAGCCGGATCGGTGTAATGAGAAGCGCAATAAGCTTGACATTCTGCCGGTGTTGCGCATCCGCCCGGTCCGCCATAAGGAGGTGGAATTGGACTTGGGGTTGGGGTTGGACTTGGATTGGGGGTTGGATTCGGAGTCGGATTTGGAGTGGGGGGTGGCAGAGGAGTGCCTCCGTTACCACCGCATTCTTGAGGATGATCTTTACAATAAGCCATGCACTCTTCTTGAGATTTGCATCCGCCAGGACCGCCTTGAGGGCCGCCACCGCCTCCGTTACCACCGCCATTGCTTCCACCGCACTCTTGCGGATGATCTTTGCAATATGCTTGACATTCTTCCTGGCTCTTGCATCCGCCAGGTCCGCCTTGCCCACCTCCTTGTTGGCCACCGCTCGAAGATCCTGAGCCCGTCGAGGGACTACCGCTCCCGCCTCCTCCCGGAGGACCAAAATTCTGACACTCCTTAGGATTGGATTGGCAATACGCGGTACATTCATCAATTGATTTACAGCCGCCAGGTCCGCTAAATCCCCCTGGGCCTCCTGGACCACCGCCTGGGCCTCCGGGACCACCCGGACCGCCTCCGCCAAATGATTCCTGTAATTTCTGGAAACATCCTTCCAAGCTACTAAAATCCAAATTCTGGTCAAACTCGCCGCTTTGGAGTTTTTTAAGTCCTTCTTCGCCAATAGTATCTTTGATGCATTGAGCAGCTTCCGGCGGAAGGGTATTAAATTGTTTGCTTACCTGAGAGGTTAGCTGATTGAAACAGGACTTCATTTTTCCTTCCATGCTTCGATCAAATATCGGCTGGCCATTCGCTAATTTTTCAAAATTCTTTTCACCCACCGCGTCTTTCAAACATTGCGTAACCTCGGGAGGCATTTTGTCTAATTGCTCTTTGAATTGGCTCATTCCCTTTTTCATTTTGCCTAAATCGGCTTCGCTAATAAGATTATTGTCCTGTGCCCACTTGAAGCATTCATCTGAATTGACTTCGCAATAAGATTCGCATTGCTGTTTGCTGTGACAGCCGCCCGGTCCTTTGCCGCCGGTTTTTTTGATCATCGCGGCGTCTTCGGAAGATATAAAACCGGCTTTTTCGGCAAAAGCAATACATTCGTCAGCATGACTATCATCAAGACAATATTTTTCGCATTTCTCTTTTGAAGTGCAGCCGCCCGGCATCTCCCCCTTTTTTACAAATTCTAAAACCTTTCTGCCTTCGGCAATTTCCTCTTTCGGCATAAATCCGCTTTGTTCCGCGAAGTTCAAGCACTCTTCCATGTGTTGTGGATCATTGCAATACACCTCACAGGTATTGCGGTCTTTGCAGCCGCCGGGAAATTGCTTGCCGCTTTTCGCCAATTCCTGGAATTTTTTAGCTTCGGCTAATTTATCTCCGGGGTAATATCCGCTTTTTTCCGCGAAAGCGATACATTCATCGAGGTGATCCACGTTATTGCAATACGTTTCGCAAGAGGGGCCGGAATCGCAACCGCCCGGTCCTTTTGTAACATCAAAAAAATGCTTTTCGGCATCCCCGGCTTGTTTTTCGGTAATCAAATTGTATTTTTTGGCGAAAACAAAACATTCCTTGCCATGCTGGGAATTGTCGCAATAACTGCGGCACTCCGCGTCGCTCTTGCAATCGCCAAGCTCTGGAACCGGGTATCGGACATCATTCGCTGATAACGGACCAGCTTTTTTTCCCTGCCCTGAGCCCGTCGAAGGGGCTTCTTTTTTAGGCTCCTCCAGGGGCGCCGGAGGAGGAACAGGCTTTTTTTCTTCTTCCGACACGATTGCTTTGCTTCTGGCGATTCCATTTTTCGGCGGGGCAATTTCTAAACGAGTAGTGTTATTTTGGCAATCTATAACATAGGCCGGCATCACCGGAGTGAAATCGCTCGGATCTATAAAGCTAACGTTGGTGTTGGTGAAAGACCTCGGGCAACCGCTCAATCCGCCTCCGTAGTTGTATCTACCGACCGGAGACAGAGAAAATTCCTGTATGCCGTCGGGGTCGCTGATGGTGAGAGTAAAAAGTTCGCTGCCGACAGGTTTTTTTAATAGGACTGACGAGTCGTTGGTCGCGGCGCTTGCCGGGATGCCGGCTAGAACCAAAAATAAAGCACTCAATACTATGCCGGAGGAGAATATTTTTTTAATCATATTATTTAAGCGGATTTTTATATTTAAAAGGGTTCGCTCTGTCAAGCGGGTTAATTTCGGGTACTTTTTCCGCCGGGTTGGTAGTAATTTTCGGAACGCTTTTACTCACACTTTCCGCCGTGCCTACGGCGCCCTTTTGGGGAGGTTTTCTTAGAAAATAAAAATAGTAGGCCGCCAAAAAAGCCGCGACCACTAACACAGCAATGACCAAGACCGATTTTTTGTTTAACATATTCGCTTATTATATAACTAATATAGCAAAATGGTTATCCACATAGCCTAAGGATCTCCGCGCTCAATTACCTGGAGGTACCCCTCCTCTTTTCATTGGTATTGAAAAAGTTTTAGTAAAATAAACCTCAAAATCAGAATAAAACTTCTCCAGCGGGACGCCGAATGCGTTTTGGAACGCGACCGATACCTCCTGTCCCTTGCCAAGATTCACACAAAAACTATCGAGCGTCTTGATGTCTTTATTTTTCATCAAAAAGTCAACGGCAAGCGCAAAGTAAGGATACATGCCCTCCACGTTTTGCGCTTCGTCATACGTTTGAATCGGTTTAGCTCCCATTTGCAGTAGCACATATTTAAACCAAAAAGGGAAGCTCCAGGATCCATTCACGGCCTTGAATGAAAACCAGTCGGCCTC
>OBEQ013020289.1_pt1 | contig 19941 bp, 16 predicted proteins | sample 1670901 | NCBI WGS metagenome assembly OBEQ01 (sample SAMEA104232315, study PRJEB22302) | groundwater metagenome | biome: forest; feature: aquifer; material: groundwater | place: USA | collected 2011-08-07 | depth 5.4 m
AAATATTTTGGAGCTGAGGAGAGAGATCATGCACGAACTCCGACCAGCCGGTGACCCCGCGGCAAATCGTAAAATCAAACATATAATTGGACACGTTCGTAAATGGTTTGCCGTCGGCGGTGTAATCGGTATGTTTGGCGATTTGCGTGATGGTGATTTTGGTTGGCGCGTACACCGGCACTTTCTCGTCAGGAGAATCAACTTTTAATGTAAAACCGGCATGATCGACTGGCAAAATGTGGTCCATTCCGGTTGTAAAGCCAAGCGGCCGAAGAGCCAAAATCTTATCGGGATCGATAAAGGATTTTGTAAAAACCCCGGAGAGACTCTTCGGACATCCCGTTTTGGAAGTGACAAGAGAAGCCGTTTTTGAGCCAGATGCTTTAAATACCCGGTAGCCGGCAAAGCCGACTACTGCCACAATAACAATTATCAGCAGTAGCACTATGTGATGAAAGCCTTCCTGCCCCGAGCTCTGTCGAGGGGTTTGATTTTTCGGGATTTTAGCCATAAGGGGTTTCTTTAACAACATTCTAACACGCTTACTCATGCTCCGTAGCTTCAGCGAAGGAGTATGCTTGGCTCCCCGTCGTGGATGATTTTAGAACCGCTAGCTGCGGCTAGCGCGCGCCCGTACCAATACCGATGCTTTTTAAATATTGTGCGAACTTATCCCGGGGTGTAATACCTATAATGCCCACAGTGTCGCTATCTACGACAGTAAGTAGCATTCTATGTCGCTTGATGATATGCGTTTTTGTAGAAAGACCTACCGCCTCGTTAATTTTGAATCGATATAAAATACTTTTTTTCAATTCGCCCTCAATATTCACCCTCCAATCTCCCTCAGACAACTTTTCAAGCCCCGTTCTCTGTCTAGGTGCACGAAAATCTATCCTTCTCAGGTATTCTAAGACAGTTTCTATATCTTCATTCAACCCAGGAGTTCCCTTATAGGTCGACCGCATCTCCTCAAAAACATCTTGGAATCGCTCTGAATCCTGAGGAAATACATTGCCATCTCTATCTACAAGCGTAAGGCTATTGTTTACTGCACGTACTGCCTCCATCTGTATGGGGGGCTGAACAATTCGAGGAACCGCCTGCCTTCTAATCCCTGGGCCTGACATTCTTTTTCTTAATACTTGCGGTGCGGCATCTCCTATGACTGGCCGTGGTAAGCCTCTCGCGACATCTATCATTTTTTGCATGGAGCGGTTAAAGCGCTCTTCTGAAGAAAGAGTATCTCTGGTAAGTCCCATATCTTTGGCGAGGTCCATTTTAGCCTTTTCTGCGGTATGTCTCATACCTTGCAAAAGATCTTCACGCCTTTCACGTAGCACATTCATCGCCTCTTTAGGCCACAGACTGGCGGCTCCCGCTAATCGATCTAAATTCTGCTGCTCAAGCTTAGTGTTAAATGTTCGCTCAATAAGGCTAAGCATATTCAAAATTGCTGCCTCAGGATTTGTGATATCCTGTAATATTTCACGAGCTAATAAGCTATCAAACACCCCGCTTTCTATCTCTCCGGCAAGCACGCTGGGTAACGACACACCCGCTGAATAGGGGTTATCAAGAAGCTTCAGCATCCAGCCTAAAGCAGCCTTGTCCTCTTCAAGTGCGGCTTCCTTCGCCTCACCGTTGATTCCAGCCCTAGCAATTAACTTGGCTAACTCAAATCTGCCCGGCAAGTCACCCTCCAGATCCCTTTCAAAGCGTACCGTTATGCTATCACTATTTTTTCGGTATGCCAGAATCTGCGACTCCAGATTTGTGGCAGCTTGGTAGATGTCGTGATAGATAGGTTCTTCGTTCAAAAAAGCAGGGAGCTGTCCCTTGAAATTTGACATAGCCTTAAAACCTACGTCCAACCTAGCGCGTACGTCTCCAGTAGGGTATTGATTGGGTTCTGCCAGTAGCTGGGCAAGCGTTTGGGCCGATACGGCAGCACAAGAGGCAAATCCGGCACTCAGCAGTAGCCTTTTCGTCTTTCGGTCCATCGGCGACTCCTCGATTTTCTTCTCCATGTCCTCGATGGTCGTGCCACGCATCCGGACAAATATTCCGCCTAGCTGTCGTGATCGCAACAGCATATCTTGAACTTCCGGTGCTCCTAAGAAGTACCTCTGGTGTGCCGGTACACCCAAATATTCTTCAGCGTGAGGAGATGGTATGTCTGTTTGAGTATCGGCGATACTAACAGACCCAACTTCAGCTGGTAGGGTTAAATTCTCTTGAGGGGGATCATGTCTAAAACGCATATATAGCAGGATTAAATTGTACCAGATAATAATACCATAAAACCTTGTCTAATGCAAGTCCAGGCCGACATTTTAAACCTGTAGGTCGGTTCGAAAGTCAAATTGGGGTCAGCATAAAATAACAGAGGTGAAAAATGTGGCTCCCCGTAGTGATGGAAGTCAGAACTATCTACAGTCTAACTATTTGACAGGCCGCATAACGAATGCGACAGCTGAGCCATTTATGGCTTCAACATAATCCTCAGGAAATCCGAGTTCCTGAGGCGAGGTCAAATCCTGTGTAACTTCCAAAAAGCTATGGCTCTCAACGCTAAAGCCTAGTCCTTCAAAAAACCTCTTAGCGTCTTCTTTATCCTTGAAGAGGTTTTTCTTAATATCTTTCCCTGTAATCTCAGCTATTCTTTGCCTCTGACCAGCCATTACATCGTCTCCTTTATAGATGACCTTCGGCTTTGGCAGGGAAATATCGGCAGTAATCCATACTCCACCAAACTGATCCAAAAGCTGGTGGACATTTTTTACATATATCTCTTTTTCAGGAAATGTCAGGTATCTCATCAAGCCTTCGTTAACTACGACAATCGGCTTATCAGCTTTGAGGTGTGATGTAGCCCGAACTAAATCGTCCAAATCTAGTGCACTGCCGTTCTCTATATGTAAGTTAGCTCCTACCTTCAAAGTACCCGTATCTTCCAAGGCTTGCACAACCTTTCTCTTGTCAGCCATCATAGAGGGTAAATCTACTTCAACATATTCAATTGAACCATCTGAGCTCAGCTCAAGCCCTCTAGTTGAAAGCCCAGCAGCTATTTCCAGGACTTGATGTATGCCAGTCTGACGGATGAGTTTGTTTATAAGTTTGTGCCTGGCTTCAAAGTGAGGGGCCATTTTTGTATCTTTCATCTCATCTAGCACTTCTGTTGAACCGCCTTCAAGCCTAACTTTCTCCAGCTCATTAAATACTTCCTGCGAAAAAGGTATATCAGAAAAAGTTCTCCCATATGCTGTCAGCCAGCCTGTTGGGATAATGCCGTCGTAAGCAGTTTCGGCAGCCTTTCCGTTTGGAGTTTTAGCTTCAGCGGCATGCTTCATAGACATATCATAACAAAGGGATACTCCTCTGTAACCTGTTTGTAGTAAACTATTTCAAGTAATCCGGAGTAGCTCAATGGTAGAGCATTCGACTGTTAATCGAATGGTTGCCGGTTCGAGTCCGGCCTCCGGAGCCACGAATTATTTGATGAAGGAGAAACGATTGGCGCCGACAACTCTGGTGGTTTTGGGGGTGAGTGGCGATCTGATGGCTCGCAAGCTGGCGCCGGCCTTGCTGAAGCTATTTAGCGACGGCAACTGCCCGGCCGGTTTTAAAATTGTTGGTTTTTCGCGCCGCGACTGGACCGACGAAGACTTGCGGACCCACATCAAAAGCCAACTGGCCAAACACAGCTCTGAAGCCTCGGCCAGCGAAGTTAACCAGTTTTTAAAACTTTTGAGTTATTGCCAGGGCAATTTTGACGACGCTCAAGCTTACCAAGATCTGTCAGCTCACCTCCAAAAAGTTGAGGGGCAGTCCAAGCCAGCTAACCGGCTTTTTTACCTGGCTGTTCCGCCGCAGCTTTATACGAATATCATTGGTCGGCTCGACAAGTCTGGACTGATGCGGCCGCCGCCGGGCGGTTGGGCCAGGCTGATCATCGAAAAGCCTTTTGGTAACAGCTTGGAACAGGCCGCGGCCGTCGATAAACTCTTAAACGATTCGTTCAGCGAAGACCAAGTCTATCGCATCGACCACTACCTAGCCAAAGAGGCCGTCCAGAACATCCTGACTTTTCGCTTTGCTAACAACTTTTTGAGCGCCGCTTGGAATAAGCAGTTTATCGAGCGGATTGACATTCGGCTGCTGGAAAAAATTGATATTGAAGGCCGCGGCCAATTTTATGATGCCACCGGCGCACTGCTCGACGTCGGCCAAAACCACCTTTTGCAAATGCTGGCCTTGGTGACTATGGATCAACCGCCGACGCAATCAGCCGAGGAAATCCGGCGGGGTCGGGCGACCATCTTAGAGCATCTTATACCGCTCAAAGACGTCGCTCAGCAAACCGTGCGGGCTCAGTATAGCGGCTACTTGAAAGAGCCCGAGGTCAGCCCGAGCAGTAAAACTGAGACTTACTTTAAAATCAAGACGGCTGTTGAATTGCCTAACTGGCGCGGCGTGCCCGTCTATCTAGAGGCCGGTAAAAAAATGCCAGCCGTCGATAAGCAAATTATCATCAGCTTTCGCCACCCGCGGCCGTGCCTCTGCCCGCCAGAGCGCCACTATCGGAATCAACTGTTCATTCGGATTCAACCCAACCCCGGCATCGAGGTGAGTTTCTTCAGCAAGCAACCTGGCTCAAAATCCGCCCTCGAAGAACAGGCCTTACGCTTCGCCTACCCGATGGGCGAGACGGCTCGCTATAAGCAAGAGTACGCCCAAGCCCTGCTCGACGCCATCAATGGCGACCTAACGCTGTTTGTTTCGAGTCAGGAGGCCTTGGCTGCCTGGCGTTTTATCGATCCGATTATTCGGGCCTGGCGGGCTAAGGACAAGAAATTGCCGAGCTACGCTGGTGCTAGCTCAATCACCAAAATAGCCGAATCCCTTGAGCGGCCAGCTGGCCAGCTAAAACACCAGCTCGGCCTGGTAGGCCTAGGTAAAATGGGTCGCAACATGGCCTTGCGTCTAAGCGAGCAGGGCTGGGCCGTGACGGCCTTGACCAGGCAGACTGAAGATCCGCAAATTGAAGCCCTGCACGACGTCCAAAAATTTGTAGCCCGCCTGGCGCCGCGGCGCCTGATTTGGCTAATGGTTCCAGCCGACAACGTCGACGAAGTCTTATTTGGCGACAGTGGATTAGTTAAACACCTGGAGCCAGGCGACACGATTATCGATGGCGGCAATTCTTATTTTGGTGACAGCAAAGCTCGAGCCACTAAGCTCGCCAAGCTCGATTTGGGCTTTATGGACGTTGGGGTGTCGGGTGGTCCGGCCGGCGCCCGCCGTGGTGCAGCTTTGATGATCGGCGGCCCCCCAGCCGACTTTGAGAAATTTGAGGAGTTATTCGCGGCCCTGGCCGCCCCCGGTGCCTATCAGTTCTTTGCCGGTGCCGGCGCCGGCCACTTCGTCAAGATGGTCCACAACGGCATCGAGTACGGCATGATGCAGGCTATAGCCGAAGGTTTTACAATTTTGAAGCACTCCGACTACAAACTCGATTTGACGCGGGTGGCCGAAGTCTACAACAACGGCAGCGTCATCCAGTCGCGTCTGGTTGGTTGGTTGGAATCAGCCTTTGAGTTATACGGCCAGGACCTATCGGCCGTTAGCGGTAAGGTTGGCCAGACCGGCGAAGGTGCCTGGACGGTCCAAACGGCTCAGCAAATGAACTTGAAAGCCAAAGTCATCGAAGACGCTCTAGAGTTTCGCGAACTGTCCGCCCAAGCGCCCGATTACACTGGCCAGATCCTATCAGCCCTGCGCAATCAATTTGGCGGCCACGATATCCACTAGCGACTTTTAAAATCTGCTATTATATAACCATTAACAAATAGTTTTGCTGGAACCCGGTGAGAATCCGGGACTGTGCCGCAACGGTAATGGCGCCAAAAACGCCTAAGTCCGACACAGCATTTTGAACCAAGTAGCTCCCGAGCAGGAGTTGGTGATAAAAATAAATTCACCCCCTGTTCGACCTCGAGCAGGGGGTATTTTTTTGCGAGCACGAACTGCTTATCAAGATTTTGAACAGGTCAACACCGAGGCCAGGGTTTATCAATTCCCAGGAGCTGAAGCGGCCCAAGAGTTAGGCATAAACGACCCGATGGCCCACGTCGAACTCTGGCGACGGCAGGGCGAGGCGGCGATCCCGCAGCTGCGAGCTGAAATCATCGATACCGTCGCCGAAATGCTACTGCACCCCTTTAAAAACCGCGTCGATTTCGAGTATGACGGCCAAGACTTTGTGTCGGTCAATGAAGGTGTGCGGATGAAGCAAATGACGGCTACTACCCGCTACATTACTAATCAGCTGGCGGAAAATCGGCCGGGCCTAAATGAGCAACTGACGCGGGCCGACATCGAATACCGTGAACCTTACCTGGTTGAAAAGTGGTTCCAAACTGCCCAGCCGAATGAGATACTCTTCTTTGTATCGCCGCCGCTCCTCGGTGAAAAATACGCCATTGGCCGCGGCTACCAAAAAACTGCCCCCCGCGGCCTGAGCGAGCACATCATCGCCTTGCATAACCCCCACATGGCGGTCTTCAATCGTCAGCACGAGGTTATCGGCGCGCCAGTGCCGCCGGCCAAAACGCCTCTGGAGCAACTCAACATGCCCTATGTGCTGGAAATTCCAGAAGGAGTGACAACCGAGGAGTTTTTGGACTACTGGGTCGACGCTTATGATTCGAGCCTCGAAGAATTTTATCCTGGCAGAGAGTTTACTTACGGCGTCGATGGGTTGACGCGGTCCGAGTTTAAAAACGGCCGCGATAAAATTAGCGAGCAAACTCACCTGCAAGATATTTATATTCGGGCGGTGGCCCAAGCGGCGGAAGACCATGGCTCGGTTACTCGGCACCAGCAGAGAGCCCGGTTGCGTGAAGTTATTCAGGATATTGCTAGTGTAGTCGACCGCGCCGAACCTGAACTGCTAGACCGTTTGATAGCCGAAGACGCCGCGCCGGAAATGGCTTACGCCGCTACTGCTTTTTACGGCGAGATCCGCCGCGAGGAGCAGGTTGTTTACAGCGGCGGTTGCCCAACCATCGATCCGGCTAGCCCAGACCGACCTTCCGAAACCTCAATACTAGCTCGTGGCTACCGCATTGATGTTATAAGCAGTTTGATTAGAGAACATTTTGACTCACAGTGGTGCCCTAACTGCTTGCCGCGTAAACAGCCCGGCAAAAAAGTTAAGGCTTGGCGACAGGGAAGCGTCATTGGTTGCTATAACTGCGGTCAGAGGGAAGATGTCTGCCTGGGTGTTATAAAACGCGGTAGAAAAATTTCAGACACAAAAATAGAGCCGACAAAAACTGTTAGGGCTGAAAAACATCAGCCACTGCAAGAAACTAAATCAGGGCCGCCGAAACCAAAATCACCAGGGCTACCAAGGCTGCGGGTTTTAGCCTGAAAAGAGCGAAATAACGGCTGCTGCGCCAGCCACCGCCATCAAGCCGGTAACTCCCCAGCCTAGGGCAGTTGTCGAGCGCCTGTTAGCCCACTCGCCCATCGTCCGGCGGGAGCTGCTAATCATCACAATCAGCCCCAAAATTAGCGGCGCGACGATGCCGTTGGCGACGGCCGCGTAAATCAAGGCTTTGATGGGATCAAGACCGACGAAGTTAAGACCGAGGCCGATTAATACCGAAAACATTAGGATGCCGTAAAACGAGCGGGCTTGGCCGAGCTGGTTGGACAGCCCGCTCCGCCAGCGCAAGCTCTCACTGATGGCGTAGCTTGACGAGCCGGCCAGGACTGGGATGGCTAGCAGGCCGGTGCCGATGATACCCAGCGCAAATAAGAAATAAGTCAGTTGGCCGGCAAACGGCCTCAGCGCCTCGGCGGCATCAGCCGCCGAATTAATTTGAGTGATACCGTGGCTAAAAAGAATCGCCCCGGCGGCGGCAATGATGAAAAACATCACTAGGTTTGATAAAAACATGCCGCTCCAAACATCAATGCGCATAGACCTAACTGCCTGGGGATGAGAGCCGCTGCGGCTAGCAACCGTGGTTTAGCCTTTAGCGATCATACTTTCGACCTCCTGCGAAGTCTGCCAGAAAAATAAGTAAGGCGAGATGGTCGTACCCAAAATGGCACAGATTAAGAGTAGCTGATCCTTATTCCAGCTGACAGAGGGCACTACTGCGTGTTTTAAGACCGCGCTCCAGTTGAGGTGAGCCATGACCGCGCTGGCCACGTAAGCTAGCAGCACCAACGCCAGCCATTTAAGGTAGCGGGCATAGCGGGCATAAGGCGTGTAAATCTGTAGCAGCATGCTCAACAAGGCAAAGCCAATCACCAAGATGCCAAAACCGACATGGGGTATCAGCAGCTGAGCGCCTTTGGCCATAGCTCCAAGATCGGCGCCGATATTAAAAGTATTAGCCCCGAACAGTAAAATCGTACAAAGATATAAAATGCGTTTGGAAAAGTGCAGCCGAATATTGCCAGCCAGCCCCCGGCCGGTGACCAGGCCGATGCGGGCACACATTTCCTGGACGATGGCCATCAGCGGGAAGGTAGCAATGCTTAGCCACAGTAGCTGGAAGCCGTACTTGGCGCCAGTTTGCGAATAAGTGGCGATGCCCGACGGATCATCATCGGAAGCGCCGGTTGTTAAACCCGGCCCTAAAATGTGCCAGTAGGCCTTGGTTTTTTTGATGGTCTGGCCAGTTGGCAGTTTGCCAGCCACGGCAGTTGTTTTCTGGATAGAATTATCAAGTACTGCGGCTGGCGCCTCAGCAACTTTTTCAAATAGTTTTTTTGCCATTTTGGTTGAGCTTTAAGCTCTCTAGGAGCCTATCTTAACACTAAAAGAAGTCCTTAAGCTAATTTGGGCAGTTGAATTTAGCCGCCTGGTTTTGGCTGCTTCTTGGCAATCTCGTCGTTGATGATTTGGGAGATTTTATCAGCACTTGGCACACCGCTTTGGGGATCGATTAGGTCGGTGTTTTTAAGTACCTTGCCATCCAAAAAGAGGGTTGGCGTGGCCGCTTGTTGGCCGGTCTTGGTAAAAGCCGCCACGTCGGCGTTGATGGCGTCATTGACCTTGCTGCTGGCGTAGTCGCTGGCAAACTGGTCAACGTTTAGGCCCAAGACGGCGGCGTAGCTCTTAAAAATTGTTAGTGGGTCAGAAGAACCGGCCCAGGCAGTCTGATTCCCATAAAGCTTATCGTGCATCTCCCAGTACTTGTTTTGCAGCCCGGCGGCCTCGGCGGCCCGGGCGCCAGCAAAGGCATTGGGGTGGGCGCTTGACAGGGGTAGATTGCGGAACTGGAAGTAAATTTGGCTAGCCAGCTGAGTGTAGACTTGCTTGAGGGGTTGATAATAAATTTGGCAAATTGGGCACTGGTAGTCACCGTACTCAATTAAGGTTACACCGGCGTGACCCTGGCCGATGACGTGGTTAGTGACTTGGCCGCCGTTGCCGCTAGATTTTTTATCTGCCGAGTGTCGCGTAAAAGCAAAAACGCCGATAAACACTAAAAATAGAGCTATCAAAATCGTCAAAAACCGTCTGTCCATCCCGTTAGAACCTCACCCTTGGCTTACGGCTATCACTAATCGTTGGCAGATGGTAACAGCTCCCACGCAAAATAAATCTGAAAGTTGCAGGCTGAGGTCTAACGGGATCCATTCATTCAATAATATCTCACTTCTAGTGGCGGTGTACAATAGCAAGTGTGATGAGGCTAGGGCTTTTTGTTATTTTGTTGGGACTGCTATTTAGCCTGGTCGTGCTTTATAAAACTTTCCAGCTGGTGCCCCTTAAAGAACTGCGCCGCCGGGCTCGCGCCGACCGCAGACTGGCGGCTGTTTATAAGTCGGCGAGCTTTGGCGGTAGTCTAGAACTAGTGCTTGGCATGATGATTGGAGCAGACGCCCTGGCTCTAGTTAGCTGGCTATACAAAGTTGGGTGGTGGCTGGCTTTGGCCGGTGTTTGGCTGGGCTTGGTGCTTAGTCGGTGGCAGCTATCGCCATCCGCCGGCGGCTGGCACTGGCGGCTGGCGGCCATTGTCTCGCCGGCCTTGGCTGGTTTACTCAATTTTATTCATCCACTGACGCGACGGTTCGACAGGTTTTGGCCGGCCGCTGAACAGACCTCACCTAGCCCGCTTTATGAAAAGGAGGACTTACTGGAGCTGCTGGAGCGGCAAAAACTCCAGGCCGATAGCCGCCTCAGCGAGGCCGAACTTAAACTGGCCCGCGGCGCCCTGGTGTTTGGCGATAAAAAAGTCCGCGATTGCCTGACGCTTAAAAAGGAGCTCAAAATGGTGGCCGCCGACGATGCCATCGGCCCGCACCTGATGGACGAGCTTCACGCCTCTGGCTTCACTCGCTTTCCGGTCGTCAAGGACCAGGCCAAAGCTAGTCGTGATGAGATCGTCGGCATACTTTATTTGGAAGACCTAATGGATAAGGCCGAGGGCGGCAAAGTTGCCGATATCATGGTGCCCAAAGTCCACTTCATCAATGAAGCCAGCGACTTGCGCCAGGCTTTGAGTGCTTTTTTGAAAACTCGAAGCCATCTGCTGGTCGTGGTCAACAATTTCGAAGAAGTGGTTGGTGTACTAACTTTTGAAGATTTACTAGAGCAGATCTTGGGCGAGAAGGTTGTCGACGAGTTCGCTGAGCACGACAGTTTAGTAGCCGTCGCTTCTGCCGACACCGAAAAAGAACGTAGCCAAGGTCCTCGGGCTGAGGTAGAATAACACCTATGAATCGGATCCTAAGCGGCGATGTCGGCAAGCACGCCGGCAAATCGGTAATGGTTCGCGGCTGGTTGCACAAGAAACGTCTGCTCGGCGGCCTAAACTTTATTTTAGTTCGCGACCGGGCTGGTCTGGTTCAGGTAGTTTTGCAAGACGACAAAGAAATAGCCAAGCTGCATGGTCTGCATATTGGTACAGTTTTAGAAATAAACGGTCAAGCCGTGGAAGAGAAGCGTGCGCCGGGTGGTGCCGAAATCCATGACCCTAAAATAACAATCATAGTGCCAGTTATCGATGAATCACCGATCGAAATCGACAAGCCCTTAAGCCATAAATCGGAAAACCTGGACACTCTATTTGACACTCGGGTTATCGGTCTGCGTAACCTAAAAGAGCAAGCCATTTTTAAAATCCAGGCCGAGGTTAAAGAAGCCATGCGGCGGTATTTTCGCTCACATGGCTTTATGGAATTTAACTCGCCGAAACTTTTGCCGGGTGCTACTGAAGGCGGAGCAGAGGTTTTTAAACTCGACTATTTTGACAAAGAGGCCACACTAGCTCAGTCCGCTCAATTTTATAAGCAGATTATGGTCGGTGTGTATGAGCGAGTATTCGAAATTAATCCGACTTACCGTGCCGAGCTTAGTGCTACCACGCGCCACATGACTGAGTTTATTCACTTGGACGTCGAGATGGGTTTTGTGGACTTGGAAGAGCTGATGGATGTAGCTGGGGATATGTTGACTGCCGTGGTTGATGACGTTTGGAAGCATTGTGAGCTGGAACTTAAGATGTGGAAGACCGAGAAGCCGGTTCTACCGAAAAGAATTCCGCGTCTCACTATGGCCGAGATTCATGATAAATATTCAAAGGCGACCGGCGAAAATACGGTCGGCGAGGCTGACCTAAGGCCCGATGAAGAACGCTGGGTTAGCGACTACGCCGCCAAAAATCTAGGCAGCGAGGCGGTTTTTGTAACCGACTGGCCGGCTGATCACGCCAAGTTTTATCATAAAGTTAACGAAAAAAATTCGGAACTTGCCGAGCGCTTTGACCTGATTTTCCGCGGCGTCGAAATCTCCACCGGCAGCATGCGCGAGCATCGCTACGACGTTCTGCTTAAGCAACTTAAAGGAAGGGCTAAGGGTGATCCTAAGCACCCTGGCTTTAAATATTACCTGCAGGCTTTCCAGTATGGCATGCCGCCGCACGGTGGCTTTGCCATGGGCCTGGAGCGGGTAACTGAAAAACTGGTCGGCTTAAATAACGTCAAAGAAGCCACCCTCTTCCCAAGAGACATTAATAGATTAGCTCCATGAGGCCGTTTACTTCGAGCTTGTCGAGAAGTGACATCAACCGCCTCGCCCCATGAAAGCGTTTTTAATCCCTGGCGCGTTTGAAGATCTTAAATCGCGGGACTATAAAGCCGTTCTCGATATCTATAAAAAAGCAGGCTACCAGCCAGAGTTTGTAGCGATTGACTGGAAATACAAAACGATTAATGATTGGGTTGCGCAGGTCGAGACAAAAATTTCTAAGGATAACTTAAGAAACTCCCTTTTAAGCGGCTTCTCCTGGGGCTCAATGATAGCTTTAGCTATCGCGGCTAACTACACTAACCCCCAAAAGCTATTCCTATTCTCGCTGTCGCCTTATTTTGCTGAAGATCTACCACATGTCAAAAAGCCTTGGCTGAAATGGTCTGGCAAAAGACGAGTCACCTCCTTCAAACAACTCTATATGAACGAGCTGGCTACAAAAATACAATGCCCGACCACCATTTTTATAGGCGACAAAGAAGTTAGCAAATACAGCGACATGAAGAGACGCACCCGAGAAGCACATAAGCGGATAGCCGGCAGTAAATTAGTTATGATACCTGGTGTTAAACACGACGTGGCTGATCCGGCTTACATTGAAACAATTAAAAAGGAGCTAGCATGAGGGTTTTGTTATTTGGTGACAGCCTACTCAAAAATCTGAGCAAACCTTGGCTAGTTAAACTGGAAGAAGCGATTCCTGGCGCTGATGTTTATAACTGTTCTGTCGGTGGTTGGGATACTGTTGACGGCGTTAAAAAAGCTCCCTACATTGCCAAGCTTAAGCCTGATGTAGTAGTACTTGGTTTTGGCACAAATGATGCTGCGCTATGGAAGAAAGTAGAGCTCGACCAATATCAAATGAACCTCTCAAAGATCTTGGGTGAGTTCTCCGGCTCAAGAATTATTTATTTCCTGCCTCCACCCGTAGATGAAACTAAGATGGAAGCAGGGTATGTTAGAACAAACGACGAGATTACAAAGTATGTGAATGCTGCAAAGGAAATTCTAGACCAAGCCAGCATGTCTTACATAAACTCACCCAAGATCTTTGGGCAACTAATCGAAGAGGGCAAGGACTACCACATAGAAGACGGCGTTCATTTTAACGAACTTGGACTCCAGACCTTGGTCGATGAGATTGCCAAGACTACAAATAGCGTTACAAAGGGAGTAGATCCGACGGTCACCAGCTGATTTTCGAACTCGTCCAGCCGGTCTTGGACGAATATCTAAAAGCCAAGTAGCTACCAACCGACGGTTATTGCAAAAATCGGCCAACGGCTTATAGTTAAGCCTAAGAAGAAATAGTCAAATGGACGAAGACCAAAAACCTAAACAGCCGAAAGGACCTGAACCGGAGGCAGAAGCCGCCTCAGCGGCCGAAACACCCCAGGACTTTATAGCCCCGCGCGAGGCTCCAAAACCGCCAGCCGCTACCAACGGCGCTGCAGACGAACCACCTCCATCTGAGGCCGAAGCAGTCGAAGTAGACGAGCTGCTAGGCACTTCGCGCTGGGCACGCTTCAAGCACTGGTACACCGGCCACAAACGAGTTTCTATACCGCTGAGCGTCTTGGTATTGCTGATAATTTTGCTGGCCCTGCCTGCCAGCCGTTATCCGTTGGCTAGCGCTCTAGGCCTAAAACAAAACTTCACCGTCCAAGTATTGGATTCCACAACCCACGGCCCGGTTAGCGGCGCTATCGTCAGCGCTGGCTCGATCAGTGGCACGACCGACGGCTCGGGCAAGGCCACCTTACAAAAAGTTAAGGTCGGCAACGCTAGCGTCAGTGTTTCGAAAAAGTATTACCAAAACGGCTCGTTGACCGCCCGCGTGCCAATTCTTAAACAAAAAAACTCGCCAAGTATTAACTTAGTGGCCACCGGTCGCCAAGTTAAGATCAAGGTTACTAACTTAGTCAGCCAAAAAGGCTTGGCCGACGTTGATATCAAGGTGCTAGATATCACCGCCAAGACGGACTCTAGTGGTACGGCCCTAGTTGTTTTACCGGCCGGCACGGCGACTCAGCCAGCAACTCTGAGTCTAGCTGGCTACAACAACATGGGGGTAAAGGTAGCGGTTAGCGATCAAACTGTCCAAGAAAATAGTTATAAATTAGTGCCGGCAGGCAAAATCTACTTTTTGACTAATCGCAGCGGCAAAGTTGATGTTATGAAAACCAATCTCGATGGCGGCAACCCCGAGCTGGTGCTGGCCGGTACCGGTTACGAGGACGAACACACCACAATTTTGATCGCCAGCGGCGATCAAAAATATCTAGCCCTACTGTCACGACGAACGACCGACGCCGAGCCTCATCTCTATGTAATTCCGACCAATACTGATAAGCTGCTCGAGATTGATTCTGGCAGTGTTACTTACGAGGTTGAGGGCTGGTCCGGCGACTATTTAATCTACGCCCTAACGCATAAGGATCTTTCCTTCCAGCCAGGCAAGAGCAAGCTCAAGAGTTATAACGCGACCAATGGCCAGCTGAATATTTTGGATCAGTCGGCAGCCGTTGGTGACGCCGGCGCTTACGCTTACGAGCTCTATGCCAAGGTGCTCTTAAGCGGAAGCACGGTGGTCTTTGCCAAAAACTGGACGGTCTACTGGCAACCCTCGGCCGGCGAGCCGCAGATCAATCTATCCGGCAAACAAAATACCTTAATATCAATCGGCGCTGACGGCCAGCACCGCTCGCAAATTGCCGCTTTTGACGACCAGAGCATTCTGCCGAGCTACACCGTCTACGGCCCCAACAGCCTCTATATCTGGCAGCGGGCCGGCGTCGATAATACCTTCCTTTCTTACACGGTTGGCGGTTCAACCAAGACGGCCTCTATCACACCCGACGAGTTTTATAAAAGCTATCCTAAATATTTGGCTTCGCCGTCGGGTAAGCAGATGCTTTGGAGCGAACAACGTGATGGCAAGAACAGCTTGTTTATCGGCGACAGCGACGGCGGTAACGCCAAACAGGTTGATAGCGGCGGTGACTACGCCGCTTACGGCTGGTACTCTGACCAGTATCTGCTGGTTGCGAAAAATAACAGCGAGCTCTACATTATGAGCGCCACCGGCTCTAGCCCAGTTAAAATTACCAACTACTTGCAAGCCACCGGCTACGACTACTAGCAACCCACACCGCCCGCCCTGTTGCCTGGCAAAGCCAGGCACACCGGCGGACTCTTGGCGCATTACTGCGTCAGAGCCTGCGTTACTCCTTCGCAGCATTACTATATACAGCTTCAGTCTGTTACTCGGCTCTTCCTTGTACTACGCTCAAGTGTGAGGCTGCTAGTAGCGTACAATAGGTTTATGAGCAGCAGTATGCGGTTAGAGGAATTGACTAGTCTGATCATGGCTCAGGCTAAAGCTAAGGGCTTTGGCACTAAGCCAAACGACATAGACGTGGCTGAAAAAATTGCCCTCATTCATTCGGAAATCTCCGAAGCCTATGAGGCCTTCCGCCACCAAAATATCAAAGGCAAGGATGGTTTTGAGGAAGAGCTAGGAGATGCTGTTCAGCGAATCTTGCATCTTTGCGGAGCGCTCGGTGTGGATATTGAAGAAGTCATTTTAAAGAAGCTTAATTCAAACAAAAACCGCCAGTGGGACTGGGACAAAATGAACGAAGGTAAGAGCTAGCTGGGTTTATTGTCGAGGCTGCGCCAGAGGTACCAGGCAGCAACCGATTCGTAAGGCTGCCATTTCTTTTGGTTGGCGATGGTGATAATTCGTGCTGGGTCGGGCAGGGCCTTTAGCCTGTAAACGTTTTGGACGGCTTTGCGAATCCCGAGATCGCCCACTGGTAAAACATCCAACCGGCCCAGGCCAAAAATCATAAACATGTGGGCGCTCCATTCGCCGATGCCTTTGACGGCGGTCAACTGTTCGATGAGCTGGTCGTTGGGCATGGTGCTGATGTGGGTCAGATCCAGCCGCTTATCTAAAATGTGCTGGGCGAGGTCTTTGATGTAACCGATCTTGGCATAGCTTAGGCCGCAGGCCCTTAAAGCTTCGCTGTCAGCGGCCACCAGTTGATCGGGCAGGGGCATTTTGTCATCGAATAGAACCAAGACTCTGGCCCAGATGCTGCGAGCGGCTTTGGCGGACAGTTGCTGGCCGACGATGCTGCGGACTAGCTGGCCGTAGTGGTCGCTGCGGGGTTTAAGAGTCACCGGGCCAAATTGGGCAATCAACGCCGCCAGCGCTCGATCGTTTTTAGCCAAGTGTTTTTCGGCGGCCCGCAGTTTAGCAGCGAAGTTCACTTACTGCCAAAATGCTCTCTGAGCCACTCATCCAGCGAGCCACTCCCACCACCGCTCATAGCTATTACCAAATCGCCGGCGGCTAGATGCTGCTTGATTCTCGCCTCTAGCTCGTCGTTGAGTTCGGCTGGCTCGGCAATTTTTTGCAGCTCAGGGCTGAGGTTTTTAACTAACTCTTCGGGCGACAAAACCGGCTGCGCCGGATCTTCGCGGGCCAAGAAACTTGGCACCCAATAAATTTTGCTGACGCCAGAAAATACGTCTTTGTGCTGCGCGGCGGTATGGTGCATCCGCCGATTGGTCAGCGGCTCATAAATTACGACGATTTTCTGGCCGGGGCGAGCGGCTTCTTTGGCGACGCTCATCGCACCGATAATTTTTTCTGGTGTATGGGCATAGTCTGTATAGAGGTTGTCGGCCAGCTTTTCAAAGCGACGCGATAGACCGGGGAACTGGTTGATTAGCTCGACCAGCTTCTCTTCAGATTGGTCGAGCAGGGGAGCCAAGGCCCTGACCACTAGCCAAGCGTTGCGGCGGTTGTAAAGCCCAGTGAGCCTAATTTTGGCGATCGCCGGACTAGCGGTGTCCTCTGCCGAAACCTCATTTGAAATACCTGACCCCGGTTGAACCTGTTCCACGTTCAACGGGGCAGGCTTGTTTACCCGCCTAGAATCCTCCGGGGATTTTGGCGGGTTAAGTTTTTCCAGATCATCATTCCAGAGGACGGTTTTTTGGCTGTGGTTGATAAAGTCGGCGAAGGCCTGGTTGTAGTCTTCCCTGCTGGGATAAATTTCGTGGTGGTCCCAGCCCAAGCCGCTAATGATAGATAGATGGGGGTGGAAGCTCAAGAAATTACGGTCGAACTCATCTGCCTCGTAGATAAAATATTGGCTATTGGCGTCAAAATGGCCCATGTCGCCAAAGCTGATTTTGGCGCCGACGGAGTAAGAGACGGGCAGCTCAAGCTGTTTAAAGAGCCAGATAGCCATAGCCGTAGTGGTTGTTTTACCGTGGGTACCGGCAATGGCGACCAGCTTCAGCTTGCGGTCGGTGATAATTTTATTGAGCAGCTCGTCGCGTTTGCTGGTCTTGATACTAGCTTCTCGGCAAAAAGCCAGTTCGGCGTGACTAGCCGGCAGCGCCGAGCTGTGAACAAACCAGTCAATCGGTCTGGCGGCGTGGACCTTAGCAATCGCTTCTTTAGTCTGGCCGACGTGGATATCGCCAATTCCCTTGTCCCGTAAGTACTCAATATACTGGCTATCTTTTTCATCCGAACCACTGACCTCATACCCAGCCTGCTTGGCAATCAACGCCAATGGACCAATGGCTGTGCCGCCAATCCCCGAGAAGAAAATATGCATATAAATAGCCTAAAGCCTAGAGCTAAAAGCGTAAAGCCGGAGACTGTCTCACCCGACTTCTGGTTCGTCGAACCATCTAGATCGTTCGCTTAGGCCGGCTTGGTGAAGTGCACTCTGGAAGGCTGGGTGACTACTATCGCCGGCACACTCAATAATAGTTTCCCCGAATTGTCGCATTGTCTGCTTATGGTCTACAGCTGCAGCTAACTCAGCCAAACCACCGGCCAACAGGAATGCGCCCACACGCGGGTTGGTACGGTCTTCATGTGCGAAAGGATTATGCTCTCCTTCGGTCCGGGGACCGCCTACCGGGTCCCGCTGATCATACCAGCCTCTTATCCTCCCGTCAGGCCAAATCTCTAAATCGTATTCATATCCGAATAAATTTCCAGCAGTTCTACGGTGTCCATGAAGTCTGACGACTCCCCCCGAATTTGCAGCTGTAAACCTAATGGCGTCGGGTGGATGAAGTCTGTGTTCACTGCCGACCTCAACTGCTCCAGACACGGAGTCTAGAGCTAAATTTGCCGACTCAAAAATTACGCCTTGAGCTGTTAGCTCATCCAGTTCTTCTTGGTTTGTAACTTTGGCAGCTAATTTGGATAATTCCCCCAAGTTTTCGGGGGGGCCGGGTGTAGCTTCGCTCTCCCTCAACTGCTGAAAATAAGTTTCTAAACCCCACTCCAAGTGACCATCGGTACTATGGTCTCCATAAACACCGGTATGTATTCCCACGTCCACTCCTTCCTTATACAACTATTACACTCGTCGCTAGGAATTAAAGCAAGCGTGAGGGTTTTGACGAGGACTGACGCTCGTGCCAAGATATAGACAACTATGAGTACTTCCAAAACTCATCGCTTGGCGAAACTGTTTGGCTGGCGGCATCGTTCTTACAAAGTTTTTTTAGGCCTTTTTATCATTAGTCTGGTCTTTAGTGTTTGGGCGTTGCGCCATAACAACTTAACGATGATTAAACTGCGCGACGTGGTTTACGCGGCCGATAAAAACGGCAGCGATGTCACCACTCCACTCAACAACCTACGTGCTTATGTTTATGGTCATATGAACACTAATCTGGCCAGCGGTGGCAACGCCATCAAGCCACCCGTCCAGCTCAAGTACACCTATGAAAAGTTGGTCCAGGCCGAGCAAGCCCGGGTTGATGCCATCAACTCCCAAATCTATACCCAGGCTCAACTCTATTGCCAAGCTCAAAACTCGACCGACTTTTCGGGGCGCAACCGGGTGCCGTGCATTCAGGCTTATGTGTCGAGTCACGGTGGCGCCAAGGCTAAAGAAATCCCGACGGCGCTTTATCAATTCGACTTTGTCAGTCCTACCTGGACCCCGGATCTGGCCGGCTGGAGTTTGGTGGCCACGATTCTCCTAGGTTTGGCTTTTATTGTCAGCTTGGTGACGCATTACCGCACCCGTCTGGCCGAAATCTGGAATTAAAAGAGTCAACAGTAGACGGTTTTTGGTCGGCTGTCAGCTGTAAACTGTCAGCTGTTCTACGGCGTTGCTGGCTTGGTCGTATTGGTAGCCGGCGGCGTAGTTGTGTTAGTCGGAGTGGTGGTGTTGGTTGTGGGAGTTGAGGGGTTAGAGCTCGAAGAAGTGGAGCAGCTCGGGCCGTTCGGGTTCTGCTTCTTGTAGGCTTGGATGGCTTGGGCCACTTTGCCGCTGTCTTGGAGATTCTCCCAATAGGCCACTTGATTGCGGTTGATAATCATTCTGTCATAAGGCGCGTGCAGTTGGTCACAGCCCAATTTAACTAGAGATGAATTGGTGGTTGCCTGATTGTTGGTCGGAGCTGGGACGGTGATGTAATAAACCTCCTGTAAAACCAGATATTTGTCATTGAGTTTGGTGATATGCCCAAAATAAGTGATTGGCTGGGCAGCGCCATTTGAGGCATCGAAGCCACCGTTTAAGAAGACAGCTTGATACTTTTTGCTATCGATTAGATCGGCTTCACGGCTAACTGGGCCAACGGCCAGCCATATCGATAAGATTGATAAGATTAAGGCGCAGCCAACCAAGACTACAAATATCGAGTAACGCAGCTCACGAGTTACCCAACTCATTTTTGGCTTGCGGCCGCCGGCTGCGGCGTGATGGTGCGGGGCTGGCGCAACCGCATGAGGCTCTGGCGCTTCACGGCTTTCTCGATTCACGAAATTCATGTTTTCCACCTTAGTATTATTAACTTGTGATGAAACTATATTAGCGCAT
>OBEQ010711441.1_pt1 | contig 19940 bp, 19 predicted proteins | sample 1670901 | NCBI WGS metagenome assembly OBEQ01 (sample SAMEA104232315, study PRJEB22302) | groundwater metagenome | biome: forest; feature: aquifer; material: groundwater | place: USA | collected 2011-08-07 | depth 5.4 m
CGGGTAAAAATGTACCCGGAGTACAAAGCCGGCCGCAAACCAGCACCCCCCGATTTTTATACCAAAATCCCCATCCTGCACGAGCTATTGAAGGCTTTTGGCTGGCCGCTTTACGAGCTGGATGATTACGAGGCCGACGATATAATGGGCGCGCTAGCCGTCCAAGCTCGCAAAAAAGGAATCGACACCCAATTAATAACCTCGGACCTTGATGCGCTGCAGCTAGTTAATGAAAGTGTTAAAGTTTACGCGCTTAAAAAGGGCTTTTCCAACATCGAAGAGTTCCATCCGGAAAGTTTTGAAGCTAAATATGGCCTAAAAGTCGAACAATTTTTAGACCTTAAATCTTTAAAAGGCGATAGCTCCGATAATATTCCAGGGGTGCCGGGTATTGGTGAAAAAACCGCCATCCAGCTTTTAAAAGACTATAAAACCTTAGACGGAATATATAAGCATTTGCCCGAAATTAAGGAGTCGCTGCGGGCCAAATTAGAAGCCGGCAAAAAATCGGCTATTTTGAGCAAAGAAATCGCCCGGCTTTGGACAGACGCGCCTATTAAGCTAGACCTGCAGGCCACTGATGTCACCAAGATTGATCCCCAGCGGCTACGCGACCTTTTGCAGGACCTGGAATTTAGGACTCTGCTTAATAATCTGCCCGACCATATGCGGACTGTTGCCCCAACTACCGAAACTATTGGCGGCGCGGTACTAAAGCTGCCCAAAAATAAACTGATAAATACCAACGCCGGTTTAGAGGGCCTCAAGCTCACAGCAGCTAAAACGTTATTTATCCACTCCCGCGCCGCCGGCCGCCACGGCGCCGAACCACTGGTCTTAATTATCGGCACCGACAAAGTTTCCTACACCCTAGACCTCACCAAACTGGACCCCAAAAAACTCCAAAAAGCCCTGTCTACCGTCTACCATCTACCATCTAACAATTTGGTGGGCTACGATGTTAAGTCTGATATAAAACTTTTAAAAAATCTTGGCATCGTAGCCCACCATGTCGCCCACGACGTGCTGGTCGGCGCGTTTTTACTAAATCCGCTACTGCGGGCTCAAAGCTTAATAGATCTGGCTACCACCAACCTGCAGTACGAAGGCCTTAGTTTCGAAGACTTGCCAACAGAGGATTTTATAGCCAGGGCCCCGGAAATTATGGCGGTTATCCGCGAACTTTATCACAGCCAAAAAATCGCTCTTGCCCAAACTCCTAACGTCGAACGTCTAGCGTCTACTGTTGAATGGCCGCTAACGTCCGTGCTGGCCGACATGGAATACCTGGGCATCAAACTAGACGTTAAATACTTAGAAAAGTTTGCGCTAAAGCTAGAAGACAGTATTAGCGACCTTGAACAAAATATTTATGGCCACGCCGACCACGAGTTCAATATTAGTTCACCCGCCCAGTTGGCGGACGTGCTATTTGTAAAGCTGAACCTGCCCAAGGAGGGCATTAAAAGAGGTAAAACCGGCCTTAGTACAGCAGCTAGCGAGCTAGATAAGCTGCGCGGTTTTCATCCGGTTATTGATCTTATCACCCAGTACCGCGAGGTTGTTAAGCTCAAAAACACTTATGTGGATACGCTGCCTAAAATGGTGGACCGTAGCAGCCGGGTGCATACTACTTTTAACCTAACTATCGCGCCGACCGGCCGGTTATCCAGCGCCGACCCTAATTTGCAAAATATTCCAGTTAGGACTGGGTTGGGTAAAAATATTCGGACTGCCTTCGTCGCCGATAAAGGTAATTTACTAGTCAGTGCCGATTACAGCCAGTTTGAGCTGCGCTTGGCCGCCGCATTATCGGGCGACGAAGGCATGCTAGAAGCCTTTAATAAAGACGAAGACATCCATGTCCAAACCGCGGCGCTGGTTTACGGCATTCCAATGGCTAAAGTTAGCAAACAGCAGCGTTATGCCGCCAAAGCCGTCAATTTTGGCATTATGTACGGCCAGGGCCCGCATGGTTTGAGTATTACTTCGGGGCTAGATTATGCTACGGCGCGCCAATTCATCGATAAATATTTTGAAATCCGTCCCAAGCTCAAAGATTATATTGATTCGCTGCGTCAGCAGGCGCTGGAGCAGGGGTATGTGGAAACTTTGATGGGCCGCCGCCGCCCTACACCAGATGTAAAATCGTCCAATTTTGCAGTGCGCGAGGCGGCTTACCGCGCGGCCATCAACATGCCGCTGCAAGGCACCGCGGCCGATCTGATGAAGCTCGCAATGATTAAAATCGACCAGGAATTGCGAGCTTCATCAGATCAAACATCAAACATCAAACATCAAACATCAAACCCGCAATTGCTTCTCCAGATTCACGACTCATTAATTGTCGAAGCGCCAGAAAAGCAGGCCAAAGCCGCCGGCGAAATCCTCAAAACAACTATGGAAAATATTTATCCAAAACTACCAGTCAAACTAAAAGTCGATATTTCTACCGGCAAAAACTGGGGTGAGCTTTGAAACCGACCGGCAGAACTTCAAAAGGCTATACCACTCACGACCTAAACTTCTATGACGTAGTAGAAGACATGTTTATTAAGGCTTTTGAAAATGCCCTGCATAATCTTCGGCCATACCGAAGGCCTAAAGGAACGGGAAAAGATAAAAAAAGCCCTGCGCAAAATGGTGCTGCTTCCATAGCCTGCTTACTTAGCTTTATATGCTTAGAATCGAGGATTAGAAACTCATATTATTTCTCAAAAAACTCACAAAAAGATAAGGCTCACAGCGAAGAGTTATGGTGGGTCATTAAGAAAATTAAGCCCACAGTAAACAACGATAAGTGGGTAAGTGAGTATCTTGACGAACTGAATTTAGTGAGGGACATCATAGCTCACGCGTACTTATTTAGCTCTAGCCTAACTTGGAATGAGGAGCATCAACTCGTGGTATTAAAAGAAAAGGTAGTTTCGGGGGTAAAGTGCAAAAGTTATCTTAAAAAAACTAAAATACTTGGGCTCCATTCAGCGCCAAATCAAATAGGTTTTTTCGATGCAGCTAAATTTTTTGTCGCCACAAAATTAATTATTGATTACCTAGCGCTTGGTTTTGAAGATTTACTTTGGCCGTGGAATGGTAATGATCTAGAACCCATTCCTTGGTTAAATAATGCTTGCAAAAAACTTCATGAAACTAAGAGCCAAGTCTGGCAGGAACTTCTTAATAAGAACGAGGAAATACAATATTCGAGAGTGTGGGGCAGCGTAACACTAAATGAGTAAAGCTCTTCACGCGACTTGACTTTTTAAAGTGTTTATGCTAATATTACATCTATAAGCCTAAAACAAAATGAAACCAAACATTGAACAATCAATAGTACTAGGCAACAAGCGCGCTGGTGAAAAGCGAACAAAAATTAAGCGCGCTGGCAGACATGTTTTAGGTTATTTTACAGAGAATAGGCCCTCACTTGACGAACTAGTGACCCTTAGTCAAGCCAAAGAGACGGCGGGCAATATTGCCGGCAGTTTTATTGAAGGCCTGCAAGAAAAACTATGGGAATCGGAGCATGGTATACAGTCAAACGTTGAATATGATTTTTTTGATTTCAAAATAACCGCAACTTGTCAAAAAACGGAACAGCCAGGCTACGGAGAGCTTGTGTTAAATCCATGGATTATAGTTGCTAAAAATAGGGAACGCACCACAGGATTTATAGTTCGTCCAATACAAGAAAGCGAAGAGCTCGGTGACAATGAAATCAGGGATATAGAAGTAGATGTCATTGACCCAAAAACCGGTAAAGCATATGGAGCTAAACATTACAATCAAAAAGAACAAATTGAACTTTATGATACAGTCGCCCAAATCTTTAGTTATATGCGCTTAGCTGAACTGCACGACGATCTAGAGGTAAGAGAATTATTGCCTGGAGAGTCGGGCCCTATATTAGATTCTGCAGATTTTGAAAAATCAGTCCTTAAAGATATAGATTCCCTGCCGACAACGCATGAGCGTTAAATATGCCGCTTTGTCTACAATTGATATCTTATAACCCATAGGCTATAAATTTCGGCAACTCTAAAAATTAGCGGGGAGGGAGAAAGGGAATAGAGCCCGCCGGGGCTAAAAACTGCTCATGCCTTTTAACCTGAGCGGAGTCGAAAGGTTGACTTTTTAAGGTGTTTATGCTAATATTATATCTGTTAAATAAAAACAAAGATGTCCGAAACAATTAAAAATTCTAAGGCGGAATTACCCTCTCGAAAACACTACGAGGTTATACATTATCAAAATCCAGATGTAGACATTGTTATAAATCATGACTCGTCTTTAGCAAAGGAATACGGCCATAAGTTAGCAGAACTTTTTAAGCATGGTTATCCTCCGGAAGATTGGGAATCTGGCCCTTGGCCTGGGAGCGCTCATGGAATAGTTGATGATAAAGAGTTTTTCTCTAAGCGAAAACTTTCGGGCGATACTTACGAAGAGAAAAAGGATGATACTCTTGCAGCAAAGGATATCGAACTAAGATTTGTGGAGCTTCAATTGCGAAGGATAAGGGCAATTAATAGTGTGCTTGCCGAAATAGCTCTAGTACCCCAAATTAAAGCAATTTTAGAATCAGATGAAGCGCTACAAATAGCCGCTGAGTTTGGCTTTAGCAGTTTCCAGTTTATTGAGCCAGTATTAGGACTCGTGAATCGAAAAACTGGCAGTAAAAATATGGTTTATGAAAATATACCAAATGCCTCCAGACTCTATTCACCGCCAAATATACATGGTTTAACTGAAAAACAAAAAAGGCCCCCAATCGATCACCCAAGTCGTAAGTTGGCTGATAAGTTTTATAATTTTTTTGAAAGACATGGCTTCATACCTTCAGATTTAGCCTGGAGGCAGTTTTTGACAGATGATAGTAACAACCTATATTTAATAGATGCTGAAGCTTATCGCCGCTCAAAAGATCCAAAAAAAGCTGAAGAAGCAATGGAACTTAGTCCGGCTAGAAAACAGAAAGCTGCACGGCAAATAGGAAGAACAGTTAATAGATTATTTAAGGAACTTGGAGGAACTGATTTTAGGAAATTTGAGCTTACAGGGCTTGGTACATTAATTCTTGATAAGGACTGGGATGACGGTGCTAAAATACTGACTTTCAAAGATGAAAATGGCCACCAAATAATAATAAGACAAGGTGATAACTTAGAGATTGATTATGATGAGCCTGACAACCGTTACGGCCATTATTATTCAGAGTTATTTAAGAAAGGCTTTAAGGAAGCATTGACAAGAAGAATATCTATTAGTGCAGGCAAGCAAGGTCTTAGAAGAGCCCCGTACACAATAACCGCTGGGATAAATACCTACGAGCGGCATAAAGCGAATGCTGACCCAACTGTGGGTGATATAAACTCAGCTCTTCAAGCACTAAAACGAATAAACACAGTTGTGGGGAGAATTAAGTGAGCGGAAAGGGAGTAGAGCCCGCCTCTTAATTCGTAGTAAGCTAAAAATTTCTCGCCGGATATTAAACAAGATTCCAAATTGGCAATCGCCGAAATTCGCAAAGCTCTAAACAAAAAATAAGAAGTATAATTAGTAACTATGAATGAAACAGCTCCGGCCCAAGAGCGCCGCAAGCCAAATTTCAAAATACTTATTCCGGAAGCACTCCTTACATTAGGAGGTATAGGCTTGGCGGTGCTTGGAGAAAAAGATCTTTTTCATGACCCACGCATGGCCTGGGCAGGATTAGTTATCGAGGCGGCCGGTCTCACGACTCTTATAAAAAGTCTTGGCGGTTTTGACAGGCAATCAAGCTAAGTTCAAGTTTTAGTTGTTTATCCAGATTCGCTTTAATAACGGCGCTGGCTGGAGTTGCTTCTGTGGTAGCTGAGGTCACCGCCGCCGGTGCGGGTTTCTTTGGGGCGGGCTTCATTAACTACGATGGCCCGGCCATCTATTTCTTTGCCGTTGAGCTGTTTGATTGCTTCTTTAGCTTCATCTTCTGTGGACATTTCCACGAACCCAAAACCCTTTGATTGGTTGGAGTCGCGATCTACTATAACTTGGGCGGACGTAACGGTGCCAACCGCTCCAAATAACTGTTTTAGCTGGTCGTCGTTGATGCTGTAGGCCAGCGAGCCGACGTATAATTTAGTTGCCATTTTATTCTACTTACTCTACTTTCTTAAATACTTAGTGATGGGGGTCCGCCTAAGGCGGACCCTTCTAACTAGCTGTTAGCCGGTGTGGCTTCTGGCTCAACGGTTGGTTCGCTACCAGTAGTTGGCTCGGCGCCGCCGGCTGGTGCTGGCTGATCGTTATGCGAAATATTAAATACAGACATTTTTAAGTCCTTTCTTTATAGTTGTTGCTGATTAGCCCAACAACAATCTTTATTCGCTCCCTGTTTGATATTTAGTGTTGCAGTTGTCTAGCTACCCTTATTGTACACCTGGTTGGATCACTTAACCTAATTAGGTGGGGTCGTCGGGGTCGCCAGGATGAGTTTGGATATAGAGCTGCTCGGCGGCCGGGATGGGCGTCTGGGCCGGTTTTAACTTTTTGGCCTTGCCAAGCGAAGACTTCAGACTAAAAGCGCCTGAATAATCATAAGCCGCAGCGTCGTTAGAATTAAGTGGGCTGAGGCCAAAAAGGTGTTCGGTGAAAGCTAGCATCGATATAAAACTGGCGGTGTTGGAGTCGGTGCCACCAAGATTGGCATAGGGGCTGACAATCACCATCGGTACGCGAATACCTAAACTGGTGGCCGGCGGATTGGTGCCCAGTGTGGTTATCGACGGCGGCGTGACGTGATCGTAAAAACAGCCACAGTCATCGTAGGTGATAAAAATGGCTGTCGAAGCCCAATCAGTCGTATCGTTTTGAACAGCGCTAACAACTTGCCCAATCCAGTTATCGCCAACGGCCATCGAATGGCTATTATGCTGCGAGTTGCTGCTAGTAGGGGTAACGATTGAGAAGTTAGGCAGCTGGCCGGCAGCGGCGTCGGCAATTATGTTAGCGGCGGGCACAAAGTTTTGACGCTGCGATGAGCCCAGGCACTCGTAAAAAGTTGGACAAATTGTCAAAGCGTAACCGGAGTCAGCGCCGCCTGGGCCGCCGGTGCCGCCGTAGATTTTCCAGCTTTTGCCAGCCGGCTCCAACCGGTCAAAAATGGTTGGCACATAAGCCACCGGCGAAGCCCGGTAAGGTCCTTTACCGCTGGCGTCGGGAACGCACGAGGGCACTATTATGTAGTTACTGCCGTCCCACCACTGGGTATCACGCATGCTGTCACAGCCCCAACCGTTAGGCGTGTGTTGCTTTTGGTATGGATTATCGCCTTCAAAGTTATCCATGGTGGCCGAAGCCAAGACCATGTGACCGGCCCAGGTAGGCGTGGTGCTAAACTCATAGGTTGTGTCGCTGATGGTGTAGGTTTGAGCCAGGCTGGCCAGATTGGGTATTTGACTGGCATCGTATTGGCTGTAGCAAGCGTAAGGTGTTAAATTACTGGAGGCCGTTATTTGGCCGCAACCCCGGATGAGATCAAATTTATCCATTGCTCCGCCATCGATAGCCGTCTGCTGGTCAGCCACGGCGTGGCCGACAATAGGTATAAGATCGCTGGCCCTACTCAGGGGAATAGTTTGGCCGTTTGATAATTTACCAGTGGTAGCCCCATTACACCTGGCTGTTTGCACGCACAGTTTGCCCAGCACGTTATCAAAAGAGTGGTTTTCCTGAAAAATAATAACTACGTGCTGGATGGGCGGCAAATTTGTCTGCGCCGCCGGGCGGTCAAACAGGGCGGCGCTAATAACCAGCGCTAGCCCGACCAACGCCGCGTACATGTAAACATGCCGAACTAGGTGCTCAGGTGCCTTAATTAATTTACTTAGGTATTCTTTTAGCGACATATTAGCTTTATATTAGCAAAGATCTACTCCAATATGACACTTGTTCCCAATCAACGCAATGCCTCGTTTCTATTGAGGATGGCCGCGGCCGTACTCTCAGGCTAGAGGCTGGTCTAGGTAGGATCGTTGGGATCGCCGGGGTTGTTATCGATAATTTTTTGTTCAGCGGCCGGAATTTTTGTCTGGGTTGGTTTTAAAACCTTGGCCCGGCTAAACGAAGAGGTAGTGTTAAAAGAGTTGGCAAAGTCGTAAGCCGTAGCATCATTAGAATTGAGGGGCGGGAGGTTAAAAAGATGCTCGGTAAAGCTCAACATCGAAATAAAATCGGCAGTAGCTGAATCGGTATAGCCAAGCTTGGCATAAGGACTGACAATTACCATAGGCACCCGAATGCCATGGGTACTGGTTGGCGGCGCTACATGATCGTAAAAGCAGCCGCAGTCGTCGTAGGTGATAAAAATGGCGGTCGACGGCCAGTCCTTAACATCGTGTTGAACAGCGCTAACGACTTGTCCGATCCAATTGTCGCCAGTGGCCATCGAGACTCCATTGTGCTGCGAGTTGAGCCAGTTGGGGGTGACAACCGAAAAGCTGGGTAATTTGCCTTTGGCGGCATCTTTTATTATCGAGTTGGCGGCCACCAACTTTTGGCGTTGAGCCGAGCCGAGACACTCATAAAAAGTCGGGCAAATTGACCACAAATAGCCGGTATTTTTATTGCCGAATTTACCGGTGCCGCCGTAAATTTTCCAGCTTTTAGCGGCTTGGTCTAGCCGGTCAAAGATCGTCGGCACATAAGCCACCGGCGAGGCCCGGTATGGTCCCTTGCCGTTGATGTCGGGAACGCAGGAAGGCACCTGAATATAGTTGCTGCCGTCCCACCACAGAACGTCCTGGTTGCTATCACAGCCCCAACCGCTGCGGCTAGTTAAGGGATTATCACCTTGGAAATTATCCATGGTGGCCGAAGCCAAGACCATATGTCCAGCCCAGGAAGGTGTACGGGTAAACTCAAAAGTAGCATCGCTGATGGTGTAAGTTTGGGCTAAACTAGCGAGGTTAGGAATTTGCGCGGAATCGTACTGCGTATAACACGGATAAACATTATTTAGGTCTTTGGCGCAGAAATCGATAAGGTCAAATTTATCCATCAGGCCGCCGTCGATGGCTAATTGGTGTGAATAAACGTCGTGAGCGACCCTGGGCACAAGATCTGTGGCAGGAGACAGGGGAATAGTTTCACCAGTCGAAATCTTACCAGTTGTCGCGCCATTACACCTGGCTGTTTGCACGCAAAATTTGCCCAGCACGTTATCAAAAGTGTGGTTTTCCTGATAGATGATGACTACGTGCTGGATAGGCGGTAAGGCTGATTGGGCAGAGGAGCCGTTCAAAAAACCGGCTACTGCCGCCCCCAAGCTTAAGCCGGCTAGTGTTAAATAAATATAAGTGTGCTGTATTAAGTGACCACGCGCTGAACTTATTTTATTCATTTTTATTTTTTCTTTTAACATAGCCACAGTTTAATATATTCGGTCGAAATAGCAACCCATCAATTATAAAGCAGGGGTATAATTGCCTCATGAGCTTGCAACCGGAGTGGGAGAGCCTAATTCGGGAATTTAAGCCCGGGTTTCAAGAAATTAAATTTATTGAACACGGCTACGATAATGTGATTGCCATAGTTGATAGGCAGCTGGTTTTCCGTTTTCCCAGGAATCCGGCGGCCGGCTGCCGCTTAAAATTTGAATCGGCGCTGCTTAAACACTTAGGCGGCAAACTACCGCACGTTCCAGTAGTGATATATCTTAATAAAGACCCATTTTACGCCATCCAAAACCGCTTGCCGGGCCAGCACCTAACCAGAACCCAGATTAATAATTTATCTAAAGCCAATCAACAATCAATCGTTAGAGAGCTGGTGGATTTTATATTCGCCTATAATCATTTGATTTCGCCCGAGCAGCTTTTGGAAATGAGGCGCCAATCGGGCTTGGACAGTCAGGCTATTGACGAGCCCTGGCCGGCTTATCTGAAAAAAGTTTTGGGCGAAACAAACTACGCCGGCCAGCCGGAACTGCAAAAGCTGGCCCGCCGCTGCTACCAGAAATGGTTAGAGATGGTGGCCAGTGATCCTTTACCGGCCATGTCTCTTCACGACGACCTGCATCTGGATAATTTACTTTTTCAAAGCGGCAAAATCAGCGGCATTTTAGATTTTGGCGATTCCACTGTTGGTACGGCTACAGAAGAGATGCGCAATTTTTATAGTCTTAAGACTAATTTCCTGCGCCAAGCGATTAAGCTTTATGCTGGTCGCACAGGCCAAGTGGTTGACCCCGAAAAGGTTCGTATTTGGGCGGTTACTACCGAGCTGGCCTCGTTTTGCAACCGGTTGGCTAAAAATCAGACCGCCCATCCAGGTTTTAAACGGACGCGCCATAATTTGCGGCAATGGATACCAGACTTCCCACTATAATCACACATTCGCACCGCACGTTTCTGCTTTGGGCGTAGCCGAAACCAAAAACGTGCTCTTGGCGCATCACTGCGTTGCCACCCTTCGATTACACTCAGGGTGGCCCTGAGCGATAGTCGAATGGGCCAGCTGCGGTACTCCTTCAAAGTATGTTAAATACATTTCAGTCCGTTCCTCGCCGGCGCCCCAGTGCTGCATCCAAGTGCGAAATGTGTGATAATCAGAACTTATGGAGAGGTTATGAGTGTACCCAATCTGAAATTAAACACCGGAGCCACGATCCCACAGATTGGCCTGGGGCTGTGGCAAGTTCTACCTGGCATAATTTGTAAAAGAGCCGTTCGGATAGGTTTGGAAGCCGGTTATAGGCATTTTGATACCGCTCAAGCCTATCATAATGAGCAACACCTTGGCGCGGCCCTAAAAGACAGCCGGCTAAAACGCCAGGAAGTTTTTATCACCACTAAAATCCGAACCGCCAACTTAGGCCAGGACGATGTATTACCCAGTTTTGAAAAATCACTAGAAAAACTCCAAACCGACTATGTGGATCTACTTTTGATTCACTTTCCAGTAACCGAACACCGCCGGGGAGCTTGGCAAAGACTGGAAGAAATTTATAAATCTGGCCGCGCCAAAGCCATTGGTGTGAGTAATTATATGATTCATCACCTAGAAGAACTTTTAGCTGAATGCCAAATTAAACCGGCCGTAAATCAAATAGAGCTACACGTTTTCTTACAGATGTCGGAACTAGTAGATTACTGTAAGAAAAAGGGAATTATTGTTGAAGCTTATTCGCCACTAGCCCACGGGCACGGCCTGGATGACCCCACTTTAGCTAAAATCGCCAAAAAGCACGGCAAAACCGCGGCCCAAGTTATGATCCGCTGGTGCATAGAGATTGGCACAGTGCCACTGCCAAAATCTACTCATAAAGACCGCATCAAAGAGAATTTTGAAGTCTTTGATACATTCGACTCGCCGAAGGCTCGCTCAGTATCAACCTCTTCGAGCCTGAGCCTCAGAGCCGAAGGCCTGAGCCCTGTCGAATGGGTTGATTTTAAACTAGACCAGCAAGATATGACAGATCTGGCAAAATTAAACAGAAACTTGCGGACTTGCTGGGACCCAACCAACGTACCATGAATTTACTGCCTGAAAAACATGATACTATCAGAGTCTTATAACTGTTTGATTAGTCGCATTCAGTATGACTTCATCGCCATCATTTAGCACAGCGGTTCCAAATTTAGAGCCAACGATACAAGGCTTTCTAAACTCTCGTGCAAGAATTGACGCATGGCTCATAATTCCGCCTTCGTCAGCAATAATACCGCCGCAGCGTCTTATTAACGGCAAAAATTGGGGGTTAGCATTTATGGTTACAATTATATTTTCTGCTGTAACCTTTTTCTTTAAATCATCCTTAATGACCACCAAACACACTTTACCTTTTACAACTCCAGGATAGGCGGTTTGTCCAGCAAGCTTCAGATCATTACCAAGTTTGGGTAACTCTTCAATTTTTGCGACCTCTACACTTAGGTCTTTCGACCACCGGATCTTCTCAGAACCTTTATGGACTTCATATCTAAAACAAAAACCCTGCGCCGAAGACAAAAGCCGTTTGTCAACAAGTTTTTGATCGACTGCACTAAGTTCTTTATAGGTTAGGAGATTAATAATTTTTTCGGGGTTCTTAATTCCTAATTTTTTCAACTTTTTTATGGCCATTGGAACAATTACTTTTTCTATTAATATCGGGTAGTACGATACGGCACGTAGTTCCTTTGTTTGTTTTGCGACTGCGGTGTCTTTAACTTTGAGACGTACCATGGCGTCAAATGACCAATAAGGTAAAACAGTTGCTCTGATGAATAGCTTATCTAAAAATGCTACGGCTTCTTCAACTTCCGAAAAGGGCTCTTTGGTAGAGAGAACATGCTTTTTTGTGAACTCATTTAAGCTTTCAGCCTCGTTAAGGAAGTCTCTAAATTCATCATATCTCTCCTTAAGCAAGCTTTCGAAGCGGGTCTTAAATTGAGCGAGTTGAGACTCTGTACGGTATTGGCGAACAACTTGTGGACGGTCCTCAATAAACAAGCCATCATATAAGCGCATCCCGAATACATTTTCGGCATCATCTGACTCATAAGAGTGTTGCCAAAGCGATGTACCGAATAATGTGTATGACCTCGTTAAGTAGTGTTGCCAATTGTCGCCTGCGCTCGTTTTATTTTTATACGGCTCAGATCGCAGTGTTGTTATAGGACGGGCTTGGTTGGGGAGGAATTTTTTGTCTTTGAGCATCCACTCGACGTCAATTGGGTGTTTATAATATCCCTCTATTTTTGTAATGAGACTGGCCAATTCTTTGATCTGTGAGTCTGTTAATTTTTTTCTAGAGCCGATCTTGCCTAAGTTTTGCCACCGATTTTTGCCGTTTGGGCCTTGTACTAATTCTCTTTTTTGTTTAACAATGTGCTTTTCCTGAATTTCACTCGAATTTTTGCTAACCACATAAATATCAGGGCTAATTTTCCCTGAAACAACCACCTCGCCTAGTCCCAGCCCAGCCTCGATTACAACCTGGCTCGAATCATTGGTGACTGGATGGACAGAAAACGCCACTCCAGACACTTCGCTTTGAATCATCTCTTGGATAATTACGGCTATTGCCCCAGTTCGTATATTTTTATCTTTAGCATATGATTTAGCACTCTGTGATTCGGCCGAGCGCCAGCATTTTTCTATAGTTTTAATTAAACTTTTCCGATCAATATTAAGGAAAGTTCCTAACTGGCCGGCCCAAGAAGCTTCTTTACTATCCTCGGCTACTGCACTAGATCGAATGGCTACATATTTGCTATTTAAATTATCAAAGAGTTCTAAGATCTGCGCCTTTAAATTTTCAGTCATTTTATTGAAAGCCAAGGTCGTAACTACAAACCCACCCGGTACATTAAAACCAGATTGAATCAAGCGACCAAGCGAGTCTGCCTTTCCCCCGACTAAGTCTGGGCCAGATGCCTTTTCAAGGTCTACCACCAAATCATCATCCATGTCATCATAATAACAAGTTAAAGCAAATGACAAACTTATTGCCTGAGGAAGAGGCTACCAAAAATACTTATGATGAATCGGCGGCGGTTTGGACCGTCCACCGCTCCCAAAGCGATTTTTGGCTCGAGGAGTTAAAAATCTTCCATAAATTATTACCTAACGGCTCAATACTGGAAATCGGCAGCGGTGCAGGCCGAGACGTCGAGAATTTAGTTAATCTAGGCTACAAATATACGGGTACAGATATATCCGAGGGCATGCTTAAGATAGCCAGGCAAAAGTTCCCTAAGCAGAAATTTTATAGACAAAGCGTTTACGATCTTTCGTTCCCTAAAGAATTTGACGGCTTTTGGGCCGCTGCGGTACTACTCCATATTCCAAAATCGCGGATGGTAGAGGCGCTGGGCAAAATAAGAAATACAATGAAGCCTGGGGCTGTTGGCTTTATATCTTTAAAAGATGGCAGCGGCGAAAACTTACAAGAGGATGATTTTGGTGATAAAAAACTTCGCCGGTTTTATTCATACTGGACCAAAGATGAGTTTATAAACGTCCTTGAAGTAGCTGAGTATGAGCTTTTGGAATATAGCTATAAACCAAACGTCGGAAGTACCAAAGAAAATTGGTACTGCTTTTTCGTAAAAACTCTATAACTTGCTTATGCCAAACTTTGACGTTAACAAGAGCAGTTTACTAACAAGCCAGAAAGTGCTAAGTCGCACAATGGTAAAACAATCCAAGCGTTTTGGAAGCGAGCATATAGTCACTGATCAAGCCGAATATTTCTTAAAGCGGGCGCTGAGGCCGCAATTGGCTGAAAAAATTAAGCAGCAGGTTCAAGGGACTAAAAATCTCCAGCTGGTCCTAGATAAGGCAAATGTTAGTTGGCTAAAAACTGAAAAAATTTTAGAAACTGGTGAAGGCTGGCTAGTTAGCGAATGGCTAGGTGAAGGCCCGCTGGCCACGCCCGAAGAATACGCCACTGCCAAAAATCTGCGGACTCTGGGAGACTTTACGAAGATAGCCGCCCAAATCGACAAATTGGCCACCGATAACTTACCGGCCACAAAAAATTTGCCGATTAAATTTGGCAAACGTACCCAAGCCCAATTCCGGGTAAGGACTTTAGAAAAGTTCGAACCCTTGATTGAGAAATATCAGTGGGACAGGCAGACGATTGAAGCCAGCCTGGATTATGTCGATCGACACGCCGGTTTACTTAAAGCCGGCTGGCAGCACGGCGACCTAACGCCTTGGCATATTTATAAAGAAAACCGGACTTTCGTTTTGGTAGACTGCGAGCACGTACACAACCAATGGCCCCGCTTGTACGACATCGCCAATTTCTACTCGAAGCTAGTTATAAGGTTTGAACTACCAAATGCCGCTAATCAAATGCTGGTCGATTTTCAATCCAGCCGTCAGCTAAATGCGGCTGAACTTAAAGCCTTTTGGGTTTTGGTTGGGCTGCGCTCCACGGTAAGGTTAATCGAGCACCAGGACCAACCGGCCATAGTTGAACGGGCGTTTGATTTAATAGATAGTATAGTTAACGATAAGCCTAATGAATATTAAAGCCATAATTTTTGATTGTTTTGGAGTGCTATCGACAGAGGGCTTCCAGGTTTTTTGTGGCAAATATTTTAAGGACGCTCCCCAAAAGCGCAAATTGGCCCAGCAAATGATGGATCAGTTCAGCTTAGGCGCTGCAACTTACGAAGAGTTTGTGTCGCAACTATCGCTCCTTAGTGGAGCCAGTCAGCATATTGTCCGGGAATACCTTAGCGAGAACAAACCCAACGAATTACTATTTAATTACATCCGCCAGGAGCTAAAACCCACATACAAGATTGGTATGCTGTCTAACACCGGCGCCGATTGGCTGAGCCAACTGTTTAGCGCCCAAGACCTAGAATTATTTGATGATATTGTGCTGTCTTTCAAGGTCGGGATGACTAAGCCCAACCCAGCAATTTACGTGCTGGCGGCTAGTAGGTTAGAGGTGGATCCCAAGGAGTGTATCTTAGTCGATGATATAGCCCGTTACTGCGAAGGCGCCAAAGTCGTTGGCATGCTGGCCATTTTATACGAGGATTTCTTTCAGACTAAAGACAAGCTAGACTACCTTTTAAAAACCACTCCTAATAACTAATTTTTTGTCCAATTTGCAGGCTTTTATTATATTTTGACGCTCCAGCTGCAGAGTGGCGGCCAGCCCGGAACCAGGGACCCGGACAATCAATGCCCCACGTTCTAACTTTACCTGGCTTTTACTCTTGTATTTACGCTGTATGTAATCTTTAATAGCCGCCATTTCATCCGGCGGCTTTAACTTTTTTTTAGCAAGGATATCGTGTAAACTATCCATCCCATTAGAAGTCCGATTGGCTGGCGAATCAGCTGAATTTTCCAAACTCTCACTTCTAATGGGGTCCATGGTCACTATTCTAAATCATTGAATTATAATTAAAACATTGTATAGTTGTCATGATGAGTAAAGTGTCTAAAGGTATGGAGCTATATCTAGACTATATTGAGCTTAATAAAAGAGTACCTCGCGGCGAAAGAGTGGCAACTGTCTTACGTGCTATAGATAAATGCGACCCAATAGCCATTGTAGAGTTTACCGGCCAAGTACTTATTAATGAGGACAGTCAATTAACAACGATTGATTTTTTTGAGCTCTATTTTTTACGTTTATTTAGTGCTGAAGCAATACCCGAAGTAACGGGAAGGGGAATAACTTTACCCAGTCAAAATCCCTGGCTTAGAGTAAAATCTGCTGCTCAAATTAAATTAGTAAACTCCATTCCCGAGTTTGAGGCTAGCTATTCAGATTTAACAGTTAAGGAAAAATTTAATAAATTAAGTAATCTGGCTGACAGAACTAGTAAGCAAGCAGGTTACCAAACCACACGAGAAACATCTGCAGGGCCGTTGCAAAAGCTGAAAGGTATTCTTGCCCAGGCAAAAACTATTAGGGCACTGAAAGGTCTAGACCGCTGGGAGGTACGCCAAGCCAAACTTAATGATGATATTCGAATGGGCTACGATATCATGGTTACTAGAAACTCCGAGGCTGCAAGACTTGATGTAAAAACAGGACCAAAAGTGGATTTGTACCCCTCCCCAGACAAAAAAACAATTTATATCGTTAGAATGCCTACAAATTTGCCACATCATAATCCTTTTAAAGCACGTCAGAATGAGGCTGAGTTTTTAGCTACTAAAATAGACAACATACTTACTAGAAACTGAACCAAGACATCAGAGAGTAATCATAGCCGCGCCGGGCTACTAGTTAGATAACCCCCTTGATACAATGTAGAAACTATGCCCGAGCTTCCGGAGGTTGAAACTATTAAAATTGGCTTGGCAAAGATTTTGCCGGGCTTGAAAGTTAAAGATGTTTGGCACGATTGGCCAAAGTCTTTTCCTAATGCTCCAGCTGATGTGGCCCGTTTTTTAGTTGGCGCCCGGGCAGAAAATATCCGCCGCCGCGCCAAGGTCTTGATAATTGAGTTATCTAGCGGTTACTCGTTGGTAATTCATCTGAAAATGACCGGGCAGCTGGTTTTTGTGCCAAGACCACAAAAACCAGAATATGGAAGCAGGACTATAGATTATGGAATAAAAAATTCTAAAATCCAAAATCCAAATTCTAAATTCTCTCGTTTTGGCGGAGGACATCCGACGGATTCGCTCATTAAAAACCTGCCAGACAAGTCGACCCGAGTAATTTTAGACTTTACTAGTGGAGCTAAGCTGTTCTTTAACGACCAACGTAAGTTTGGTTGGATGCGCTTGCTGCCCACTGCCGAAGTGCCGATGATTGATTTTATGCGAAAGGTCGGGCCCGAACCTTTAGAGGACGATTTTACGGTCGATAAATTTATAGAAAGGCTAATGCGCCGCAAAAATAGCATTATAAAGGCCGTGCTACTTGACCAGACCGTTATAGCCGGAGTAGGTAATATCTACGCCGACGAATCGCTGTATGCCGCCAAGATTCACCCCGCCAGCCCCGTATCTCGAATCTCTAAAACTAAGTTAATAGCTCTCTATAACGCTGTTCGCGAGGTTTTAAATTCCAGCATCGAAAGCGGCGGCAGCACCGACCGTAACTATGTGAATGCCGAGGGCCAAAGGGGCAGCTATTTGAGCTTTGCCAAGATATTCCGTAAGCAGGGCCAGCCGTGCCCGCGTTGCGGCACTCCTATTGAAAAAATCCGCGTGGCAGGCCGGGGCACCCACATCTGTCCAAAGTGCCAGAGGGCTCCAAGGACTTAAAATGCTTATCACGCTAACTGGTAATAATTCTTTCATGTTGCAGCAAAGGCTAAACGAGCTAACAGAGAAATTTGCGGCAAAATATGGCGAATTCGCACTGGAACGAATCGACGGCGAAGAAGTAGAGCCGCAAGTTATTATTGACTCCCTAAAGAGTCTGCCTTTTTTAGCTTCTCGAAAAATGATTGTGCTACGAAGCCTAGGAAAAAACAAGTTGGCAAGCGGACAGATTGAACAAATAATTAGTTCAATTTCCAAAGAGCTAGACGTTATTTTTTACGAACCTTCAGCCGATAAACGGACTAGTTTTTACAAGACTCTAAAAAAGCATACCGAGTTTGAGGAGCATAACGAATTAGACAGCCGGCAGCTGGCCCAGTGGTTGAGCAGCGAAGCCCAGCGCCGCGGTGGCCAACTAGCCTTAAGTGATGCTAGTTATTTGGTTGAAAAAGTTGGCCAAGATCAAATGTTATTAGCCAGTGAACTCCAAAAGTTGTTGATCTATGATCACCAAATTACAAGAGAAAACATTGATTTGCTGGTAGAGCCAACTCCCCAAGGTAAAATTTTTGAGCTTTTAGAGGCCGCTTTTAGCGGCCGCCAGGCAGCAGCTCTCAGATTATATGATGAACAACGAGCCCAAAAGGTGGAACCGCAAGCTATTTTAGCGCTGGTTAGCTGGCAACTGCAGCTACTGGCCCTAGTAAAAGCCGGTGGCAACCGTCCGGCATCTAAAATAGCCAAAGACAGCGGCAAAAGTGAATTTCCGCTGGTTAAAGCCTCGCGCCTGGCCGCCAAAATAACAGATGAAAAATTAAAGCTTATGGTTGAGTGGGCACTAGAGATCGACTGGCAGGGCAAAACTACCGCCCTAGACATGGACGAAGCACTTAAAAACTATCTTATTTCGCTGTAGCCCTATTGCTTTGTTACAAGTTTTCTGCTATAGTTAAAGAGTAGTTAAAAAAATAAAATGAAAAAAAGTTTAAAGCCAGATTATAAACCTCAAGTTGGAGATATTATTTTTAGTCGCAAGCACGGTTTTTTGTCGTGGTCTATCCGTTTCATTATGGGACCTTTCCCGTATTCGCATCTGTGTTTGGTGGGCGAGAAGCTAGACGGGAAAACGATCGTTTATACTACCGGCGTTAATGTTGGCCCCACTTCGCCGCGCGGCGTTTTCTCTTCGAGCGTTTTTCGAAGCGAGGATATGGCAGCTTACCTGGCCAATAAATCGTACGTAATATGCCGCTATCAAGGTGAAAAAGGTAAGCACTTAACTCCTCCGCAAAAGCAAGCAATTTTAGAGTTCTGCCATAAGCAGCTTGGCAAAAAGTTTCCGTTTAGAAAGAGTCTTAAACTGTTTCGTCAAACTATCCGGGGAGTCGGAGTCAATAGGGTTACCGATAAAAAATCCAGAGGTTTATTTGATTGCTATGAAGCTGTGGTTAGAGCTTACCGGGCGGCGGGGATCACTTTTAATAAGAGATTAGGCAACATAGACCCCTCTGGTTACGACATTAAAGAAATATATTTATCGCCAGTACTGGTTGATATTTTTGCGAAAACTAGACGTTAACTACTAGCTTTTGGAAGGGTTTTTCTTCTTAGGGGCCGACTTTGGACTTTGGACTTGCAGCTTTTGTCGGTTTAACTCCTGCATCTTTGGCTTGCTTAGCTAATTTAGATTTGACCCGAGAAGCCTTATTGCGGTGGATCACCGCTTTTTTGGCGGCTATATCAATGGCGCTCATGGCCTCGGTTTGAGCTTTGGCGATTGCGGCCGGCTTACCCTCGGCCACGGCTTTAGCAAAAGTCTTTAGGGCGCTATGCATCTGACGCCTTGTTTTAGTGTTACGGACGTTGGCTTTAGCCGCCAGCTTAACGCGTTTTTTGGCAGATTTTATAATTGGCATAAAGCTAGTAGATAGTAGTTAGGTCTTGACATTAGGAGGGAACTATAACAGATAAGCACCTCTTCTGTAAAGATCCAGTAAGTGGTTGTCTTTTGGTAGTCGAACTACGGCTAATTTATCTCTTGCTTCTAAGACATGCTTATGCTACTCTGACCTCAAGAGCTTTCTTTAAATAAAAAAATACAAAAATGCTTAACACTAAGCCATTCACCCTTTACCATTCATCGTTTACCATACATTTTCCATTTACCCTTTTCCGTTTTCAATGGGAATTGATCATTGATAATTTATTGAAAATTGTAA
>OBEQ012536757.1_pt1 | contig 19924 bp, 22 predicted proteins | sample 1670901 | NCBI WGS metagenome assembly OBEQ01 (sample SAMEA104232315, study PRJEB22302) | groundwater metagenome | biome: forest; feature: aquifer; material: groundwater | place: USA | collected 2011-08-07 | depth 5.4 m
GAGTATTTTTGTTTTCAGTATTCGTGTTTCTATTGTGTGACACTGTGTGAAAGACAAAAGCTTCAATCTTGAAGCGGTTTTAGTGTACATGAAAAAACTCCCGCAGGGAATGTGTGCGGGAGTTTCGTAATTCATAGTATAGTGTGAAACGAGCATGGGAAACAGGCTCCATCGCACAACGACTTGGTCTCACTAGATTACTCTATGATCCCACAGCACGCGGTCGCGAAGCTTCCGAAGAGCACTGCAGAGACGAGAATGAACGGCTGACGAACGGCAGCAAGACGAGCGAAATCGGTAAAACTCTTCAAGAAATTGAGGACCTTGTCAGAAAGAATCCAAATATGGATATCTTGATGACAAGCCCAAAATCGCTTGAAGAGATGACTCTCAAAGAAGTTCTCGCTCAAGAAGACAGCACCATACCACACGATAAATATCGCGCCCTACAACGAAAGCTGCAAATACAACGAGAAAATGCGGTGGCTGAATACAGGCGATGCATGGGCATGATTGCAAAACCAGTAGCGGTCATACACAGTTCCAAAGACCCAAAAGCTGCGACAGCTACTGCAACTACTCCCGGGAAGAAGTTGAAAGATGTCGACCTCAAAAAACAGATCGATGAACTAGATCTAACACTCGGAGACGTAATCGTCATCGGGTACTCACTCGCGGGAATACTGCTTATTTTGAGTATCCTCTTTGCAGTCGTACGACTGCATAAAGTGGTAAATGTTCTCTTCTATATGGCACTCATCTGTGCCATCGCGACTACGATCCTCTGGTTTGTCACAAGAGGAGTATGAAATCTATGTTAATCCCTAGAGCCTATGAAAAATTGATGGGATACGAGGCGGCGAGGTAACCAAATGACGAGACGTATTCATATACGTTGAGTGATTGAGTACCGAAGCCAACAAAGTAGACCACAATTTTAAAAGGCTCCACGAGGCGAAACAGAAAAAGCGCACATTATGTGCACTTTCACTCTGTTTCGCCTCTTTTCTTTTTAAGCTTCGGTGGAGAGATATTAAGCGCCAATCGTATTGCGAATAATTGCTATGATTCCGCCAACTGCAACAATAATGAACATACCAACAATACCCCAGAGCATGTGCTGGCTTCCGGTTGCACGTACCTCCTCACTATCTGAACCGAGTATATATTTTATAGCTCCCCACACAAAAACAACGGCACTCGCCGCAAAAATAAGTGCGAGCAGTGGGTTAACTATTGCCTGCTTAATTCTATCAATGAGGCCTGCAATATCATTCATACCTGCTTTTTTTAATTAGAATTGCGGAATCGGAAGCGTACTGTTGTTCAAATTCACACTCGTAATCAACACCTGCACCAGACCCCAGAAAGAAACCATCACGAAGAGCGCAATAATACCATAGAGCATATATGGGCGTCCCTCTTCTCTATTTTTCTCCTGATCGCCTGCTTGAACATATTTAATAATACCGAACAAAAGACCAACAAGTGCCACCCCGATCAAAACCGTCACGAAACTATTGAGAATACTCCCACCGACCTGCAAGAGGCCGCCAACATCGTTCGCTTGGGCATATAGCATACTTGGCACTGCGAGCAGTGCCAAGTATGCTATTGCTTTATACTTCTCCATTAACCACATGACTGTAGAAATCAGGTATTTCGAGTAAACGAAAATACTGAAAAACTATGGTACCGGAGGAAGTGTTGGAGCCGTTCCAGTTCCACCTTGGCCAATACCGGTTGTTGAGTTCAAAACCAACACCAAGCCCCAAACCGAGACCATGACGAACAAGCCAATGATTCCCCACAACATGAGCTGACGGCCGTTCTTTCGTCCATCTTCACTATCACCTGCAGTTACATACTTGATTACCCCAAAGAGAAAAATCACAACCGCAAGACCAATAGCAAGAGGCACGAGCGAATTCAAAACGGTACCGACCAACTGAAGTAGAGTTTGCACGGTAGCCTGCGCATTCGCAAAGAATGGAAGCGCAAGAAGACCTAGTCCGACAAGCGTATACTTTTTCATTGTGTACTGTACTTAAAAAAATGGATAAACTAATCCGACCTTTTAACTAGAGCATATCCTGTAATCCTCTTTCGATCTGAAACTTCCTGATTTCGGCAGCATCTTCGATACTGCAACTTGTTTTATTTCGCTCGAAACCAGAAAATTTCATTCTGGAAATGATTCTTAATATACTCTGGGGAATCCCATCCGCCATTGATACCCTCATGGTACTACAATACGCATCTACCTACAATTGCTCACCATGTGGATAATCTTTGAGTAAAGTCGTCTCACGAATGGTTATCGTACCGGAGGCAGCGTCGGCATCGTTCCAGTTCCACCCTGGCCAATACCGGTTGTTGAATTCAAAATCGTTACCAAGCCCCAAATCGAGACCATGACAAACAGGCCAATGATGCCCCACAACATGAGCTGGCGTGCACTTTCTCGTCCGCTTTCATCGTCACCTGCAGTTATGTACTTGATAATTCCGAACAGAAAGATCACCACAGCAAGACCGATTGCGATGGGTACAAGTGACGCAAGAATTGTTCCGACCAATTGAAGTAAAGATTGCACGCTGGCCTGCGCATTCGCAAGAAATGGAACCGCGAGGAATCCCAAAACAATGAGTGTATACTTTTTCATACAATTAATTTAGATATTTGAGATTAGTGAATAGCAACGAAGCAAATCGCGATATTCAGCAATCTCGCTTAATAATTTGACCGACCATCTAGTTGTGCTGCATAAGAACACACAGAGGCATCAGCAATGCTGATACTTCTGCCTACCCTCATACTACGGCAATCCGGGTACCGAACCTCCAAAGAACGTACCAATCAGCAAGTTCACAAGGCCCCACATTGAAACAATTACAAAAATAGCAATCAGTCCATAGAGCATAACCTGCCGACCGTCACTGCGTATTTGTTCATTGTCCCCATGCATCATCGTCTTCATAATGCCATACAATAAGTATACAACACCAAGCCCAATAAGTAGTGCAATTGCCTGGTTAAAAAGCACAATCAGAAAACTCACCAGGCCGCGAAAATCACTGAAAGCTTGTGCTTGAACGACAAAAGGCATCGCAACCGACGCTAGCATAACCATACAGCCCAGTACTTTATTTTTGTTTTTCAGCATAAATTATAGTGAATTGATTGTTGCCTCGATGACAAATTTAAGCCCTTGCGCACCCGCAACAATAGCAGTCCCTACAACCGTCCAGATGAGAGCATTTCGAGCCTCTTCCAGCGCATTAGGATTCCCTTGTGCCATGACAAATTTAAAACCGACAAAACACCACAAGATAACGATCACCGGCCAGAGGATCATCACAATGATCCCAATGAGCCAGGAGGTAAAAACAGAGAGATTTGTAACGCCACTCAAAGGCGGCGGCAGAGTCCCTTGCGCCTCTGCAAAGCGAATACATAAAAGGAATAAGGGTCCAAACGTATATATAGAAAAAAACTTTTTTACTCTTTTCATCATATCATCTTAGTGAATCTATTGTACCTTCAATTGCCATCGCAAATAATTTTGCGCCGAGCACAACTGCAGCCCCAATGCACGTCCACAAAAGCACATTCCGTGCTTTTGTTATCTGATTCAGATTACCCTGCGCTGAGATAAACAGAAAACCTGCATATGCCAGAAGTACAGCGACAAACGGCAGGACCGCCATCATTGCAAGATCTAGTAATCGACTGATAAACTGCGGAATACTGTCTATATTTGACAAAGGATTTTGGAGTATAGCGTCTTGAGCATACGCCCCCAAAAGCGGCACAAATAACATCACAAAAACGACGCTAAAAGAAAAACATTTTTGCAGAGCGGGTTTGATTTTGCGCATATTATCCAAGTAATGAGGTTGAGGGTGCGAACGTGTTTAATATAGTATCAACAATAAGCCATGCGGAAAGCACGAGAATAAAACCGATCAACACCTTTGTAAAAATACCATGCGCCTTCCTAATCTGACCTTCATTTCCGGCCGCAGTAAGATACAGAAAACCAGCCCAAAGAAACGCGATCGCTGCTAGCGGAGCCGCCAACAAGACCACATAATCGATGATATTTTTTATAACATCAATCAGCTCGTTCCAGCCACAATCAGTGAAAGGATCAACGCAATTCGTCACAATTCCTTGTGCATATACAACCTGTTGACATCCAACCAAAAAAAGGACGGACAAAAAAACCACATGTACACAGCCTTTGATCATAGTACTACGAGATAGTGTCATCATATCTATTGCTTTTCTTCCTTATACTGTGCTAAAAGCTGCGCGAGTGAAAGATTTGCACGTTGCACCGAATCAGAGATTCGCGAACGACCGGTCGTTACAGAACTAATCATCTCCCTGAATACATCATCGGTCTCTTTCATATCAGGATCAAGCCAAGCGTGTGCAATAAGTGCCCCATCAAAGAAAATAGACCGGTATGCATCATTTGTTGGAGCCACAAGCATATCACGACGAACAGGCGGCAAAATACTCACTTTCTGCAAGACTCCTAAGAGTTCAGAACTAGTCATTTTCGTTGCAACAGCAAATGCATCAGGGGTAAAGCGAGACGCTTTCGCTATTACAAGAGCTTGCATCTTTCCGAACGTACGCTCACGGTCTTGATCACGCACCTGCGGAAGCGATGCCACGTCAAAATTCAAGTTTGGATTTTTCTTTTGTAATTCAGGCAGTTCGCTTGCATAGCCAATATACATCGCCACATCTCCCGCAAGAAAAGCATCGTGAGATGAAGGGAGAGCCCTATTCCACGTGTAGGTCGTCTTGATCGGGTTCGCAAATTCAGTATAGAAACGTACTGCAGAATCAGTAACACCAGAGTTTCCACTTGCGACCGGAAGAAGGCCTGATCGATAGACATTCCCTGTTGCCTCAACAATAGAAACTCCAGACTGCAGGAGAATCGCAGAAATGATATCTTTCGCGTGCGTAATGTTATCAAACTCACCGAGAGCTATGGTGCTGCGGACGATATCACCGTCAGATTCACGTCGAGTGATCTTCTGTGATAATTCAAATAACTCGTCCCAAAATTTTGGCGGAACTGCTATTCCTACTGAAGAAAATATGTCTCTATTCCAGTAGAGTACGAGCGGGTCAACCGAAAACGGAAAACCAAGAACACCCCCTTTTGTTAAGAAAAGCTCTCCCTCCTCAATAAAAGTATCTCGAAACAGGCGTGCAGAATACTTACTGTAGGGAACAACATAGACCTTGTTCTTCATCTTCAAGATCTTCTCTTGCTCGAGGATAAAGAGATCAGGACCCTCACCCGTAGCAAGCGCCTCGACAAGCTCCGCATCAAACGTAGACGGTAGCTTGTATACATACTTGACTCTGAAATTTTTTGCACCGATCTTTTCTTCAACTTTCTTTTGATATTCCGTCCATACTTCCGGTTCAATCGTCCCCCAAAGTGTAACTTCATTGCCAACGCTTGGACTTGTACCCCGAGTTGTAGCCAAAACAAGAAGGCCAACCACACCAAGCAATATAAACACCCCCATCAAAATCATCTGAAATCTACTTAAACTCTTCATATATTCTTTCTCACCCTCACTTGTTACGGAAAATTAGACCATAATGATGATCTCCTGCGGAAATATTTCTTTCAAACATAATGTCACGTTTCTCGAGCAGAGACCTCACATCCTGTTCAGAAACAATCTGCTCCGGTGTCGGACCCATTCCTCCATATGAATCAACCCAGTCGATAATGATCGCCTTCCCGCCCGGTTTTAAAATACGCTTGAGTTCTGTCACAAAAGAGCGTCGGTCTTCCACTTGAAAAAGCACGTTCGAAACAATTGCGGCATCAATGGACATATCACGAATCTTTGTACCGCCCATTTTTTCTATATCACCCCCAATAACCTCAAGATTCGTCAGTCCTTCAACTTTCGCAGCTGATTGCAATCGTGTAATAAGATCTTTCTGAATTTCAACAGAAAGAACCGTGCCCGTTGGTCCCACAGCGCGTGCAGCGGCTAGTGAATACATGCCAGAACCCGCGCCAAGGTCTGCAACCCGAGCGCCTGATGGAATCATAAACTGTTCGATATTTTTTTCCGGCTCTGCAAAACCCATAGAGGTATGAAACCATTATACTCACAAATGGCTAGAGCTTGTATTTTGTTATCAACAGTTAATACATTCCCCTGGCTTTTATCAAAGCCAGGGGAATTGTAAGAATTCCTCACTATAAACAGATAACGGACGCAATAGAATCTCCGGAATGTAAGCGCATGACTTTCACGCCTTGTGTTTGCCTGCCGAGGCTTGGAATCTCACTCAAATCCACACGAATAACCTGTCCCTTCTTTGACATTGCGACCACTTCTGTATCATCACTCAATTCTACAACCTCGGCTATCATGAGTTTGCCCGTTTTGGATGAATTTTTAAATGTTTTGATACCGCTGCCGCCGCGATTCTGAATCTTATACTCTTTAAGAGGCGTTTTCTTGCCGTAGCCATTTTCAGAGATGACGAGCAGTTCATCATTTTGTGCCGCTTTTTCAACACGCCCTGCACCAACAACAACATCATGGCTTCCAAGTTTAATACCCCGCACACCTGTAGCATTCCTGCCCATTTCACGAACATCAGTCACCTTGAACCTGATCGACTGACCCTTTGCTGTTGCAAGAATAATGCTATCGGTTTTATCGACGAACGACGCAGCAATGAGGCGATCTCCAGCAACAAGATTGATCGCAATCAAACCGCTACGACGCACGTCATGGAAGCTGCTTGCCGCCGCACACTTAACAGTCCCCTGTTCCGTAACCATGAGAAGCGAGAGGGGCGATTCTTTGATCTGTTTCGGCATCGGAAGAACCGATGTTACCTTTTCTGAAGCTGAAAGCGGCAGGAAGTTCATGATTGACTTCCCGCGCGTCGCCCGTTTCCCTTCCGGAACTTCATACATTTTAATCTGATACACTTTGCCGGCATCCGTAAAGAAAAGCAGATCGCTGTGTGTTGTCGTTGTCAAAAGGATTGTTACAAAATCCTCTTCTTTCGTATTCAAATCAATGACACCCACACCCCCGCGTTTTTGTTTTTTGTATTCTGATGGATTGGTTCTTTTGATGTAGCCGCCCGACGTAAGCACGAGCACACTCTCTTCGTCAGGAATGAGGTCCTCCGGCGACATCAGCTTTGCTCCCGCCTTAACCACCTTCGTACGGCGTTCGTCTCCATATTTCTCGCCAATTTCCTTTAATTCACCTTTGATGACACCTTGAATTTTCTTTGGGCTTGCCAATAACGCACGGAGCTCTTCGATAAGAGCCTGAACTTCATGAAGCTCATCCTCAATTTTCTTTCGTTCGAGGCCAGCAAGCTTCTGCAGACGCATTTCGAGGATCGCTGTCGCCTGTCGTTCAGAAAACTTGAACGACTTCATTAAATTTGTATGCGCGGTAGGGGCATCCTTTGATGCTTTAATCAGTTTGATGATCTCATCAATATGGTCAAGCGCCTTTTTAAGGCCGAGTAAGATATGCTCTCGTTCAAGGGCACGGTCAAGATCGAATTGGGTACGCCGTTTTACAACAGATATACGATGAACGACGAATTCTTGAAGAATCGTCTTTAGATTGAACATCTGCGGCACACCGTCAAGAAGCGCCACCATGTTGAAATGGAACGCATCCTCGAGCTGTGTGTGTTTGTAGATGAAGTTAAGGACTGTTTGAGGATGTGCTGTTGCCTTCAGGTCAATCGCAATACGCATACCCTGTTTTGCAGATTCATCCCGAAGGCCCTTAATCCCCTCGAGTTTTTTGTCACGCACCAGTGCGGCAATGCTCGTAATGAGGTCAGCCTTGTTTACGCGATATGGAATAGAAGTAATGATGATCTGCATATCACCTTTTTTGTTTTCAGTGATTTCCGCAACACCACGGCATACAATACCCCCTTTTCCACTCGCATATGCATGGTGCATATCTTTAGCCCCAAACACAACTCCTCCCGTCGGAAAATCAGGTCCTTTTACAAATTGCAAAAGATCTTCCGTGGTTGCATCTCCGTTATCGATAAGATGCATTGTTGCTTCAATAACCTCGCCGAGATTGTGCGGTGGGATGTTCGTCGCCATACCAACAGCAATGCCAAGCGTGCCGTTGAGCAAAAGACTCGGCACAATCGAAGGAAAAACGATCGGCTCTTTGCGTGTTGCATCGTAGTTTGGACGCCATTCAACCGTATCTTTTTCCAAATCGCGCATGAGTTCACCGGAAAGCTTCTGCATCTTTGCCTCCGTATAACGCATAGCAGCAGGCGGATCGCCGTCAATAGAGCCAAAGTTTCCTTGACCCATTACGAGCGGATAGCGATATTTGAAATCTTGCGCCATTTGTACCAAAGAGTCGTAGATCGCTGTGTCACCGTGCGGATGGTACTTTCCCATCACATCTCCAACAACGGCGGCTGATTTTCGAAACTTTGCGGAGCTCGTAAGACCCATTTGCTGCATAGCAAAGAGGATTCTGCGATGCACGGGCTTCAATCCATCGCGCACATCAGGAAGAGCACGCGATGTAATAACCGACATCGCGTAGTCCAAATACGAGTCCTTCATTTCTGAACTGATATTCCGAAAAACGACACGATTTTCACCGTTTTTATCTGCCTCTGTAATTTCTTCCTTCTCGTCCTTCTTAGCCATGCTTTGTTAGAATCTGTTTAAAGTCTAATGACTAGGAAAAATATTCAAATTTCGAGCGAAAATCACAGATTCCGACGAGACATATCAAGATATGTCGAGGAGAAATATGTGATTTGCAGCCGAAATTTGAATATTTTTACAGGCAAGCGTATGTTCTACTTTATTTTGAGCGGTTAGACTTTAGACAGGTTCTTGGATATTGTAGCATAAATGCCTTCATAGGGGAAGTAGAAAATAGATAAAAGTTCAGGCCTGTGTGCAATGCACACAGGCCTGAAAAAATCCTAGAGAAAAAAACGTAGGATCATCGTTGAAATGAACGCAATCGTTGCACACACAGGAAAAGTAAGGAGCCATGCCATCACCATTTCAGATACCACGGTCCATCGCACAGAGGAATACCTCCGCGAGGCGCCAACACCCATTATAGCGGTATTTATCGTCTGTGTTGTCGACAATGGAATCCCGAAATGAGATGCAACGATAATAGCGGTTGCGGCTGCAGTCTCTGCTGCAAATCCCTTGTCTGCCTCATGAACACTTCCCATCTTTGCCATTTTTGCGATGATCCGGTAACCGCCAACCATTGTGCCAATACCCATGACAGCTGCACATACAAAAATAGTCCAAATTGGCACGGCATATACAGACGTAACTCCTCCAAGAAGAAGTGCGAGTGCGAACATACCGATAAATTTCTGGCCATCATTCGAACCATGACTAAATGCCATGAATGCTGCTGAACAAATCTGTAGTTTACTAAATACTTTTCGAGAAGTAATGGGCGTTACATCTGCGCAGAATATCACGATCAAACGTGATACCACCCACCCCGCCCCAAAGCCAATAAAGGTCGATATGCAGAGTCCTATGAGAACTTTTTGCCATCCAGACCACAAAAGAGCCGATGGACCTGCAACAGCAAGTGCAGAACCTGCGAGACCAGCAATAAGAGCGTGACTCTCACTTGTCGGTATCCCTCGCGTCCATGCAACATAACTCCAAACAATGATCCCAATCATCGCACCCGCAAGCGTTTTAAGATCGATAAGCGCGGGATCCACAATGCCCTTGCCGACCGAAAACGCGACTGCGGTTCCGGCGAATGCTCCAGCAACATTCAGTACTGATGCCATAACAACAGCGTGAGACGGCGGCAATACACGCGTAGACACCACTGTCGCAATTGCATTTGGCGCATCAGTCCAACCATTGACAAATTCTGCTGCGAGAATCAATACGATCATAGCCGGCAAAAGACCGAAAATAGCCCATACACCGGAAAACAATATACCTACCGGCAGAAGAAATCGCACAAGGCACCTCTCTCTAGTTAGGCATATTTCCGAATGATCATCTCTATCGCATCAGCTGCATGTTGAATCTGGTCAGTCACTTCTTCAAGAAGATCGAGGATCTTCTCCCACTGGAGAATATACTTGGCATCTTCGGTTTCCCTATGCAGACGTGTCAATCCTTCTTCGAGAATGACATCAGCTTCGTGTTCCGCGTTGTGAATTGTAACTATCCACTTCTGTGCCTCTTCTTGGTCAAGATTCAGAACACATGAAAGCAGGTTGGAAAGCTGTGTCGTCATCATCATGATTACACCTGCAAGCGCATGGGCTTCGGTTCGAATATCAGAAATTCCGTAACAGTTAGCTCGCAATGCAACAGCATCTATTCCATCCAGAACATCATCAAGACGCCCCGCGAGCAGATGGCTGTCATCATGTTCAAGACGCATGAACGACCTTGAATCAAGAAAATCGCCTATTTCACGTATTAACACGTCTCCCTGATTTTCGAGTATATGGATCCTCTTTTTGCAGAAAAGTATGTTCATCACACTTTGGTCCCGGTCTAGACGCATAAAAAGAACACGTAACTCTTCTGCTGCATTCATCGCAAGCGCAACTTGCTTATCAAAGAACGCACACAACTCTGCATTGTTCCGTTTTTCTTTGAAGATCACCTGATATCTCCTGTTTTAAACGTTCAATTGCATGATATCTTTACTCATTCAAAAGTACTACAAATACAGTATTTGTCAATGGTTTCCATTGACAAATCACTATGATGGTTGTATATACGTTTCAGTGCCTAATTCGATACAAAAAGGCCACCAGTGATGAACTGGTGGCCTTCTTTCATTTCTACTTTAAAACAGCGCTATTTCAATAGAGAATGCACAATTTCTTTTGGCAATGATGCCGCACCTTTGAGTGCATCTTTAATACTCTCACCAACTTCTCCGCCAATCTCATCCGCTGCCTTTATGGCACCTGTAAGCGCATGGCGTGCAGCATCAGCAGCATCAGCACCAACATCTCCAGCTACTTTTATCGCACCAGTTACCGCTTCGACTGCCGTTTTTGCAACATCACCACCCATTTCTGCAGCACCATGTATCGTGCCGCTCACTGCACCTCCTATTGCTTCAGTCACATTGCCGCCAACCTCTGATACCCCCTTGACAGCGCTCGACACCACAGCAGCAGCAGCCCCTTCAGCACTCGTGGCAGTGCCCGCAAGTCCCAAAATTGCGCCCTTCGCGACATGTGCCACCGTACCAACAGTTTCTTCCGTCACTTCACCGGCCCCCTTCACCGTGCTAACAACCAAACCTTTTACGGTATTTTCGAGAGCCATGATCACATCCCCTGTTCCCTCAATGGCAGCGACCACGGCATTCTTTGCTTCTGTAATAATTTTATCTATCATACTTTTTACTTGTTTTTATTCACACTCCTAATACAAACAGCATAGCATCTGTTCGCTTTATTCACGTAACTGATCTGTGGATTACTCCTTACTCAAAACAACGCCGAAACTCACCATTCCAAAGTTCCACCAACCTTATATTCCGTAACACGCGTTTCAAAAAAGTTCTTTTCTTTGGAAAGATCAATTGCTTCGGACATCCATGGAAATGGATTTTCCACATTATACTGCTTTGGGAGACCTATGCTTTCGAGTCGGCGGTCAGCAATATGCTCAATATATTGTTTAAATCCTTGGGCATTCATACCAAAAATTCCTTTTGGAAAAACCTCCTTCGCATACGTATATTCAAGAACAACTCCACGGCGAATGAGATCAGTCATCTTCGCCTGAAACTCTTTTGTCCAAAGTTCCGACTGCTCTTGCTTGATCGTATTGATCATGTTGATGCCAAAATTCAAATGCTGCGACTCGTCGCGCATGATGTATTGAATCTGTTCTGCAGACCCAACGAGCTTGTTTTGCCGCTGAAATCCAAACATCACAGCAAACGAACTGTAAAAGAAAATACCCTCAAGAATAACCGAGAAAACAACGAGATTTTCCAAAAACTTCTGGTCATTCTCAAACGTGCCTGTTTTGAAATGGGGATCGAAAATGCCTTCGTTGATAGATAAGACGAGATTATCCTTGTTGTAGATAGCGCTCACATTCCGATACATATTGAAGATTCTGCCCTCATCCATACCCAGACTTTCCACAATATATTGATATGCATGCGTATGGATCGCTTCCTCATATCCTTGGCGCAACAGGTACATACGACACTCTGGCGAGGTAACGTGCTTGTAGAGCGCAAGCACTACATTGTTCGCTGCAATTGAATCGGCAGTTGTAAAAAAGCCAAGTACTGTCTCAAACGCCTGTCGCTCTTCAGAAGAGAGCGCGTTTGGAGAACGCCACTGTTCGATATCTTTCTGCATACCAATCTCTGTCGGAAGCCAATGATTCGCATTGCCGGTATTGTAGGCATCCCATGCGAATGTGTGCCGCATTGGATACAGCTGGATCACATCTGCATCTGCACCGTTGATAACGCGCCGTTTATTGATATCTACTGGTTTGTCGCTTTTCGTAATGGGCATAATGCTAGTCTTTAGGAATTAGTTGATAGTCAATAGAGGAAGATACATAAGAACGTTGTATTGGCGTACGAGTCATTACTTGTAGCATTTTCATACATTCACCAAGTAGAGCATCTACTGTTTCATACGATAAATCTTTTCCAAATGGCAACAATTTTGATAATTCAAGTTGTGTTTCCAATTCTGCACCAGAACCAAAGGAAATATGTAAGAAATTTCGATTATCTTTGATACTGCTTCGTTTACTTCCCTCTGCGATATTCGATGGTATAGACACTGCACAACGTCTCATTTGTGATACAAGACCATATACTTCTGTTTTAGGAAACTGTTCAGTAAGAGCATAAACTGCAACAGTAAGTTGCATACTTTTTTGCCAAACAATTAAGTCTTTATAACCTCGTTGATACATAGTATCTATTTTTAACTTATTCCCTTCTTCCCTATTGACTAATAACTATCAACTAACGACTATTCTTACCCTTCACAGGATTCACAGATAGCACCTTCGGCTGTATGGATCGTATACTCATGAACATGTTCAACTTTCTTTAAAGTAGCCACTGCCACAGGATGTGCTGCTAAGGGTTTAGATGCTTCCACAACAACCATCGGTTTCTCCTCCGCCACTACCTCCACATGCTTTTCACGCAAGTGTGTCGCACCCATTGCAGTACTCACCGTCGACTTTTCTACTTGGGAAACACCAAGTGTTCGTAAGTAATATGTTGTTTTCAATCCCATTTCCCATGCCATAAAGTACACTTCGCTCAATGCTTTGCCCGATGTGCTACGGAAGAAAATATTCAGCGATTGACTTTGGTCGATCCATCTTCCGCGATACGCTGCCGCTTTCACAAGCCATTGTGGCTCAACTTCGAATACTTCTTTGTACTTTCGTTTCAGTTCAGCCGGAATAGTGGCAATATTCTGTATGCTGCCATCATGATACTTGAGCAGCATGAGCATATTGTCGCTCCAAAGATTAAGCTTCTTTAAATCCTCGATTAGATATTTGTTCACTACCGTAAAATCTCCTGCCTGGTTTGATTTTACAAAAATATTTTTGTAAATCGGCTCGATGGTCGGTATACAGCCCACAATGTTTGCTGTTGTTGCCGTCGGCGCGATCGCCATGCAGTTTGAATTGCGCATCCCAAACCTCCTGATATGTTCGCGCACGATCCCCCAGTTAAGCCGCTCAGTCTTCGGTACTGGAATCAAAACTCCGCGCTCTTCCTCGAGCAATGCGATCGTATCTTGTGGCAAAAGCCCGCGATCCCATTTGGAACCTTTGTACGTACCATACGAACCACGTTCTTTCGCTAATTCCGAAGAAGCAAGGATCGCATAATACGCAACAACTTCCATGCTTGAATCAGCAAACGAGAGAGCTTCGTCAGAATCAAAGTGTATCCCGAGACCATAGAGCGCATCCTGAAAACCGCGGATCCCGAGGCCAACCGGACGATGTCGTAAATTCGAACGGCGTGCATCAGCCGTCGGATAATAGTTGATATCAATCACATTATCGAGCATGCGCATTGCAATCCTTGTTACCTTCCCCACAAGCGCTTCATCGTATTTCCCGTTCACAACAAATTTCGCAAAATTGAGTGATCCCAGATTACAAACTGCCGTTTCGTTTGCAGATGTGTTCAAGGTAATCTCGGTGCACAAATTAGAGCTATGCACGACACCAACGTGGTCTTGCGGGGAGCGAATATTAGAAGGGTCTTTAAATGTCACCCACGGATGCCCCGTTTCAAAGAGCATCGCGAGAATTTTTTTCCAAACTTCTACAGCAGGAACTCTCGTCCACAGTTTCATCTCTCCTCGATCAGCACGCTTTTCATACGCCAAATAGCGTTCCTCAAATTCTTTTCCGTAAATCTCGTGGAGGTCAGGAACTTCTTCCGACGAAAATAGCGTCCATTGGCCATTGTCCCGCACGCGCTTCATGAAAAGATCCGGGATCCATGCCGCCGTATCCATATCGTGCGTTCTGCGGCGGTCATCGCCCGTATTTTTGCGCAATTCAAGAAAATCAAAAATATCATAATGCCAGACTTCGAGATACACGCACGCCGCGCCGCGCCGCCGACCGCTGCGATTAATGGCAACCGTTACGTCATTTGCAATCTTCAAAAATGGCACCACACCCTGGCTCTCCACTCCCGTACCGCGGATAAACGCTCCCGTACCGCGAATGTTCGTCCAGTCGGTGCCGATACCTCCCGACCATTTCGAGAGCTGTGCGTTATCTGCGTATGATTTAAAAATTCCATCGAGTGAATCAGGTACCGTGTTCAAATAGCACGAAGAAAGCTGCGGTTTTGTCGTTCCTGCGTGAAAGAGCGTCGGCGTTGACGGCGTATAGTAAAACTCGGACATAACATCGTAGAATGACCGCACCCATGCATCCTGGGACTCACGCGGTTCAAGTACTGCCGATCCCATTGCAACACGCATCCAGAACATCTGGGGCGTTTCAAGTAACTGCTTAGTATCATCATTGCGGAGAAAATAGCGGTCATAGAGTGTCTGTAATCCCAAATATTCAAATAGATAATCCCTCTCAAGTACAAGTTCATTAGAAATCTTCTCCAGATCAAATGAAAGCAGCCGTTCGTCAAGACGCCCGATAGCCACGCCGGTCTTTATGTTCTCAATAAATGCTTTGCGATATGCCGCTTCGACATTACCTGCTTGCAGATAGTCCTGATTGATAACTTCTTTGTTAATCTCATCAAGCAACAAGCGCACAGCAAGTTTTGAAAATACCAGGTCCCGTTCGATCATAGAACGCACCACCATAATGAGGATCCGCGTTACATCTCTCGATGTAATCCCGTCATATACTTCGTTTTGACACTGGGAAACGATGGGTTCAATGTCGATCGACACACCCATCTGCTTCACGTGATATGAGAGCGTTCCACGAAGTTTTTGGAGCATAAATGGCTCTTTCTTGCCATCACGCTTCGTGACCATCAGCTGTTTTTCCTCGATACGCTCCATTGTTTCCTGTTCACGCTCCTTTTTGTGCTGGTAGCGGTACAAAATGTAGTGTTTCGCCACGACAAAATGGCCAGCTTCCATGATGATACGCTCAACGATGTCCTGCACACCCTCGACGGTCGCATCGGTGCCCTCCGCAACGGATTCCTCAAGCCTACGCACAACAAGGTCAGTCATCGCTTGCAGCTGTTCAGTCGAAATAGGCGTTTGTTCAGATACAAACGCTTTTCCCATCGCGTGCATGATCTTACGCGAATCGAAAGCAACAGAATTCCCATTACGCTTCCTTATTGTGTGTAGCATATCTTCAATACTTAATTTTTAGACTTTCAAAATTGGATGCTCTGCGAGGCGTCGAGGTACACAATTGCGAGGCGTATTCCTCATACGACGAGCGATTGGGTACCGAAGACAACAAAGCAGGGTGCCGATTTTAAAGTCTAAAGTTGTTAAAAAAACTACCCCTAAAGGTAGTGGCCAATACGACCAACACCCGACAAAAACCGCAGCCATGAAAATCTCAAAATACAATCGGCGTCACGGAGAATATCGCGTGCACATCTCTCAAACTTGATAGTAGAACAGAACTTCTTACATTATTGCGACCGCAACAATAAGGAAATTATACACCTCACTTTTTTTAACAATATGTGGATAAATTTATTTTTGACACAGCAAAAATTTTTGGCAAATAAACTTAACAGAAAAACGCTCCTTAGAGCGTTTTTCTATCAAAATTTTTTCCTTGCAAAACTGTGTTGAAAAACGAAAATCTTTTCAGTCTAATAGGACTTACGCAGTTGGCTGTATCTTCGACAGCATCTTCGAGATGCAGTCAGGCGCAAGCGAGGTAGGCGCACCAAGCTGTATGTACCTATACAGCGCGAGGAAACGAGTGAAGCAACAAAGAAATGCGTCAAATGGTAAGTCCTATCTAAGTCCATGCTACTGATGCTCATATGTAGAAGAAGTCCCGCCAAAAATACTTTTTGCTGCATGACGTATCGCTTCGAGCGGAGACGCGTTTTGCTCAAGTCCTTGCGGAGCCACATTTGTTGCAATAACAGACGTTTGCGTTCGCGTAAATGTTAACAACCAAAATCCAAAGACAATGAGTGTCAACAATGTTGAAACCGAAAAAGCCACACTCTTTCGCTTTATTAACGATGCCTGCTGCAATCTTTCAATAAAAGAGAACATATTTTTATTAAATTATTATTAGTTTTTTCAATAATCAAACTTACGCGGCCAGAACAACAATAGAACCATTCGCTTCAGTAACATCTTTCTTTTTAATCGTTAGTTTTTCCACGGCAACAACATCCTCGGCACCCGCCTCCTTAAGAAATTGTAGAAGAGCAGGACTCTTCTTGTCCCCCCCGTCAAAGTGCATAGGAATGATAATATTTGCTTCAAGAGAAACTGCCACTTCGTGTGCATCAGAGGCGTTGAGAACTTCGCCCCCACCGATCGGTACGAACAAAATATCCACCTCACCGATCATCTCCCGCGTCTCCTTTGAAATCTGTTTTGTCACTAAACCAGTAAGAAAACATAAGCGCATACCTTCAAGAAGAAGCCAGAACGCCGTCATATAGGGCTGCTTGCCCGTTTCACCACCTCCCCCTACACTCGCTAGTCCCGCACCTTTCACAAAAATACCCCCCACCTCATACTCCCCAGGCCCCGAAATCACAAAGGGTGTCTTTTCTCCATGTGTCACCATTTCAACGCCATTTTTGTCGATATCGTTTTGAGCACCAACAAGAACAATATCAGCACCAAAACGGCTCTGCTTTAAGGCAGATTCCTTTGAGATCGGGTTGACCGCAATGACGGTCTCGCCAAATTGCAATTTGAAAAACTCATGTCCGCAATACGTTATTACCATACGAATACTATAGCAAATATGCTTCTACGAATCCACTAAAGAAGATGTCTTTTTTTATCTCAAAAGTACAGGTACTCTTTAACAGAGAATGCACATTGGAACAAACCCAATTCACCACAGAAAGCAATATCAATGGATAACAGCAAAATAGATGCACAAGAAAAGTTACGAGTATTACGAGAAAATATCTCCGAACAGCTACATCTCTATGAAAAACTACCAACAATTAAAGAGATCGTAACTGGTTATGGTCTAAAAAGTCGCATTCACGCGAGGAAGAAAATGCGCAGTTTACTTGAAGAAGCTGTCGAGGAGCGACTTTTTTTAAGGGATTCTATGGCAAAACTCATTGAACTTCTGTTTGTGCATGAACCGCGCCTCGAGCGTCGGGTCAAAGAGGTTTGTTTGCCGTTGCGAGAGTTGTGGCGCACCACATTTGCAAATCTATAGACCTGCCTGGCCAAAACCAACTACCCTAAAGCAACCTAGGGGTAGTTGGTTTGACAAATATATAAAATTGTATCATAACTAAAAAAGCACTTGCATATATATATGATGGGTATATATTTATTTCAGAATCCAGTTCTAACAACCCAAACCCACAGTCGCTGATCTCATCAGCATCCCGTCCCACCCCTCATCTCTAGTAGCCACTTCTTACGAAGTGGTGAATTTTTTTATGTACGGACTTTTGTCTTTGGGGAGAAAACTTTTTATTCGACCCATAGACAAAGTTGCAAAAATGGACGTTTGCACATATAGTATGCCCATAAACGCACAGGGAAATAGATCCCTGTTGTTGTTTTTAATTAGTAACCTCAAAGAAGCTAACACTGCACTGGTTACCGAAAGACACGATTACCGAGCAGCTCTTCTCTGAATTTTTTATGAAAGAAGAAAAAAATACAGAAGATACCCTGGATATGCCTGAAGATCTCGATGAAAAGGACGAATCAGGCGATGAATCTTCGAAGGACGAAAAAGGTAAGAAAGGCAGCACATTGAAGAAAAAGAAGGCTGACGGTCTCATGGGCAAACTGCTCGTTAACACCTCATACACCATCACAGCAGGAGAACTTGTTGAGGGTCCCGTGATCGCCATCGACAAAGCAGCTCTCTATATAGACCTTCCCCCCTATCGGACCGGCATCATCTATGGACGAGAGTTCATAAATGCCCGAGATGTCATCCGAAAAGTCCGTCTCGGCGACATGATCGCCGCAAAGATCGTCGAGGAAGAAAATAAAGACGGCTATGTCGAGCTTTCCCTCAAGGAAGCGCGCCAAGCGCTCATCTGGAGCGAGGCAGAAACATTGATACGCGATAAAAAAGTCATTGACCTACCCGTCAAAGAAGCAAACAAGGGCGGTCTCATACTTGAGTGGCAAGGCATACAAGGTTTCCTTCCTGCATCACAACTCAAGAGCGATCATTATCCGCGCGTTAAAGATGGCGATAAAGACAAGATACTTGAGGAGCTTAAGAAATTGGTTGGAGAAAAAATATCAGTCTCAATCCTCTCTATTCTTCCACAGGAAGGCAAGCTTATCTTCTCTGAAAAGAGCGGCGAGCAAGTTGAAAAGCAAGAAATCATCGACAAGTATCAGGTCGGAGACGAAGTTGAAGGCGACATCACCGGAATGGTTGATTTTGGCGTATTCGTGAAGCTCGAAGAAGGTCTCGAAGGTCTCGTACACATTTCAGAGATCGACTGGTCGCTCGTTGAAGATCCACGCAAACTATTTTCTATTGCACAGAAAGTGCGCGTAAAGATCATCGAGATCAAAGACGGAAAAATTTCTCTCTCCATCAAGGCACTCAAAGAGAATCCGTGGACAGCCGCTTCAAAGAAGTACAAAAAGGGAGACCGTGTTAACGGGGTCATCATCAAATACAACAAGCATGGAGCCCTTGCAAGTATTGAAGAGGGAGTTGCCGGCCTCATTCATATCTCCGAATTTACAAGCGAAGAAAAGCTCAAAGAATCGCTTGAACTTGGAAAGACCTATGCATTTATCATCACTCTCTTTGACGCTGATGAGCAGCGCATGGCGCTCTCCTACCAAAGTGCCCAAGAGAAAGTAGAGACACCCGTACGAACAAAAACGAAATAGCTCGCAACAAAAAAACACTCCGCCAGGTAGCGGAGTGTTTTTTTGTAATTAGTACTCGATCTTGCTGAATATTGAAGCTACGAGGCGTCGAGGTATTTAATTGCGAGCCGTATTCTCTATATCGACTAGTGAGGATGCGAAATGAAAGTTACTATTTTCATTTCGTCCGAACGCCGTCGATATATAGTTACTATCTATATACGGTGAGCGATTAAATGCCGATGACAACGAAGTAGATCGCAATATTCAGGAAGATCAAACAGGCATACTAGCCGCTTTCATCCAGCCATATTCA
>OBEQ012563997.1_pt1 | contig 19922 bp, 8 predicted proteins | sample 1670901 | NCBI WGS metagenome assembly OBEQ01 (sample SAMEA104232315, study PRJEB22302) | groundwater metagenome | biome: forest; feature: aquifer; material: groundwater | place: USA | collected 2011-08-07 | depth 5.4 m
GCGGCGTGCCCAACGGCGGCGACACCTGGTTCCCCAGCCTGCACATGGATCAACAGCCCGCGTTCTCGGTGAAGGGATCCATCGGCCGGCTCATCAACATCGAGATCAACAGCGAAGAAGGCTTCGGCACCAACCTCAAGGAGCAGCTGAAGATCACGTACAAGGGCGAGGGGGACGAACTCGAAGACGACGTGATCCAGGAGATCGAGGCGGGCAACACCTCCCTGGCCCTGACCGGCACCAGCCTCACGGGCTACACGGAAAGCCACAAGGGTCTTTTCGGCCTCAAGATGCGCATGAAGTTCGGCGGCCTGGAGGTGACGACCATCGCCTCGCAGGAAGGCGGCTCGCAGGAGCGCCAGACCCTGGGCGTGGGCACGGTGGTTTCGGACGCGGTGCGCGAGGATAGGGACATCGATCTGCACCGGCACTTCTGGCTCAAACTACAGGACCGCGTCGAATACGGGAACGCCCGGAACTGGCAAGCGGGATCGCAACTCTATCTCAACGGCGGCCAGGGACGCCGGCCGGTCCGCGTCTTCGCCCTTCTCACCAACAACGACCAGCCTAACATCAAGGACACCGCCACCGCCTGCCCTTACGATCGGGACGGCGGCAAGATCCGCGAACGCTGCGAACCGGGCCGCTGGGAGCCGCTCACGGAAGGCACCGATTTCTACTACGACGAGCGCATGCGCATGCTCACCGTGTCCGTGGGCAACCGCAACATGTCCATCGCCGTGCGTTGGCAGGGTGACTTCATCCCCAGCCAGACCGACCTCACCAATCTCGTCCTCATCCATTCCCGTTCCGCCGTGGGCGTGCCCGAAATCGACGATCTCATGTGGCGCAACGTCTACGCCATCAGCCGCATCTCCAAGGAGGACAAGGAAAGCTTCCGCGTCCGCCTGGTCCGGAATTCGGACAGCCTGGAGCGCGCTCAGAATGATACGGTCAGCTTCATCCGCAAGCTCGGCATGGAGAACGCCGACAAGCCCGGCCAGGTCAACATCGACGATCAGACCCTGTTCAACCTGGATCAGGGGTACATGGTGCTGCCTTGCCTGGGCGGCATCAGCCGCGTGGACGATTCCGCCAATTGCCTCACGCCCATGAAGCGCGTCAATCCGGATACCCGGCTCTACCTGGACAACGTGGACGAGATCCAGAACGCCTCCACGGTCCACAAGTTCGTCATCTCCGGTAAACAGCGGAAGTCCACCTTCGACGTGCGCGAGACTTCGCACTCCGTGAGCGGCAACTCCTGCGTGGACATCGAGAAGGATACGGAGAAGCTGGTGCGCAACGGATCGGAAGTGCTGGTGCGCAATGTGGACTACGAGGTCCTCTACGAGACCGGGCAGATCACCCTGCTCTCGCCGCGCGCCAAGGATCCCAACGCCAAGATCGACATCAGCTACGAGTGCAATCCGCCCTTCCAGATCCAGGACAAGATCCTGCTGGGCACGCGCCTGGAGTACAAGCTGGACGGCATCTCGGACGAGAGCCTCTTGGGCGCGACCCTTCTCTACAAGAGCCAGAGCACCACCTCTGAGCGGCCGGAGCTGGGACGCGAACCCTTCAACCAGTTCCTGTGGGGCTTCAACGCGCGCCTGGCCGGCACGCCCAAGTGGATGACCAGCGCCGCCAACCTATTCCCCTTCGTGCAGACGGAAGCGCCCTCCAAGGCCAACTTCGAATTCGAAGTGGCCCAGAGCCGTTACAACCCCAACACCAAGGAGAGCGCTTACCTCGACAACTTCGAGGGCAGCGAGAACATCCTCTCCATGCCCATGACCATCTATAGCTGGTTCAAGGCCTCGCCCCCGGAATTCGACGATAATGGCAAACCGGACGAGACCCTGGATTACCGCCATCAGGGACAGTTCTGGTGGCATTCCAGCCGCAAGGAGCCCTACTCCGTCATCTACGGGACCACGGGCAACACCTACACCGACAGCCGCGAGCAGACCCTGCTGCAAATGACCCTGATCCCCAACGACAATCTGGAAGGCCATTCCTGGGGTGGCGTGATGCGGGCCCTGAGCCCGGGCCTGTTCAACCAGAGCAAGAAGCGCTCATTGGAAGTGGTGGTGTTCGGGAACGGCGGGACGCTGAACGTGGACATGGGCCAGATCAGCGAGGACATCAGCATCGCCGGCATCAAGAGCGCCAAGCCGGACGGGATACTGGAGTCGGAAATCGATCCGGCCCGGGACATCATAAATAAGGACGACGCGGGCCTGGACAAGGTAAAAAGCCCGGTGGAGACCGGCGTGGCCTGGGAGTGCAAACCCTCCTGCTACGCCATTCCCCGCGGGGCGAATAACGAGGATCCCGGCGGCGACAATTACCATGAACCGGTGGGGGCGACGGAGGAGAACGCCTCAGTCAACGGCACGGAAGGCAACAACAAGGGCACCGGGGGTTACTCGTACGATACGGAGGATCTCGATCGGTCCGGCGTGCTGGACGTGAAGAATACCTATCTACGCTACGTGATGCCGCTGGACAGCGCGTGCAATAGCCGCTACCATTGCGAAGAGCTCAAGAGCGGCTGGCGCAAATACCAGATCCCCCTGTACGGAACCGGCAACCGCATCGGCGCCAACGCGGGCGAGAACGAGGCCCAGATCCTCTCCAACGTGAAAATCATCCGCGCCTGGGTGGGCCATCTGCCCACGCGCGTGACGCGCAGCCAGGTGCTGCTGGCGCGCCTGAACCTGGTGGGCAACAACTGGGAAGAAGGCGACCGCAACCGCGATTTCGAGACGGACGCCGACCGCTTCGCCACCGGGGATTTGAGCGATAGCGCCGCCATCCGCGTGCCCCCGGCCGTCTCGGACAGCAACCGGCTCAAGGTGGCCGGGCTCAACAAGCAGGAAGAGCGGCGCTACCAGCAGTCACCCAACACCCCCAAGGAAATCGATACGCGCACGGATGAACCCCTGCCGGAACGCTCCCTGGTGCTGCGTTACGAGAACCTGCATCCCGGCGAAGTCGTCGGGGCCACGCGCCTGCTCGGCAGCGATCCTAAGGATCTCACCATGTACGACCGCATCCGCATGGAGATCCATCCGGATTCCACCTCGGTCCTCTTTCCGGGGGCCGATCCCGCGGGCCTCAATCCCAACCGCGTCAGCTTAGGGCTGCGCCTGGGCAAGGATCAGGGCAACCGGGACTCCAAGGACTATTACGAAATCCGCATCCACATGGACACGGCGGGAATCTACGACGTCAAGCACGTGGCCCTGTGGGACCGGAACTCCTTCGACATCCGCATTTCGGATCTGACCAGCCTCAAGAACGACTCGCTCTACCGCGCCTTCGATGGACGCCCGGTCAGTCGCCAGGCCTGGCATTCCGGCCGGCAGGATTCCTCCTTGACCTTGTCCGTAGTGGGAAGCCCCACCTTGTCCCGCATCGACTGGATGCGCCTGGTCGTCTACGTGGATACCGGCGCCGGGGTGGGCACGCAGAAGGGCGAGATCTGGGTGAACGATCTGCGCCTGCAAGGCGTGGATCACTCCCTGGGCAGCAGCATGCGCACCCAACTGCAATTGGACTTCTCCGACTTCATCAGCGTCTCGGGCAATCTCACCTACCGCAACGGCGGATTCACCACCATGAGCGAGACCAAGACCACGCCCGCCAACTCCCAGACGACGGTGGATTACAACACCAACATGAGCCTGTACGCCAACAAGGTGTTCCCGGATCAATGGGGCGTGAGCCTGCCCTTGTCGATGCAATACCACGGCGCCATCTCCCGCCCCTTCACCAAACCCTCCTCGGATCTCAACCTGCAGGGCACGGATTTCATGGACATCGTGCGGGACGCCCTGGACGGACATCTCACCAAGCAGGGTTACGACGACAGCGTGGCGGACGTGGAAAACCAATATTCCCGCGTCTACGAAACCACGGTCTTCGAGGAGAAGTTCTCCACCTCATACAAGAAGGAACACCGTTCCACCAACCGCGTGAACCAGGTCTTCTTCGAACGGCCGGAACTGGAGTACTCCTACGCTTCCTCCAAGCGCGACGAGTTCTACGCGGCCAACCGGTCGCGGAACTACAATACCAAGGTCCGCTACAGCCTTTCTCCCTACGAGAACAAGACCTACAAGCCACTGAGCCTGGCGGAAAAGTGGAAGTTCATGCCCGCTTTCCTGTCCGCCATGGACTTCGAACCCTATCCGGACAAGCTCAACTTCACCGTGGCCGATCTCTCCTTCGTCCGCTCCGAGACCGTGAACAAGCCGCGCAACGCGACGGATCATCCCTTGGATCTGCCGCCCACCTATGCCGTGGAACTGACCCACGGGGTCGACATGGAATGGCGCCTGCTGACCTTTTTCAATTTCGGCTACCGCCTGGCCGTGGATCGCGATTTCGACAACGAGCACCAATGCTTCGACGAATCCTTCTTCGGCCAGGAAGATCGCAGCGCGGACGCGCCGGACCTGCGGTGCGGCAGCGGCGAGGACGGCGGCCTGTTCGCCAACCGCTTGATCTTCGACTGGGACAGCCGCGACCGCAACCCTACCCACCTGGGCGAAGACTTCGGTATCCTCTATCGCGAACGCAACCGCACCGAGAGCTTCCACACGGACTTCAATCCCAATGTCTTTTCCTGGCTCACCACCGGGGCCAATTTCAATTCCGGATACCACCAGAGCCGCGACGATTCGGTTAAGGATCGCTACAGCAGCGCGGTCACCAGCCCGGAGCATTTCGAGGCCAACGCCGATCATGACATCAAGCTCAATGCCTCCTTGAGCCTGCCCACCTTGATCGGGGCCTCCGGCGACGGCAAGGGACTCCTGGGCGCCTTCCGCAAGCGCATGGAGGATTGGCGCTTGCGAAACATCGATTTCAGCTACTCCGTGGGCCACAAGTACAATAATGAGGAATTCACCTACGATTATCTGGGCCGGAATAACGATTGGTCCTCGTACTACGCCTACCAATTGGGCTGGGTGTATGACAATCCGGCGAATCTCTTCACCACCCTGTTCGACGGGGAACCCGATCCCTATTGGATGGATTACCTGATGGCGCCGGATCCGAACCTGACCACCAACTCGCGCTTCAGCCACGGAGTGAGCCGCAGCTGGGACGCCGGGACCGGCGCGACGGTGCCCTGGCTCGATCTGGGACTTTCCTTCAACGTCAAGTACACCAAGGAGTACACCTTGTTCCGCGCCCTGACGCCGAGCGATACCTCCGTGGTCTGGCCGGACATCACCGTGACCGGCACGTTCAACGACTTCGCCGGCAAGCTTCCCTTCCTCCGCAAGACCTTCCGCTCCATGACCTCGACCACGACCTTCAATCTGCGCAAGGAGGACAAGCACGCCTTGTTCAGTTCCGCCCTCGAGACGGACAAGATTACCTACAAGCTCGATCCCCTGATCCGCTTGGCCGCCACCACCAATAAAGACGTCCGCGGCGAGCTGAGTTTCAAGGGCAGCCTGGAGAAGGCGGTGGATCATGAGAAGACGGCTGGCAATAACCCGATCCCCTACCGCTTCTACCTGGACACCAATCAGACTCCATACTACCGTGACGGCGCCAAGCAAACCAAGCGCGACGCCTTCAACACGGGCGCCGACGCGTCCATCTCGTACGACGTGGAGACGCAGAAGGGCTTGCAGTTCTGGCGCTATTACATCAAGCTGGAGAACAATCTGCGCCTTAAGGTCACGGGCAGCGCGAACTACATGTACACGGAACGGACCCTTCCCGGAGGGGATCCGCACAAAGATCAGAACGTGCTGACGCTGACCACGCGCCCGGAGGTCTCGTACAATTTCACCAACAGCGTGGACGCGATGTTCTACACGCAGTACAAGTACGATAAGCTGTGGCATACTCCCAATGAGGAGTCGACTCACGAGCTTACTGTCCATGGTGAATTCACCATGCGTTTCTAGCATTGGGTGCCGGCTGTGCGGGCGCGCGGCTGGGCCGGCTGGTCGGCTCCGGCGGGTTCGCGACTGTTCTGTGTTGCCAATGGACTGTCGCCCGGCTTTTCGTTGTTGCTTCTGCTCCTGTTCGCAAACGGACGCCGCACCCCCTGGGTCCCGCGACTTGCTCACATCCGCCCGTGCGACCGTCCCGCTCACCCACCTACGCCTGATTCGCCGGCCCAGCCGCGCGCCCGCACAGCCTGTACACAAGGCTAAACACGCCAGGCGTGTTCCCCGGCGCAATCAGCTAATGTTTGTCGCAGGATCTACGCATGCGATTGCGAATCGTTGTTGCGCAGAACCTCGGCGTTTGCGTCGGGGGATACACTCTGCCGGATAGATAAGCTGTGTCGCGGGCGTTTGGATTTCACGTCCCAATCATTTTCTCATCCAAACCTTTCACGTTTTTTATGGGCGGGCTGGTGTTGTTTTGCCGTGGCCGGTTTGGGATTCCCTGGAATAGCGCGCGGCGGGATGTTGTTGGCGATGGAGGCCGCGATTGACCCTTGAGTCGGATTGGGCGGATCATCTGTCCCCGCACCCCCGAGGCTCCACGCTCTTCCATATAGGGTCGGCTCCGGCGGGGTGTTGACAAGGAGGGCCCCAAATTCCCCAATTTTGGGCTGGAATCGGCTTCCGGGGGCTATGATTAGCGCGTTGACAGGCGATTTACAACGGATTTTAGGGTCCGCGTGAAGCGGGGTTCCGGGGCCGACCTATATATTAGGGGAGCCGGTAGCAGTGGGAGCTGTGACTGAACGGGAGACCCCGCATGGGTGTCCCGGTGGCAGGCGAGAGCGGCATGTTGAATATATTCGACTATCTGAATTATCAGTCCTTCATGAAGGACTATTATGAAGCGCGGAAAAGGCAGAATTCCTTTTTCTCCTACCGCTTCATGGGCAAGGTGCTGGGCATGGATCCCGGCTTTCTGGTCAAGGTGATCCAGGGCAAGATCCTCCTGCCGGAACGGGCCATCTCTTCGGTGGCCAAGCTGTGCAAGCTCGCGGAGAAGGAAGCGGAATATTTCGAGGCCCTGGTCCAGTACGGCCGGGCCAAGACGCCGGACGACATCAAGTCCCGGTTCGACAAGCTCATCGCGCTGCGGGGCATGGAGTCCCGGCCGCTGGAGCCCAACCAATACGATTACTATAAAAAGTGGTACAACGGCGCCATCCGCGCCTTGCTGACGTTCTGGGATTTCCAGGGGGACTTCGAGGCCCTGGCCGCGCGCGTGCATCCGCCCATCAGCGTGGACGAGGCGCGCGAATCGGTGGAGCTGCTGGAGAAGACCGGCATCATCAGCCGCGCACCGGACGGCAGCTACGAGGTGCTGGGCCCGCCCATCACCACGGGCGAGAAGTGGCAGTCCACGGCCATCCGCAACTACCAGCAGGAGAGCATCGAGCTCGCGCTGCAATCGCTGGTCAAGGATCCCAAGGGCATCCGCGACATCTCCACCGTGACCGTGGCCGTGCGCTTTTCCGATCTCGAGGAGATCAAGGCGCGCATCAAGGAATTGCGCCAGTCCATCATGCACATGATGACGGACAGCGGCGAGCCGGACTGCGTGTACCAGATCAATTTCCAGGTATTCCCCATGACCGCGGTCGACGAGAGTGCGGGGCCTTCCCTGGGTCCCGACGGCGATCCGGATGCGGGACCTGATGCGGTACAGAATGCGCCGGCTTCCGGGCAGGACGGGAAGGCATGATGCGCGGGTTGATTTTCCTCTGGGCCCTGCTGGGCCTCTGCGCGTCCTTCCAAGGCTGCGAAGGCGGCGGCAATTCGGGATCGGAAACGACCAACGGCCTTACGGGCGTGGTCAAGGACGTGGAGGGCCGGCCGGTGGCGGGCGCGCGCGTGCTGCTCTTGCCGGAGGAGTTCAATCCGGCCACGGACGATTCCGGCGGCTTTCCGCTGCATACCTTGACCAATGGGAAGGGCGTCTACACCCTCAAGGACGTGGCTCCGGGCCATTACCATCTGGAATTGTCCGACAGCGCGCACGGGACCTTGACCTTGATCCAGGACGTGGCGGTGCCCGATGGCGGCCTGGCCACGGTGGACGGGACCCTGGGCAAGCCGGGATCGATGCGGGTGCGCATCGTGGATTTCCTGGGAGCAGGGGAGACCGGGTACGTGTACCTGCCCGGAAGCACGGTGCTGGTGCGCGTGGATTCGGGAACGCGGAACAAGGGTTCGGTGGAGCTGGCCGGCGTGCCGGTCGGGCGATTTCCCCGCCTGCTGCTGGTGGTCGAGGACGACGCGGACCGGAAAATCATCACGCTGGCGAAGGACTTCTCGGTGCTGGCGGAATCCACCATCGCGCCTTTGCCGTTCCAGACCTGGGCGCATGCGCGCAAGATCCCGGTCAACACCGTGGATATGGGCGTCGCGGGACCGGTGGCGGACTTCCCGCTTCTGGTGCGCCTGGACGCGAGCAATTTCGATTTCAGCCAGGCGCAGGCCAACGGCGAGGACGTGCGCTTTTCCAAGGCGGACGGTTCGCCGCTGCCTTTCCAGATCGAGCGTTGGGACGCGGCGGCGGGACATGCCGAGATCTGGGCGCGCATCGATACCGTGGCGGGCGGGAACGCGGAGCAGTCCATCACCATGCATTGGGGCCGCGGGTTGACCGCGGATAATCTGCCCGGCGGCGTGTTCGATCCCGCGCTGGGCTTCGCGACGGTGTTCCATCTGGACGAGGCCGCGAACGACGACAAAGGCGGATACAAGGATGCGACCTCCAACAGGAACAACGCGACATCCGCGGCCGTCAATCCCGGCGCCCAGGTTCCGGGCATCATCGGATCGGCCAAGGCCTTCGCGGGAAAACCCCTGGCGACCATCGGCACCCTTTCGGCGGCGCTGCCTCCGGGCTTCGCCGGCAATCCCAGCTATACCGTTTCCTTCTGGATGAAGTACGACACCGCGTCGGCGCGCCAGACGGTGATGGACTTCGGTTCGTTCACGACCTTGCGGGACATCCATTTCCTGATCCGCGGCGATTCCCTGACGCAGTTCGGCGCCTTCGACGGCACGGGGGCATCCGGCAAGGATCCGGCCACCTGGCAGAACGTGTTCAAGATCGGGGCCTATGTGGGCAATTGGGTCTACGTGGCCACCGTATACGATGCGGTGAAGGGGACGGTTACGACCTATCTGGACGGCCAGAAGGCCGACGAGGTCATGACTCCGGCCCTGAACCTGGATCCGGCGGGCGCCCTGCGCATCGGCAAGGCCCTGGCCACGCATCCGCTCGACTCGCCGTTCAACGGCGCGCTGGACGAAGTGCGCTTCTGCAACCGCGCGCAATCGGCGGATCGCATCAAGCTGGATTTCGAGACACAGAAGCCTTAGGGCCATTCCGTCCGCGCCGGTTTTCCCGGCGCGGCGGTCCTCCTCCATCTTCCGGCGTGGCATCCCTGCTTCCAAAATGGAAGCAAGCGGATCGCATTTGGAGCTTATTCCATAGGGTTTGAAACGTGCGTTACATGCGTGATACCTGTGCGGGAGCGCCCGGAGGATTCGACTGCCGCAGGAAAGAAATTCCGCGCGCGCCGCGGAAAAAACGGCGCCCGGGTCGTTGATAGGTTCTCCTCAACGGAAACTTCCCCGGGCCTCAACCGCGCCGGAAACCCGTGCCTATATTGGGAACAGATTCAAAGTGGGACGGATATGAGCAACAAAACTTCGCACGTGAAAATCGCTTCCATCGCCTCCGTCATCGGGCTTGCGGCGGCCGCAACCTTCGCCCAGTTGGACCCGGTGTTCAACGACGGGCAATTCCATCCGCTATGGAACAAGAAGGACCTGACCAACTGGAAGGAGCATGCACCCAACTGGAAAACCGAATACGTGGGCACGGATACGGCGGCCATCTTCACGGACGGCCTTTCCCATCCCGGCAGCATGACCCACCTCATCTACGGGAAGAAGGTGACCAATAACATGGAGCTGCGCGCGGTGATGCGCATGCCCGCCACCGGCGGAGCCAACGCCGGCTTCCAGTTCCGCTCCCGCTGCGAGTCCCCCACGGGAACCCTGGACAACAGCTGCGGCGGAAGCCCCTGGATCGCCTGCGGCCCCCAGATGGACATGGGCGCCACCTATAGCGGCGACATCTACAACGGCTGCTCCGGCGCGTACGTGAACAACAATACCGTCAGCCAGCCGCCCGCCATCGTGAACAACACGCCTTCCTGCCGCGCCACTTCCAATTTCAAGGGCGTGGATCAGTGGAACACCTACCTCATCCGCATCCAGAACGATACCGCCTGGACCTTCCTCAACGGCGTGAGCTGCTCCAAGTACTATCTCACCGCGGCCACGGACCGGCAGGCCACCACCCAGGGCCTGATCTCGCTGCAATACGAGACCCAGCTCAAAGTGGAATTCCGCTCGGTGGAACTCAAGAACCTCGACGCGAAGCCGACTTCGGTTTCCCCCGCTTCCGGCGACGCGGCGCAGACCTTGCGCGCGGCCTACGGACTGGCGGGCGGCAAGGCAGCGGTCTCCTTCTCCATCCCCGACCGGGGCCGTTTCTCGGTCAAGGTTGCCGATATCGGCGGGAAGGCGGTAAAAACCATCCAGGGGGTTGGGCCAATCGATCGGCAAAGCCTTTCGCTCCAAGCCTCCGGACTCTTCATGGTGGAGATCAAATCGGAACGCGGAACGCTGACGCAACGGATCATCGCGGATTGAACGGACCACGGACCAAGCCATGATACCAAGGAAAGCAAGGAAAGACGAAACCATGAAGCAGCCCGCCGCCTCCCGTCCTTTCGGTCTACTGTGCGCCGCCGCGCTGGCCTTCTGCGCCGCCGCGCATGCGCAGACCCTGCCGACGGGCGTCACCGTCGTCCCGTTCTACGATACCAGCAAGGCGGGCCTCTCGTTCGCCAAGGACAAGCAGTCCGTGGTCGGCATGTTCGAAGTGCCGGGCAAGCCCCAGCACTTCCTGGTGGTGGGCTATTGGGGCTACGTCTGGTCCCTGTATCCGGACACCAACAAGGTCTACCCCGCCGGCGCCATCAAGGACTACACCAAGAAGACGCTAGCCAACTTCAACAACTACGTGATGAAGGGCTGGGAACAGGGGGCTTTGGGCGGTGCCTTCGATCCGCACTTCTCCGAGAACCGCTACTTCTACATCATCTACAACAAGTACGCCAAGATCACGTCCTACCATACCGGCACCTCGCCCAACGGCAATGACGGCCCGGGCGCCGAAGGCCTGGTGGTGGTGGAGCGGTGGAAGCTCTCCGCCGACTACGCCGCCCTCACCAAGGATACCACCATTTTCGCCGCCAACCATTTCACCGGGTACGGGTCCAGCAACATGGTGTTCGACAAGGACGGCATGCTCTTCATCACCGCGGACTCCTACAGCCAGAACGGCTGGGACAGCACCAACTTCATGCGCAAGGTGCTGCGCATCGACGTGTCCAAGAAGGATCCGGGCAAGCTCTATTCCATCCCCACGGACAACCCCTTCTTCAAGGCGACCAACCCGGCGGTGAAAAAGGAAATCTACGCCTACGGCTTCCGCAACACCTACTCTCTGGTGGCCGATTATCTCACCGGCAAGCTGTGGGGAGCGGAAGTGGGAGAGGGCACCTGGGAGGAAGTGAACATCATCCAGCCCGGCAAGAACTACGGTTGGGGCAACGGCGGCGACGGCGCGCCGGAAGGCTTCAACAGCATCGGCATCGAAGGTCCCTGCAACCCCGCGGGCGGCGCGTACACGAGCTCCAATGCGAGCCTCGACAGCACCAACAGCGCCGGCCTGATGAACAATTACACGCGCACCTGGCAGGGTCATACCTATACCTGCGCCGAGTTCACCAACGGCGTGTGGAACTTCAACCATAACGGCAACGATGCCTACGGCAACAAGACCGCGCTGCCCGGGACCCAGATCAGCTGCATCATCCTGAGCCAGGCCTTCCGCGGGGATCCCACTTCGCCCTTCTACGGCTACCACTTCGTCACGGACGTGGCGTCCAACTACTTCCTGGCGGTCAAGGAAGGAGTGGCCCTGCCCCAGAACGTGGGCGGCGTGCCCAAGTCCATGGTTTTCGACGGGGACAAGATGCACAACGGCATCACTTCCTTCGGCGAGGATTCCTACGGTAACATGTACGTGACCCTGCTTTCCTCCAGCGGCCAGGGGGCCTTCGCCTGGCACGATATGTACCGCATCTCCCATCCGCAGATGAAACCCCTGACCGTACCCCGCAACCAGGTCCATCCGGTGGGCGTCCGCGTCCCCGGCCGATCCGACTACGGCAGCCTGACCCGTTTCGTCCCCGATGTCCGGGGCGCGAACTGGATCCGCCTGCCCCAGGGCAAGACCCGCGCGGAACTGTATGGCTTGAACGGCAAGTTGCTGTGGTCCGGTTCCGGCGCGGACGGCGCGAGCCTGAAACTGCCGGCCGATTTGCAGCCTGGCGCCAAGGCCATCCTCATGGCGCGGTTCCTGCCTTAGGAAGCTTCGATGACTTAGACGATTCAGACGACGGGCACGGCGCATGAGCGGCGCCGCGCCTTCCACCACACATTTTCCGGACATCCATCGGATTGACAGAGAGGGCAACAGCCACATGAGAACCCTTATGACATGCATCGCGGCCGGAGCCCTCGCGGGCGCGGCCCTCCGCACTTCCGCCACGGCCGACGTGGTGCGCCATCCCCTCAACAGCGGCGCGGCCCTGGAGTACGGGCAGATCTACAATTCCAGCAACCTGGTCTCGGGCCTCAACTACGATAAGGCCACGGTCAAGCGAACCATCGGCTGGTTCGTGCAGAGCGCCACCATCGACGAACGCATGGATCTGGTCGCCGGCATCGGCGGCGTGTTCCTCTATCTGTATCCGGACGAAGGCTATGCCTATCAGCACTCGGCGATCTCCGCCGTCGCGCTTATCCAGGCTTCCGGCGCCTACACCTGGGGCGATCTTGCGCATCCCGCCGTGAAGCTGGCCTTCGGCTTCCAGCCTTACAAGTACAACCCGGACGCCAAGAACCTGGGCGAATACCTGTTCCGCTCCACGCCCTATCCCAGCACCACCACCAACGGCAGCTGGAACCTGGTCAACAGCGCGCAGACCAAAATCTGGGGAGCCGTGCTCAGCAAGGATTTCTTCGACGGCCGGTGGAAGAACGATCTGTTGATGACCGTCAGCGACGTGTATCCGCTGTACGATTTCAGCCCCGCCTACGTCACCGGCTTCAAAGTTTCGTCCATGCTCGAAATCGGCGCGGGCGTGAACTTCTACCATCTGATCCAGGACAATCCCAAGATCAACACCCTCAAGAGCCAGACCAACGCCTACTTCACTTTCAAGGGCCATGACTACTACGCCTTCTCCGACTATTACAAGCTCTCGGCCCCGTTCCAGACGGGCGCGGACTCCCTGGCCACGGAAGCCTCCGGCGCGCTCGTCGACTCCCTGGTCCCGCTCGGATCGCCCGCGCTCACGCCCCTCAACTATTTCACCGTGAACGGCACCCTGCTCACCGCGCGCGCCTCCCTGGACTTCAAGCCCGTGCTCGGCGACAATGTGGATCTGAAGCTGTACGGGGAAGTCTCCGTGCTTGGCGTGAAGAACTATCCCGTCTTCTACGAGAAGCGCATGAACCGCGTGCCGATCATGGTGGGCATGAACGTTCCCACCTTCGGCATCCTGGATCAACTGGGCGTGGAAGCGGAGTACTGGAAGAACCCGTACATCAACAGCTACTTCAACGTGATCTCGCAGGGCGCGCTCGGCGCGATCCCGGATTACAAGAATGAAGCGGGCAAGGCCTTGGACGTGGATCCGACCAAGGACTACACCAAGGACGATATCGCCTGGGCCATCACGGCGCAGAAGTCCGTGGGCAAGAACTTTTCCATCATCGTCAAAGCGGCGCGGGATCATCTGACCCAGTTGAACGCCGGCCAGGGTTTCGGCACGGATTTGCAGCACGACATCCTGCCCACCTCCAAGGGTTGGTACTACGTGATCCATGTCCAGGCCGGTATATAAAGCTTTCAAACGTTTAGGAGCGGTCCCGGTTCCAGGGGGTGGGGTCTCACAGGGTGGTAAGAAAGTCAATCCGTCGGCCAAAGGCCGAGCGAGGGGGGGCGCCAGCAAGGCGCGTGAGGGAGCCATATTTGGAAAATATTGCGACTGAGCGCAACGCAGCTGGAGCCCCCCGCAGCCGGCCGACGCCAGGAGGGACTTTCTTACCACCCTGTTCGGGGACCCATGTTCCTGGGTCGCTCCGTTCTTCTTCTTCCGGTCCCGGGTGGGGCTGGTGAGACCCTTCACAGGGCGGGTCCGCTCAGACTCGGTCACTCCCACGACACTCACCTCCCCACCTTCGCACGCGCACCCCCTGGCAGGGCGGTCCGCGGCATTGCCCTCGTCGGCGCACACCAGTGCAGCCTCCTCGGGCGGCTTTGCGGCCCATCCCTGCCAGGGGGTGGGCGAGCGAAGGTGGCTTCCCGCCTGGTGAATGCGGGGTCGATTTCCAGTTGAAAAGAGCGCTGAAATGGAGCAGTGAGAGGCGAAGGCAGGTTCTCGGCCTTTGAGGTTCCCCACGCAATTAGCCCGCGAAGCGCGGCGTGCGGGTTGGCTGCAGGGGATGTTGGGTGGGGGAGTGCGAGTCCATGATGGTGCGCGAGAATTCGGGAGGCGAGGTGCACTTGTCGGTTAGCGGAAGTTTGGCGGATGGGTAATTTCGATTTGTTACTGGTGCCCATAGTTGCATGGCGATGGATGGGTCCTCTGGGTTTCGCACGCAATGACACGTGAGGCGCGGCGTGCGGGGAGGGAAAAGAGGCGAGTTGGACCGGGTTGTGGGTTGGAATTGAAGGGTGAATGCGTTGAAATTGGGAGGGAGATTGAGGAGGGATGAATGGGGTTAAACTCCTGATTTGATGGGGAGTGGGGGACCGGTTTGGGTTTTTAGCCGGGGGGTGCGCTGGTAAGGAGCTACTGTATTTATCTTTACAGGGCAAATGCCAAGTTTCGACCGGGCCGGGCTACTGAAATGCTCCGCCTGGTATATTCCTTTTCCGAAAGAAAAATCCCATCCAAAACACACCTGAACTACCAGTGGAGACAATGGAGAAAGCCACCAAAAGGGGCGGCCGGGTCACTTCGAACCAGCTGAATCGTCCCCTCAAATCCAAGCGCGAGATCCTGATCAATGTCCGGCCTTATGAGAAGCGCATCGCCATTCTCGAGGACGGCCGTCTCGCCGAAATCGTATACGAGCGTCCCGAAAGCAACCGTCTCGTTGGTAATATCTATAAAGGCGTGGTCAACGCCGTACTGCCCGGCCTGCAGGCCGCTTTCGTCGATATCGGCCTGGAAAAAGCCGGTTTTCTCCATGTCGAGGACGTGGCCGGACGGCCCAACCTCGAAGACTACGATGATGATGACGGCGATAAGCCCGCCCCCCGCCAGGACGAAGGCAAGACCATCGATCAGTTGCTCAAGACCGGCCAGGAAATCCTCGTCCAGGTCACCAAAGAGCCCATCAGCACCAAGGGCCCGCGCCTCACCGCGCATCTGTCCTTCGCCGGCCGCTTCCTGGTCTGCATGCCCGGCACCGATTTCATCGGCGTCAGCAAGAAGAGCCGCGACCCGCAGCAGCGCCGCACCCTGAAGAAGCTCATCCGCGACCTCAAGTCCCCGGAATGCGGCTACATCGTGCGCACCATCGGCCTCAACGAGTCCGAGAACGAATTCGGCATCCAGATGAAACAGCTGGAAGGCAAGTGGGAGACCTGCAAGGCCCAGTCCGAACTGGTCCAGGCCCCGTCCCTGGTCCATCAGGAATCGGACTCCAGCGAAACCACCCTGCGCGACTATTTCTCCGAAGATGTCGATGCCGTGTGGATCGACGACAAGACCGAGCACAAGACCGTGGTCAGCTTCCTCAAGGTCCTCTCCGCCAACATGGTTGACAAGGTCAAGCTGTATGAAGGCGACCTCTCCCTGTTCGATCATTTCGGCATCGAAGAGGAACTGGAAAAGACCTTCGCCCGGCGCGTGCAGCTCAAGCGCGGCGGCTACCTGATCATCGACCAGACGGAAGCCCTCGTTTCCATCGACGTCAACACCGGCGGCAAGGTCCGCGGCCGCGACCAGGGCAAGAACATCGTCGAGACCAACATCGACGCGGCCTGGGAAGTCGCCAAGCAGATGCGCCTCCGCGATCTCGGCGGCCTCATCGTCGTCGACTTCATCGACATGGACTCGGAAGAGGACAAGGAAAACGTCGTCCGCGAGTTCAAGAAGGCCATCCGCATCGACAAGAGCCCGGTCTCGTTCTCCAATCTCTCGCAGTTCGGCCTCATGGAGATCACGCGCAAGCGCGTGCGCCCCAACGTGGTCAAGGAGCAGAGCAACGTCTGCCCCACCTGCAAAGGCGACGGCTACATCCCGTCCATGGAAACCGTCGTCGGTTCCATCGACCGCTGGCTCCGCCGCTTCCGCGCCAAGCGCGGCGAGAAGGACATCACCATGGCCCTGCACCCCCAGATGATCGCCCACGTCGTCGAGAACCGCGGCGTGATCGTCAAATACTGGGAGCGCAGCCACAACATCCGCATCCAACTGGTCGAAGACGAGAATTCCAACTTCGCAGAATTCCGCGTCTTCTCCTCCGGATCCGGCGACGAAATCACCCAAGCCGCCGCGGAACGCTAAAAGCACTCCGCGTCAGCACCCGATCCCAACCCTCCGAGGTCAAGTCCCGCACAACCTGCGCGACCCACCCCCGAAGGTACCGGGATCGGCCAAGACACGGTCGACCCAACCCTCCGGGACTCACCCCCCGAAGGTACCGGGATCGGCCAAGACACGGTCGACCCAGACCCTCCGGGACTTACCCCCCGAAGGTACCGGGATCGACCCAGACACACTCGACCACCCCCCGGAATGAGGGCGGTCGACCGAACCTTCAATCAGGCACTGGGTCCTAAAGCCCAATGCCTTCAGCAGGGAGACATCGAAAACGGGGAGACCCGGCTTTCGATGGAAAAGGCCTAACAGAGAAGAATACGGAGAGGTCGTTTCGAGCGAGGCGGCCGGAGCAGGGTCCGATCGCAAAGCCGTCCGAGGAGGCTGCACTGGTGTGCGCCGACGAGGACAATGCCGCGAGCGGGCCCTGATCCGGACGGATCGCCGAAACGACGCGAAAGTGGCGGAATTGGCAGACGCACCAGACTTAGGATCTGGCACTTCGGTGTGGGGGTTCGACTCCCCCCTTTCGCACCACTCCGCCGCCCGCGCAAGCGCGCGGGGAACCAGCAGGCAAAGCCCGTCCTAACCGGCGGGAGACTTCCGGCCGTAAGGCCGGGCAACCCCGTCCCACCGGACGGACTTGAACGTGAAGCCCGCCCCGACCAAGCAAAAAGGGGCGGGGACGATTTTGAAAGGAAGATACCGTGAAAGCGACGATCAGCGAACCGACCACCACCGAGCGCGTACTTGAAATCGAAGTAGAGCGCGCCCGCTTCGACAAGATTTTCGATCAGAAGGTCAAGAAGTACAGCAAGGAAGTCCGCATCAACGGCTTCCGTCCCGGCAACGTCCCCAAGGAAGTCATCGCCAAGCGCTTCAAGGACCCGATCAACGCCGAGTCCATCGAAGCCCTGGTGGAAGAAGTCCTCAAGGAAGCCTGCAAGGAACACAACATCGAGCCCATCGCACCCGGCCGCATCGAGAAGCTGGAGAACGAAGCGGGCAAGCCCGTCCTGTTCAAGGCCATCCTGGAAGTGGATCCCCCCATCGACGTCAAGGACTACAAGCTCGACATCCCCGTGCACGGCGCGGACATCTCCGACGCCGAAGTCGACGCCCAGGTGGAATCCCTGCGCAAGCGCCAGGCCGATGAGACCCCCGTGGACCGCGCGGCCGCTCTCGGCGACGTCGTCGTCGCGCAGTACTTGTCGATCACCATCGGCGGCGAAGCCAAGCCCTTGCCCCCGCGCCCGGAGTTCCGCATGGAGCTCGGCACCAGCAGCGTCCCCGCCATGGACCGCGCCCTCATCGGCGCCAAGGTCGGTGACGAGCGCACCGCCTCCTTCACCTTCCCCGCCGACTACAGCCAGGCCGATTTCGCCGGCAAGGATTCGGAATACCAGCTCAAGATCCTGGAAGTCCACGAGCTCAAGCTCCCGGCCCTGGACGACGAGTTGTCCAAGAAGTTCGGCTTCGACACCATGGCCATCTTCAAGGATCGCATCCGCCAGGATCTGGCCAAGCAGTCCCTGACCAAGGCGAAGGAAGAAGCCTACGAGGAGGCCATGCGCCGCCTGATGGAAACGAACGCGTTCGAAATCCCCAAGGCCCGGATCGCCAACTACGTGAAGTACAAGCTGGAACAACAGGGCCATGTGCACGATCACGACGACCACGGCCACGATCATTCCGATCTGGAACAGGAAGCGGTGTTCAATATCCGCCGCTACCGCCTTCTCGAGGAAATCTCCAAGAAGGAGAAGATCAAACCAACCACCGAAGAGGTCGACGCGCGCCTCAAGGAAATGGCCGAACAGTACGGCACGGATTTCGAAACCTTCAAGGCTTCCCTGCGGAAGAGCGGCAAGATTGTGGACATCCGCGAAGAGCTGAAGTCGGAGAAGACGCTTGATTTCGTGATTGGTTTCAAACGGGAAGCGACCTAAGGATTCTCGGGTCCTAATGGCTGCGTGCGGTTTGCGAAAGCAAACTGCTCACGGCTCGCCCCGCGGGCCGCGGTTACTGGATGGAAACCCTATCGGTGATGATCAACAAAGGGCTGGCTTCTTTCTTGCGCAACGGGTAAAATGGAGAGATATATTGAAAGTGCTGAAGCGTGGAGTTGCTTAGCAACTCAATAGCGAAGTACCCAATTATGTATATTACGATGAACTCAATTTTCACCCCGGGAAGATAGGTCGCGCATGTATATACCCATGGTCATCGAAACCACCGGACGCTCCGAGCGTTCCTACGACATCTACTCCCGCCTCCTCAAGGAGCGCATCATCTTCGTCGGTCACGAGATCAACGACGTGGTGGCCAACACCATCGTCGCGCAGATGCTGTTCCTGGAATACGAGGATCCGGACAAGGACATCCTGCTCTACATCAACAGCCCGGGCGGCGTCGTCACCTCCGGCCTGGCCATCTACGACGTGATCAAATACGTGAAGCCGGACGTGCAGACCATCTGCGTGGGCTCGGCCTACTCCATGGGCGCCCTGCTCCTGGCGGCGGGCACCAAGGGCAAGCGTTATATCCTCCCGCACGGCAAGGTGATGCTGCACCAGCCCAGCGGCGGCGCGACCGGACAGTCCTCGGACATCCAGATCCACGCCAAGGAGATCATCAAGACCAAGAAGGAACTGCTGGGCATCCTCGCGGAAGCCACCGGCAAGACCATGGACCAGATCCAGAAGGACACGGAGCGGGACATGTACATGAACGCGCAAGAGGCGGTGGCCTACGGCGTGGTCGATGAAGTCTTCAATCCGCTCAACCGGAAGAAGAAGAAGGAAGCGGCATAGGCTTATGGCGAGGACCGGCAACGGCTACGGATTGATCCGCTGCTCATTCTGCGGCAAGAACGCGGAGCAGGTGGAAAAGATCATCACGGGCCCCTCCGTGCACATCTGCAACGAATGCGTGGCGATGTGCAACGACATCCTGACCGAGGAGTCCAATAAGGACGTCCAGGTCGCGCCCGGCGCCGCGCCGAATTCCAGCCCCCTCGACATCAAGCGCCATCTCGACGAGCATATCATCGGCCAGGACGACGCGAAAGTGTCCCTGGCCGTGGCGGTCTACAACCACTATAAGCGCATCGCGGCCCGCATGGGCGCGGACGGCGTGGAGGTGGAGAAGTCCAACATCCTCTTCCTGGGCCCCACGGGTTCGGGCAAGACGCTGTTGGCCC
>OBEQ011592670.1_pt1 | contig 19920 bp, 19 predicted proteins | sample 1670901 | NCBI WGS metagenome assembly OBEQ01 (sample SAMEA104232315, study PRJEB22302) | groundwater metagenome | biome: forest; feature: aquifer; material: groundwater | place: USA | collected 2011-08-07 | depth 5.4 m
CGGGCTGGTGGGCGCGCGCAGCCCGCGTAGGCAGCAGAGAAGACAGGGCGACAGCCACGGCGAAGACGAGCAAGCCTGAAGTCCTGGAACGCATGGGCTTGCCGCAGCTGCAAGTCCTGAGCCCGCAGCGGCATGTGCGCACACGCGCATCGCGCGCGTCGTCGAGGGGCACGACTGTGCCCGGGCGTCACCAGGTGTCCGAGCACTTCGCGACACCGCGTGACAGGTGTGGCTCTACGGCTGAGCGGGCGGCGGCGCGGGCGCGTTGCACGCGTTCGCCGGCAACCAGGTCAGGTACGTGCGCGCTTCGTCGACCGCGGTGAGCGTGCAGCAATCGAGCGGAGCGATGGCGGGGGAGTTGAAGAAGGCCGCAAACCAGCAGCGCTGGATCTTGGTGTCGATGAGGTAGTAGGTGTGGCCGGCCTCCGACCAGCCGGCCAGGATCGAGACGACGTTGCTGTCGGCTGGATGGGCGGTGACCTGGCCGCGTGCGGCCTGGCTGCAAGCGGACACGACGGCGAGCAGTATCCCGGCGGCAACGAGCTTCATCGGCGTCTTCACCGGGCGAGCCTACCCCAATCTACGGCACCCAGACGGCCGGCCCGTCGGCCTTCTCGACCAGGCGCCGGGGCGGATCGGGCCGTACGCCCGGAATCTTGCTCACCCAGAGCGCCGAATCCTTCCACAGCAGCACGCGATCGTTCGACGGCGCGACCGCGCGGGGGGAAAAATGGTTCCAGCACTTGGACTCGCCGCCGATGGCGCGCACCACGCACGTGCGCACGCGTGCGGGCGGCTCGGCGCGCTCGATCTGCTTCTTCTTGCGCCCGTCCTTGCCCTTGCCCTTCTTGCCCGCAGCCAGCTTGTCGCTCTTGCCGCCGTCGCTCTTGTCGCCCTTGGCCAGCCAGCCGCGCGCGGCCAGCATCCAGGGCGCATTCGCGCCGTCGCCGCGCCACATGCCGCCCTCGCCGCTGCCGGCGCCGTCCTCGTCGCCCTCGTCGCCGCCGCTGTCGTCCTCGAGCGGCGGGGCGCCCGTGTCCTCGCCGGGCACGCCGTACTCGATGAGCACCCAGGTCGAGTCGGTCGACCACACCATGGGCACGGCCGGGCCACCCAGGCTGCGCGGTACGCCCTCGCCATCGAGCACGAAGCCGTGCACGCGCGAGGTCGCGCCGTGGCCGAACACCGCGACCGCCTTCGAGCCGTCGGGCGCGATCAGCAGATAGCCGGTCGCCCCTGGCTTGGCCAGGACGCGCGTGTCCTTGGGCGTCTGCACGCCGAAGCCGAGCACGCCCTTGTCGGGATCGAGCGCGGCCAGCTCGCGCGCCGAGCCGAGGAAGCTGGCGTCGCGCCAGGTGCCCGGCAGCTTGACGGTGAAGCTCTGCTTGGCGCCCAGCAGCGTGATGGTGCCGCCGGCCTCGCACAGCAGGCACTCGTTGGTGGGCGACGGACGCGCCCGCCCCGCGCAGCCGGTGCGCCAGGCGCTCTCGCCCGCGACCAGCCAGGCCGAACCCTTGTCGCCGCGCACGACCACCAGGCCGCCGTCAGGCGACGCTTCCATGGACGCGACCGTGCCGACCTCGGCGGGCAGCTTGATGAGCTCCGACTCGCTGCCCTTGCCGTCGCCCGGGATGCTGACCAGCGCGTCGCCGCGCACGAACAGGACGCGTCCGGGCGCCGGCTCGGCCGGCTTGTCGGCCGACTGTGCGCGGGCAGCCAGCGCGCCTGTGCCGATGAGGGCCGCGGCGACGAGCCATGCGGCGGCCTTGCGTGGGACCTGCTTCATGATCTCGCGTCGTATCCGCGATGGCCAGTGGCGTCAAGCAGTTAACCCACCTGGGTGGAGTCGGACCCGGGGTCGCGTGGAGCGCTGCGTCGTACCTTCCGGGCGCGACCCCCTTGCCCGCGCCGCGCCGATCCCGCACCATAGAATCATGCGGAAGATCCTGAGTATCGGAGTCTTCCTGTGCGCGGTCGCGACGGCCGCCTCGCACCCGGCGGCTGCATTCGCGCTGGTCGGGCAGCTGATGGCAGCGATGGCAGCCAACGCACCGTCGGAGCTGGCGCGCGACTACGGCGTCATGTTGCTGGTGCTGGGCATGCCCACGGCCGTGCTCGGCTGGGGAGTCTGGAACGAGGCGCGCCAGCGCGCCAAGGCGGAGGTCTGAGATGCGCGTGCGCAAGCTGCTCTCCCTGGCGATGTTCGTCGGGCTCGCCGGGCTGGCGATGCCGGCGAGCGCCTACTGCAAGCCCGAGCACCCCCTCTGCTACACGCCTCCGAGCCGGCACGCACCCGGCACGGCCGACCTGAGCGAGACGTTGCTCGACCGCGAGATCGTCGCTCCGGCGCCGGCCGCGGCCCTGCCCGAGCGCACACCCATCGACTACGGGCGCGACTACGGTCGCCTGCTCATCCTGCTGGCCGTGCCGGCGGCGTTCGTCGGCCTGCACCTGCACCTGTCGCGCCGCGGCTACATCGTCCCGCCCTTGCCGTAAGCTTCCTGTCACTCATGGTCTACCGCGATACGAGCTGGCTCTGCCCGCGCGACGGCGCCGGCCTCGAGAGCGTGCGCGTGGGCACGCACTCCTTCATGCGCTGCCCGGCCTGCCGCGGCGCCTTCCTCGAGGCCCACGTGCTCGACGCCATGTTCAACGCCATGGGCGGCGAGCCGCCCGAGCCGCGCCCGCTGCAGGCGCAGCCGCCGCTGCGCTGTCCCTCGTGCAGCGAGCCGCTGGCGCGCGCGGCGCTGCCCAGCGCACCCGGTACGGTCGAGGTCGACGCGTGCGCCCGGCACGGCGTGTGGTTCGATCGCGGCGAGCTCGAGTCGGTGCTCGAACGCGCCGGGCTGGACGCGCTGGGGCGGAAGTAGGAAACCCTGGAGGCAGAGGATCGAAACGCCAAAAGCGCCAGGGCGCCAGCTCCGATAAACCCGATCACGGTCAGATATGAAATTCAGATGGTGTTGAGCCGTGGCGGCCCTGGCGGCCCTGGCGTTTCCAGTCTCTGCTCTGTCAGTCCCACACGTTCAGCCACACGCGCAGGCCGCCGTTGTCGAGTGCGTGGCGCAGGCGCGGCGGGCGCAGGGACAGCGTGCGCAGCGCCGCGCGGTCGTCGGGCAGGAGCACGGCCAGGCGCCAGCGGGGCTGACGCCGCGCCAGGGCGGCCAGCGCCGCCATGGCCGGGCCGGCGGTGAGCCGCTTGCCGTAGGGCGGGTTGGTCAGGATGAGCCCCGGCCGCGGCGTGGCCGGAATGGTCAGCGTCGCGGCGTCGGCGTGCACGAGCGACACCTGCGGGGTGACTCCGGCGCGCTCGCCGTTGCGGCGCGCCAGCTCGAGCGTCGCGGCGTCGCGGTCGGCGCCCAGGATGAGCGGCAGCGGCCGCGGCGGCGCGGGCGCCCCGAGCGGACGCGGGCCCACGCCCGGCCAGGCCTCGAAGGCGAAGCGCCGCGTCGCGCCGGGCGCGCGCCCGAGCGCCAGGAGGGCTGCCTCGATCACGAGGGTGCCCGCGCCGCACATCGGATCGACCAGCGGCTCGTTCTCGTCGGGACGCCACTCCACCAGCGTCAGCAGCGCCGCCGCGACCGTCTCGCGCAGCGACGCCTTGGCCGTGTCCACGCGCCAGCCACGCCGGTGCAGCAGCTCGCCCGAGGCATCGACGCTGAAGGTGAAACGATCGTGCTCACCGCGCACCAGCACGTCGAGCGCGGGTGCGTCCTCGGCCGGCGCCGCGCCGCCGAATGCGTCGGCCACCGCACCCGCGACCCGCTCGGCGATGGCGCCGGTGTGGTACAGGCGGCACTTCTTCGCGCTCGCCGACACCTCGACGCGCGGCGTGCGGCGCGCGAAATCGCGCCAGGGCAGCCTGGCCGCGCCCGCCCGCAGCCGGGCGAAATCGTGCGCCTCGAGCTCGCCCACGCGCACCAGCACGCGCGTGGCCACGCGCAGCTCCTGGTGGGCGGCCCACAGCAGGTCGCGCTGGCCCGCGAGCTCGACGCCGCCCGGCACCTCGACGACGTCACGCACGCCCGGCAGGCGGCGCACCTCGGCGGCCACGAGCGCCTCGAGGCCGGGCGCCGCGACGGCGAAGAGACGCATGGGCGCCAGCCTAGACGTGCAGGACGCCCAGGGCGACCAGGATCGGGATGATCACCGCGACGATGGCCTCGCCGGCGATCATGCCCGACGCGATGGGCGTGCCGTAGATGTCGTACGACTTCTTGTCGGCCTTCGACCAGACGTAGCCCCACACGCCGCCCAGGAACATGGTCGAGACCACGCTGAACGGCACCAGCATGCCGATGCCGATGCTGGTGGGCGAGGGCACCCAGGTGCGAATCTTGCGGTTGTCCTCGAGCACGGTGAACAGGATGCCGAGCAGCGCGAAGATGAGCACCGCCCAGCCGGCGTTCTTGGGCATGGCGTCGAAGCCGCTCTTCAAGAGCTGGGCGAAGCCGGCCCACTTGGCCGAGATGGGCGAGCTAAGCTGCGCGTCGGGGCCGGTGATGCCGTACTGCTTGACCAGCAGCGGGTAGGTCCACGACACCGCCGCGGCGCCGATGGGCACGGCGAGCAGCTGCGCGTAGGCGAGCAGACGCGGCGTCGAGCCGATCATGTAGCCGGCCTTGTAGTCCTGCATGATGGCTTCCGACGAGGTCGCGATGGTGCCGGTGGTGCCGCTGGCGGTCATGTTGGCAGCGATGTGGCCGGGCGCGAGCAGCGCGAAGATGCCTTGCATCATGTTGGACAGCGCGCTGATGGGACCCCAGTTGGTCTCGCCCAGGACGCGCAGACCGACCAGCATGAGCGGCAGGGACAGCACGATGGCCGCGAGCGTCATCCACACCGGGATGTCCAGGCTGACCTTCTGGATGAAGACCAGCGCGCCGCCCGAGATCAGGATGCCGATGCCGACAGTGCGCAGGGGAATCTCGGCGCCTGACATCTGCGCGCCAGCGAGGTTCTTGAACGTCTTCACCAGCACGTTCCAGCGCAGCACCAGCGCGGTCAGGCCGGCGGAGACCAGCATGCCGGTGGCCGGCCACATGATCCAGAAGAGCACTTCCTTGCGCGCCGGGTTGGCATGCAGCCAGCCCTGGTGGGTGAGCAGATAGGGCGCGACCACCCACGCGATCATGCCGCCCAGCATCATGCTGGCGTTGACGCGCAGGCCGACCAGAAGGCCGGAGCCGAGGCTGAGGAAGCTGTACGAGACGCCCACGTTCATGCTCTGCACGAGTACCGGTCCGAGCAAGAGCGTCTCGGGGATCCAGCGCACCACCGGCACGTCCTCGCGCACGACCATGAGCAGCGCCGACGCGATGGTCGCCGCACCCATGGCCAGGGCCGCGTTGCGCGCGCCCTTGCCGCGCGAGTCGAGCACGATGAGCGTCTCGCCCGCGGCCACACCGTCGGCGTAGGTCAGCTTCTCGTCGACGACGAAGTGCTGGCGCAGCGGCACGGCCATGAGGATGCCCAGCACGCCCGCGGCGCTCAGCCAGAAGAAGGACTGCCAGGGCGACAGGTGGATGTTGAACTCGCCCTTGGTGTTGTAGCGGAGCATGTCGAACGCGCCCAGCAGCACGCACATGAAGGCCATCTGCGCCGCCGAGGTGCCGGCGGTCTGCACGATGTTGTTCTCCCAGCGGTTGAAGTTCTTGAAGAACAGGCCGAGGAACAGGTAGCCGAAGAACGCCGCCACCACCGAGACGTTGGGACCGAAGCCCAGCTTGAGCACGATGTACGGGTAAGACGCGCCCATGATGGCGGCGACCAGGCCGGCCACGATGACCGTGCGCAGCGTGAGCTCGCGGACCCCGGGTGGCTTGGTGCCGCGCAGGTGTTCGGAGGCAGGCGTGCCCTCTTCAGGGCCGGACGAATGCGACATGCGGGCACCTTAAGGCGACCCGCGCGAGCCGCGCAAGCACGGCGCCGGGACTATTCGCCCGGCCGCGCCGCCACCGTGCCAGCGGCGGCCATGACGCTGCGCAGCATCTGGACCAGCGCGGGTACCTGGAACGGCTTGGCGACGAAGCGGCCGGGCACGTGGACCGGGTGGTTGCGGCTGTCGACCGGCCCGCCGCTCATGAACACGGTGCGGTCGGCCAGCCCGGCGGTGGTGCGATCGAGGCCCGCGACCACCTCGTGGCCGTTCTCGCCCGCCAGGTTGATGTCGCACAGCACCGCGTCGAAGCGTCCCGCGGCCACCGCCCGTGCAGCGGCGTCGCCGGTGCGTGCGGTGATGACCTCGAAGTCGGCCTCGAGCTCGCGCTCGAGCGCGCGCAGGATCATGACCTCGTCGTCGATGATGAGCAGGCGCGGCCGGGGCGCCGGCCGGGGCGCCATGTGCGGCGTCGACGGCTTGCGCCGGGCCGGCTTGATGGCCGGCGACGAGGGCGTACGCGGCCGCTGCGCACCGGCCTCGACCACCATGCAGGGCAGCTCGACCCAGAAGGTCGCGCCCGCGCCCGGCCGCGACTCCAGCTCGATGCGTCCGTGGTGCTGCTCGATGATGTCGCGCGCGATGGCCAGGCCCAGCCCGGTGCCCTCGGTGGCCGCCTTGGTGGTGAAGAACATGTCGAAGATGTTCTGCCGCACCGCCTCGGGCACGCCCGGGCCGTTGTCGGAGACGCCGATGCGCACCTTGTCGCCCGCGACCACGGCGCGGATCTCGACGCGCGGGTGCACGCCGCCTACCACCGCCTGGGCCGCGTTGACGAGAAGATTCAGGAAGACCTGGCCCAGGCGCGAGACCGACCCGCGCACCGCCGGCAAGGAGGGCAGATCGATGACGATGTCGACGTGGCGCAGGTGCGCACGGCACAGGCGCAGCGACGAGTCGATGACCTGGCGCAGGTCGAGCGCGTGCATGCTGCCGTCGTCCCTGCGCACGAAGGTGCGCAGCTCGCCGACCAGGCCGCGGATGCGCTCGAGCGCCTCGTCGTTCTCGGCCACCAGGCGCTGCGCCTCGGTGAGCAGGCCGGGCGGCAGGCCGGCGCGCGCCAGCCGGTTGACCAGCGCGCCGTTGTTGAGCATGACGGTGGCGAGCGGGTTGGTGATCTCGTGGCCGATGCCGGCGACCAGCGTGCCCAGCATGGCCAGCCGGTCGCTCACGATGATCTGCTGCTCGGCGCGGCGCAGCTGGCCGGTACGCGTCTCCAGCTGCTTCTCGAGCGCACGCGTCTCGTCGCGCAGCAGATCGGCGGCGCGCAGGCCGGCCAGGAAGGACGACGCCTGCTGCGCCACCAGCGTGAGCAACGCCTGCACGCGCGTGTCGCCCTCGGCGACCACGCAGGCGAGCACGCCCACCGGCTCGCGGTGCAGGCGCAGAGCCGCCGCCACCACCACCGTGGCACCGATGACCTCGGCGAGCGCGGGCGGCAGCTGGGCGCCGTCGAGCACGGCGGCGCGACCCGCGCGCGGCAGGGCCGCCAGAGCGGCGCGCCTGAGCACCAGGCGGCTGGTCTCGTCCCAGTCGCAGCCCTCGCAGCGTTCGTGCCGGTCGCTCAGCCAGACCACCGCGCTGGCCCCCAGCAGCGTCGGAGTCGCCAGGGTGGCGACCTCGGCCAGGGCGCGCTCGTCAGCCACCCCGGCCATGCGCTCGCCCAGCGCGACGATCTGCTGCAGATCGACGTGCGCGCCGTCGGGCAAGCGGGGCGGCGGCTTCAGCATGGAAAAACATCGTAACAAAAGATACGGAGCGGGTCCCGCACGCGGATTTTGGTAGGATACGGCTAAAAATGGCCCAGCCGCCGAGGCGCAACCCGACCGTCGCGTTCGAGGAACCCACACCCCCGAGCGGTGCGAGCGCTTTCCTGGTGGCCTCCCCGGACACGCCGGAGGAGCGCAGCGTGCCCATCGGTGAGCGTCCGGTGCGCATCGGCAGCGACGAGGACAACGATCTGCGCGTCGACGATCCGCACGTGTCGCGCCGGCATGCCGAGGTGCGCCGCTCGCCCGACGGGGTCATCCTGCGCGACCTGGGCTCCAAGAACGGCACCTTCGTCGAGGGCATCCGGGTCAAGGAAGTGCTGCTGCCGGCGGGCGCCAACATCACCATCGGCGCCACGCCCATCCGCTTCGTTTCAGAGGGTGAACGCGCGCGCACGCCACGACCGGCCGTGAGCCCCTCGGGCAAGATCGACCTGGGGCCCAACAAGTTCGGCGCCGCGGTGGGCACGTCGCCGGCCATGCGCCAGGTGTTCGCCCTGCTCGAGCGGGTCTCACCGACGGACCTGACCATCTGCATCGGCGGCGAGACCGGTACCGGCAAGGACGTGCTCGCGCGCGCGGTGCACGCGCACAGCGGGCGCAAGAACGGCCCCTTCGTGGTCTTCGACTGCGGCGCGGTCGCGCCCTCGCTGATCGAGAGCGAGCTGTTCGGACACGAGCGCGGCGCCTTCACCGGCGCCGTGGGCGAGCACCGAGGCGCCTTCGAGCGCGCCGGCAGCGGCACCTTGTTCCTCGACGAGGTGGGCGAGCTGGCCATCGATCTGCAGCCCAAGCTCCTGCGCGCGCTCGAGCAGCGCGCGGTCCGGCGCGTGGGCGGCACCAGCGACCTCGCCATCGACGTGCGCATCATCGCGGCCACCAACCGTGACCTGGAGAAGGAGGTCGCGGGCGGCCGCTTCCGCCAGGACTTGTTCTACCGGCTGTCGGCGGCGCAGGTGCACGTCTCGCCGCTGCGCGAGCGGCTCGCGGATCTGCCCGTGCTGGTGGAAGCCATCCTGTCCGAGTCGGGCAAGCCCATGAAGGTGTCGAAGGACACGCTCGAGGCGCTGGCCGGCTACGACTGGCCGGGCAACGTGCGCGAGCTCAAGAACGCCATCGCGGGCGCGGCCGCGCTCGCCGACGGGCCCATCCTCGAGCCGCGCCACCTGATCTTCTTCAAGCCACGCCGGCGCGCGCCGACCATCGACTCCTTGCCGCTCGCGGGTCGTTCGCTCGAGTCGATCGAGCGAGCCGCCATCGCGCAGACGCTCCGGCAGTGCGACGGCAACAAGACCAAGGCCGCGCGCGCGCTCGGCATCGCGCCCTCGACGCTGTACGAGAAGATCAAGAAGTACGGGCTGTAGCTCTAGCTCGGGGCTCTGACCGGCGCTGTCATACGGCCGCTACGCGCGTGCGCGGGCGGCCGATCCAAGTAACATCCGGCCGGTCATGCGTCGTTCGCTGCGAATCGTGCTTCGTGTCCTGCTCGTCCTGGTCGGGCTCGTGCTCGTGCTGTGCACGGGCGGCTACTTCTGGTGGAAGTCGAAGACCCGGGTCGAGGCCATCCCCAGCCAGCTGCCCCAGGTCGCCGATGCCGAGCGCATCGGCAAGATCCGCGTGCCCGGCGTCGACGGCCTGCCCGACCTGGTGCTGGGCGAGCTGCACGGCAAGACCGCCTACTTCGTGCTCGAGAGCAAGGAGAGCATGGAGGCGCGCGAGGGCCGCTCGCTGTCGCTGGCGCTCGACCGCTGGGTCTACCCCGAGAGCACGCGCGGCTACTCGATCGGCGAGGCCGAAGGCCTGGGCATCCTGAAGTGGAAGGTGGACCAGATCGTCGCGCACATGCGCGCCGAGTCGCGCCTGCCCCTGTACATGGACTACGAGGGCGCCATCCTGCGCGGCTTCGGCCTGCCCAAGGGCCACACCGGCCTCATCGTGCTCGGCCCCGAGGGCAAGGTGCTGCTGCGCCACAGCGGGGCCCTGACCGATGCCGAGCTGGCCGGGCTGCGCACCACCCTGGGCGCGAGCGAGCCGCCCGCGCCGCCGGCCGCGCCCGCCTTCGCGCTCGGCCCGCTGTCGACCAAGGCGTGCGCCGGCCGGGCCTGCGCCATCGTCTTCCTGGCGCGCGCCGTGACCCGTGCGCAGATCCCGTACATCAAGAGCGGCTTCAGCGGCAGCCAGGAGAAGGCGGCCGAGCTCTTCGACGATCCCTCGGCGCGTCTGCTCACCGTGCTGGTCGAGCAGAACATCACCCAGGGCGGCAGCCTGGGCGCCTTCGTCGGCGACCTGGGCGACGTCACGCCCGCGCCCGGCTGGACCGTGCTGCCCGCCGATGCCACGGCCACGGCCGCGCGCGCCGCCTTCGGCATCTCCGCCGGCGAGGCCGCCCTGGTCGTCATCGACGAGTCCGGCCGCCTCGCCCTCTTCGAGCGCGGCCGCGTCGCCCTGTGGAAGCTGGCGCCGCTGCGCGTGCTGCTCAAGCTGCCGCCCGAGTCCTCGTAGAGAATCAGGGCTTGGGCACCGACACCTGGATGGTCACCGACTGATCGTTCGGCGACGGGGCCACGACGACCGGTTTGCAGGTGACCGGCAGGACGTCGGGATCCTTCATGAGCTTCTCGGTATCGCTCGAGTCATTCAGGTCGCCTGCGACGGGCAGGATGCACACGGACCATGAGCCGGGCACCAGGTTGGCGAACTTGTTCGGCTGCGCGTTCATCAGCATGGCCTGCTGGAAGCCGCCCGCGCCGTGGGCCGCCAGCGCCTGCTCGACCTCGATGGCGGTGTGCGCGTCGACCAGACCGCCCATGACGAACGCGACGGCGCTCTTGACCGGCTTGTGGTCGAGCGTCTCCACCGCCACGGTCAAGGACAGGTCGGTCTTGATCAGCTGCAGGTCGACGTGCGCGGTCTTCTCCGACTCGACCTTGACCACCTCGGTGTGCATGTTGACCGCGCCGATGCCCTGCGGCTGCACCGCCGAGACCAGGTACGTGTCGGGGGCCAGCTTGTCGAAGCGGAACACGCCGTCGTCCCCCGCCTTGATGATGAACTGACCGCGGAAGGCGCTCTGCGCCTGCGCCAGGATGGGCACGCCGGGCACCGGCGTCTTGCCGTTCAGGACCTTGCCCTCGACGCTGCCGCACTTCAGCAAGGTCAGCGTCACGTTCACGTCGGCCTCGCCCACGCCGATGGGCAGCGTGGCCGAGCGACCGTAGTCATGGTCGGCGACCAGCAGCATGTTCTTCACGCCCAGGCCGGGAATCTCGAAGCGACCTTGCTTGTCGGTCTGCGCGTCCTTGGTGCCGAAGGCGGCGCCCGAGCCGCCGCCGCCCCCCGGTCCGCGGATGCTGTCGCCGGTGCCGAAGAAGCGCGGCCCGGCCAGCACGGTGGCGCCCTCGACGGGCGAGCCGTCGCCGCGCACGACCTTGCCGCGCACGGTGCGGCCGCGCTCGACGGTGATGGTGCCCACGTCGGTCTCGACGCCGGCCTTGGCCTCGATCGGGTCGGTGGTCTTGCGCGCGAAGCCCGGCCCGCTCACGGTCAGCATGCGCGACCCGGGCGCCACATGCTCGAGCCTGAACTCACCCGTCTTGCTGGTGAAGGGCGTGGGCGTGCCCCACGCGCTCGTGCCCACCGTGAACACGTCGGGCGCGTGGCCGTCCTTGAAGGCGATCTTGCCCTTGAGCACCGCGTCGTCCTCGAGCGTGACACGCACGCCGGTCGCGCCGGTCGCGGCGACCTCGCCCTTGCGCTGCCAGGTGGCGGGATCCTGCATCGACGCCTCCTGGCGCATGGCGCGCAACCTGTACTTGCCCTTGGGCAGCCCGGAGATGCGGAATGCGCCCGCCTGGTCGGCGACGTCGGAGACGCTGCCCAGCAGCTGCCAGCGGGTGGTCTCGCCCGCGCTGTCGCCCTCGCCCAGCTCGGGCAGCGCGATCACGCGCGCCTCGGCCACCGGCTGCCCGGCAGGCGTGACCACCGTGCCGGCGATGGCGCCGTCCTGCGACAGCACCAGGATGAGGTTCTTCTGCTCCGGTCTGGCCTCGAGGTCGAGGGTGGTCACGTCCGACGAGCCGCTCTCGTGCGCGGCCAGCACGCTGACCGTGCGGCGGGGCAGGCCGTTGACGGTGAAGTGACCACTGTCGTCGCACGACGCCTGGCGCGTCTCGCCGAAGTCGAAGCCCGCCGACGCGGCGGACACGCGCACGGTGGCGAAGGGCACCGGCTGGCCGCTCGCGCTGTGCACCTCGCCCGCGATGCTGCCCGCCGGCGCCATGGTGATGACCACCTCGGGCGCCGGCTTGCCCGCCTCCAGGATCACCGACGCCGACTGCCCGGGCGCGTGCTGCTCGTGCGTGGCCTCGAAGCGCCACGAGCCGGGCGCGACCGAGGCCATCTTCCACTTGCCCTGGCCGTCGGATTCGACCGCGTCGAGGCGCTCGCTGGCGCCGCCCCACAGCGACGAGCTCGACACCGGCAGCACGCGCGCGCCCACGATGGGCTTGCCCGCGTCGTCGACGACGCGCCCGGCCACGGCGACGCCACGGCGCAAGAGCACCGTCTGCTGCACGACCGCGCCCGGCTGGCGCGACAGCTGGAAGACCTCGAAGCTGGGCGCGTAGCCCGACGCGGCCACCTTGACCTGCACCCAGCCGCCGCCCAGGCCGCGCAGGCGCGCCACGCCGTCCGCGCCCGCGCTCGCCTCCTGCAGCGAGATGCCGCGCGCCTCGACGCGCGCGCCGCCGATGGGCTTCTTGCTGTCGCCGTCCTGCACGGTGACCTCGAGCGTGACGCCGGTCACGAGGCGTAACGTGACCGGCTCGGTCCTGGCCACCACGTTCACGTTGGTGGGGCCCGCGTGCTGGTCGTCCTTGTGGGCCTCGAGCTCGTAGCCGCGCTGCAGGAGCTGGTCGAACGCGAACGATCCGTCCGCCTCGGTCTGCACCTGGCGCGGCGGGTTGGAGCCGATGGCCACGGTGACGCCGCCCACCGGCTGCTCGTCGGCATCGACGACCTGGCCTTCGAGGCGCAGGGTGCCCTTGGGATCGTCGTCGTAGCGTAGCGACAGATCCGTCGGTGGCGCGGCCGATTCCTTGCCCGCGGGCTGCTTGGCCGACGAGGCCACGCTCGCGCCCGCGTCGCTCCCCGCCGACGTCGCCCCCGCCGCCGTCTTGCCCCTGTCCCTCGTCTTCAGCCAGTACGCGCCGCCCGCGAGCACGGCAGCCAGCAGCAGCAAAATCCCCAGGACGACAGATCGCTTCATGCGACTCCCTCCCAAGGCCCAGGCAGGAATCTACTACGAAACCGGCGTCACGGCGATGCGCGCGGCTTGCCGATGAGGCCGTAGCTCTTCAGCTTGCGGTAGAGCGTGGCCGTGCCGATGTGCAGCTGCTCGGCCGTGCGCGTCTGGTTGCCCTGGTTGAGCTCGAGCGCGGCCAGGATGTACTCCTTCTCCACCTGGTCGAGCGGGCGCACCGGGCCACCCGAGGTACCGGGGCGGGGGAAGGCCTGGCGCACCTCCTCGGGCAGGTCCTCCAGCTCGACCCGGCTGCCGCGCGCCAGCGCGACCGCGCGCTCCATGGCGTTCTCCAGCTCGCGCACGTTGCCCGGCCACTCGTAGCGCAGCAGCTGATCGGCGGCGCCCGGCGCCAGGCCGGTCAGGCTACGCTTCATGCGCAGCGCCGAGTCGGCGAGCAGCACGCGCGCCAGGGGCAAGATGTCGTCGCGGCGTGCGCGCAGGGGCGGCACGTGCAGCTCGACCACCTTGAGGCGGTAGTACAGGTCCTGGCGGAACTGGCCCGCGGCCACCGCGTGGGCCAGGTCGCGGTTGGTCGCGGCCAGCAGGCGCACGTCGATGGGCCGGCTCTTGTTCTCGCCCACGCGGCGGATCTCGCGCTCCTGCAGCGCGCGCAAGAGCTTGACCTGCATGCCGGGCGAGACCTCGCCGACCTCGTCGAGCAAGAGGGTGCCATGGCTGGCCGCCTCGAAGAGACCAGGACGATCCTGGCTGGCGCCGGTGAACGCGCCGCGCACGTGGCCGAACAGCTCGCTCTCCAGCAGCGTCTCGGTGATGGCGCCGCAGTTGACCGCGACGAACGGTCCCAGCGCGCGCGTCGATTCCTCGTGCACCAGGCGGGCGATGCGCTCCTTGCCCGAGCCGCTCTCGCCGGTGATGATGACGGTCGAGTCCACCTTGGCCACGCGCCGGGCCAGGTCGACCAGCTGGTGCATGGGCGGGCTCTTGGCCACGATGCCGAGCGGCTCGTCGACGTCGCGCGCCACCCGCACCAGCGCCTGCCGGTGCACGCGCAGCTTGCGCTCGGCCGCCTTGAGCGTCTCGGTGACGCGCTCGAGCGAGACGTCGAGGCACTCCTTGAGCCGGGTCGGCTCGAAGAAGCGCAGCTCCTCGGCGCGATCGTCGCCGTCCCATTCCTCGCGCGTGCGCCCGAACAGGTGGCAGGCGGCGTCGCCCTTGCCGACGCAGCGATCCTCGAGCACGTAGATCGGCTTGCCCGTGCTGCGGCTCAGGTAGCCCGAGGTCAGGCCGCAGATGGTCCAGCACACCGGCACGTCGGCGCGGCCGAAGTGGAGCAGGTGCTGCTCGGCTTCGTACGAGGCCACCAGCATGGCGCCTTCGCGCGACAGCGGGCCGTTGCCGCCCGCGTGCTCGACGCGGAAGAGACCCCCGAGGGTGTGGATGCGCGCGCCCGCGCGCTGCCAGTCCTCGTCGCTGTCCCACTTGAACTCGGCGCGCATGGCCTCGGCGGTGCGCCAGCCGTGCGCGAAGCCGAACTGGGTCAGCACGGTGCGCGCGGCGTTCAGGCCGAAGTTCTCCGCCAGGTACTTGCGCAGGAGGCCCATGGCGACCGCGTCGAGCAGGAGCGCCCGCTGGCCGGCGAAGCGAATCACGCCGCGGTCGGGATCCAGCTCCAGGAGCTCCTCGTGGTCCAGGTCCTCGGCTCGCATGCACGGCCTCTCACTCCATCGATTTGAAGGACAGAGTAGGTCATCTTGATGGACTCGGCCACGCCGCGTGCCGTCCTGCCGACGTAAGTGACGTTGATCGTTGGGATAGTCGGGCCGGTCGAGCGGCCCCCGATGTGCACTCCCTCGGGCATAGATGATGACGCTCCGCCGCGCCCACGAACGCTACCAGGACCTGCACGCCAGGCGCGAAGTCTGGCGCACGTTCGACCCCAAGGACACCGGCGACGCCCTCGCCGAGGGCTTCGGCGCGCTCGAGATCCTCGACGAGGATCGCCTGGGACCCGGGCAGGGCGAGCAGCGCGCCGCCAGCCACGACGCCGAGATCATCACCTACGTGCGCGACGGCGCGCTCGCGCACGAGGACTCCACCGGGCGCTCGGGCGTGATCCAGACGGGCGAGTTCCGCCGCCTGAGCATCGCGCGCGGCGTTCGCCACAGCGAGACCAACGCCTCGCCCACCGACTGGGCGCACGTCTTCCATATCCGGCTGCACACGCGCGCGGTGGGCCTGGCCTCCGGGCACGAGCAGAAGCGCTTCTGCACCGCCGATCGGCGCGGCCTCATGTGCATCGTCGCCTCGGCGGACGGCCAGAAGGGATCCCTGCGCATCCACCAGGACGCGCTCGTCTACTCGGTGCTGCTCGAGCCCGGGCAGCATGTGATCCATGAGCTCGCGCCCGGGCGGCGCGCGTGGCTGCACGTCGTGCAGGGCGACGTCACCCTCGGCGATCTGGTCCTGACCACGGGCGACGGCGCCGGTCTGACCGCGGAGCGGGCGGTCTCGCTCACCGCGCGCGAGGACTCGGAGTTCCTGCTCGTCGATCTGGCCCAGCCGCTGCCGCCGCTCGGCGTGCGCGACGGGGAGCCGGGGTAGAAGATGGCAGGGCTGCACGCATACGCGCCCGCGGACGCCCGCGGCAAGCTCAGCTTCGCCGCCGACGACGGCTTCCACGGCGAGCTCAAGCGGCGCGTGCTGGCGTACTTCGCGCGCACCGGGCTGGACCAGCGCGACAGCACGCGCATGCTGGTGAAGACCGCCGTGCTGCTGCTCTGGTTCGCGGCGTCGTACGCACTCCTGGTCTTCGCGGCGACGACCTGGTGGCAGGGAATGCTGCTGTCCGGCTCGCTGGCTCTGGCCATGGCGGGCGTGGGCTTCGGCATCCAGCACGACGCCAACCATGGCGCGTATTCCGACCGCCCCGGCGTCAACCGCGTGATGGGCATGACCCTCGACATGCTCGGGGCCAGCTCGTACGTCTGGCACTTCAAGCACAACATCTCGCACCACACCTACACCAACCTCGCTGGCGCCGACGACGACATCGACATCGGCCTGCTGGCGCGCCTCACGCCCGGCCAGGCGCACCACCGGATGCACCGCTGGCAGCACGTCTATCTGTGGTTCCTCTACGGCTTCCTCATGCCCAAATGGCATTTTGCCTACGACTTCAAGAATGTCGCGCGCGCCCGGATTGCCAGGCAGCATTTCCCTCGTCCCCAGGGCTGGGACCTGGTGCAGCTGGTGGGCGGCAAGGCGGCATTCTTCACCTGGGCGCTGATCGTTCCGGCGCTCTTCCACCCGTGGTGGCTGGTGCTGGTCGGCTACCTGAGCACCGCGTTCGTGCTCGGCGTGGTCCTGAGCGTGGTCTTCCAGGTGGCCCACTGTGTCGAGGAGGCCGCGTTTCCGGCGCCGCCGCCCGGCACCGACCGCCTCGTCGATGCCTGGGCGGTGCACCAGGTGCAGACCACGGTCGACTTCGCGCGCGGCAACCGCCTGCTGACCTGGTACCTGGGCGGGCTCAACTTCCAGATCGAGCACCACCTGTTCCCGCGCGTCTGCCACGTGCACTACCCGCGCATCGCCGCCATCGTACAGGCGACCTGCGCCGAGCGAGGCATACGCTACCGCGCGCACGAGACCTTCACCGGTGCACTGGCCTCGCACTGGCGCTGGCTGCGGCGCATGGGGCAGCCGCAGCCGACACCGCCGGCGGCGAGAGCGGCCCTCGGCATCGACGGCAACACCGGCGCCGACGCACGCGAGTCGATCGAGCTGCTCGACGGCGGCGCCCAGGCCTACCCGCGCATGCTCGCGGCCATCGCGCAGGCCCGGCGCAGCGTCGATCTCGAGGTCTACGCCTTCGCCGCCACGGGCGTGGGCCTGCGCTTCGTCGAGGCGCTGACGCAGGCGGCCGGGCGCGGCGTGGCGGTGCAGGTGATGATCGACGGCTGGGGCTCGGCGCGCAGCGGACGCGCGGTCGCCGCCGCCCTGCGCAGGGGCGGCTGCGCGGTGCACATCTACAACCGCCTGCTCGGCCTGCTGGTCGGCCGCTTCGGGCGCAACCACCGCAAGGTCCTGCTCATCGACGACCAGATCGCCTTCGTGGGCGGCATCAACATCGGCGACGAGAACGTCAGCCAGGGCGCACGCCTGGGCTGGGCCGACCTGGCGCTCGAGATCCGCGGGCCGCAGTGCGCGCACCTGGGCCAGATGATCCGGCGCGAGCCCCGCCACGCGGTCGAGAGCGCGCTGCGCATCTACTTCTCGCGCCGGGGTGGCAGCCGGCGCCTGCGCCGGCGCTACCTCAAGGCCTTCGCCAGCGCGCGCCAGCACATCCGCATCGCCCACGGCTACTTCCTGCCCGACCGTGGCGTGGTGCGCGCCATCATCGCGGCCACGCGCCGCGGCGTGCAGGTCCAGCTCCTGCTGGCCGGTCGCAGCGACGTGCCGTTCGCGCGCGCGGCCACGCGCAGCTTGCACCGCGAGCTGCTCGCCGCCGGCGTGCACATCCACGAGTGGAGCGACACCATCCTGCACGCCAAGGTGGCCACCATCGACGGCTGTCGCCTGCTCGTGGGCAGCTTCAACCTGGATCCGTTCTCGCTCGCCAACCTGGAGGCGCTGGTCGAGGTCACCGACGGTCGCGTGGTCCAGCAGGTGGAGGCATGGATCGAGGACCGCCTGACCCGCTCGCGGCCGCGCACCCAGGTGGAGGCCAGCTCGCGCCTGCAGCGCTGGCTGCTCGATCGGCTGGGCCGGACGGTGGCGCGCCTGGCCGATCGCCTGGGGCGTCTGATGGCCGGGCGCGGGCCGCGCCGATGACGGTCTCGATCATGCAGAGAATCACAGCAATAAGCGGGAATGACCAGCTGGCGAGTCGAACCATCAGTCCGCGCAGGAGTTACCGATGAGGTCCAGATCAGAGATAGACGAATTGGTGGCGAGCGCGCAGACGACCGCGCAGCTCGGTGAACTGGTCGTGGCCGCCTTCGAGGGCGCCGCCGATCACAGCAGCGACCCGCGCGAGGCGGCGCGCCTCGCCTCTGTCGTGGTCATCCACATGCTGCGGCACGCGCGCAGGAGCTTCGTCCCGCGCATGGGACGACGGGCTCCGCTGGGCCAACCGCCCGTCTAGCTGACGAGCCTAGAACCAGAGGCGGAAGCCGGCGTAGCCCGCGACCCAGGTGTTGCGGTTGTAGTCGGGGTTGCCCGCGTCGCGCAGCGGGATGCCGAGCGCGATCTCGGCGAACAGCTGCAGGGGCGAGCGCTGGAAGTCGAAGTTGACGCCGAAGGGCACGCGCAGGCCGATCTCGGCGGCGTCGTCGAACGAGCGCTGGTGGTCATAGATGTAGCCACCGATGCCCAGGTAGATGGGCACGCGCACGGTCGGGCCGGTGGCCAGGTCGGCCAGGCTGGCCTTGTAGACCAGATGGCCATAGCCGCCGCCGTTGTCGAAGGCGTCGAGACCGATGGCGAGCTCGAACGAGGACCAGGCGCCGGCGCCGACCTCGAGCGACAGCCCCGTCGGTGCGCCGAGACCGAGACCGAGGCCGAGGTTGCCGCCTGGTCCCTGGTGCGCCGACGCGCTGCGCGGCGCGACCAGCAGGAGGAATGCTGCGGCGACCAGCGCCGAGGCAAATGCGGTACGACGAGCATGAATGCTGCCCAGGACAATCATTGGCTTATTGCGAGACATGATGGTGGTGCCTCCTCGAAGCAAGGTGACTTGAAGTAGCCGCGGCAAGTGCACCCGCCATGCCCGACGAAAGCCCAAGCATTCCGCTCGTGCCAGCAGCCTCGTCGCGTGCGCCTCGGCACGGTGAGGCGCAACCGCACGCATGACTCGATTCAATTGTTGAATGTGCAATGGCGCCATGAATGGTGCTTGCCATCTCATTCACGGCTAGCCCTTGTGGACCTGCCATTCGTCCTTAGGTTGCTCGCCCGCAAGAGTCCGCACCATTCATTGATTCGATTAACCGCAAGAGGAGATCACATGGAAACCACCCGCGAAGCCCACCAGGCCAGGATGAAGGCGCACCTCGACGAATGGACCGCCCGGCTCGACGTGCTCGAGGCCAAGGTGGCCCAGGCCGACGCTGGCGCCAAGATCGAGCTGCACAAGGCAGCCGACGAGCTGCGCAAGCTGCACGCCTCGGGCAAGAAGCAGCTCGGGCAGCTGGTGTCGGCGTCTGCCGACGCCTGGATGGAGGCCAAGCGTGGCCTCGACGACGGCTGGACCAAGGTCAGCAGCGCCGCCGAAGCCATCTGGAAGAAGGTCAGCTGATCCCATGCCCAACATGTGGACTAAGATATGCACCACCCTTGCTGGGCTCCTGCTGCTGGGCACGCTGACGAGCGGCTGCGACAGCCTGAGCAACGCGATCGACTGCAATGGCATCTGCACCCGCTACAAGGACTGCTACGACTCGAACTATGACGTCGATGCCTGCGAGAACCGCTGTCGCGACAATGCGGGCAAGGACTCCGACTACATGAGCAAGGCCGACCATTGCAACGAGTGCATCGGCGACAGGAGCTGCGTCGCAGCCACCTTCAATTGCGCCGCCGAGTGCGTCGGCATCGTTCCCTAGCACGACGGAGGTTTTCTCATGACCCTGGAAACGATCGTGATCTGGCTGGTGATCGGTCTCATTTCGGGCTGGCTGGCCTCGGTGGTCGTGGGCGGCGGCATGGGCCTCGTGGGCGACATCGTCGTCGGCATCGTCGGCGCCTTCATCGGCGGCGTGCTGTTCCGTCAGATGCACTGGCGCATCCCGGTCGGCGGCATCGCCGGGACCATCCTGGTCGCCTTCATCGGTGCGGTGCTGCTGCTGCTGGTGCTGCGCCTGTTCCGTCGCGGCAGCGCGCGCGGCTGACCGGCAGGGGGGCGTCGGCCGCCCTGGCCAGGCCCCACCCGCGCGGGGTCCCGCCCGGGCGGC
>OBEQ012634194.1_pt1 | contig 19919 bp, 17 predicted proteins | sample 1670901 | NCBI WGS metagenome assembly OBEQ01 (sample SAMEA104232315, study PRJEB22302) | groundwater metagenome | biome: forest; feature: aquifer; material: groundwater | place: USA | collected 2011-08-07 | depth 5.4 m
ATTTCAAATCGCGCACCGTGTCCAACAATTTCCACGCGCTGCCTTCCACATGTTTGTCGACAAAGGCGATGTCGATGTTGCGCACGTCGAACTGGCTGGCAATAAATTCTTCCATCGAGGCAAACGCGTGCAGATGCGTGATGCCCAATTTTTCCTGTTCGATCTCCCACGCGAAACGAATGCCTTCGTCGTCGTCGATGACGAGGACGTTGGCGACTGGCGATGCGGCGATTGCGGGCGCGATCGGTGTGAGTGCGACCGCAATGGATTCGACAAATTCGATGTGGGGTAGCGGTTTTGGAATGATGGCGACACGCAACTGTTCGGCCTGGGCCCGTAGCGACGGTTTCCAATATTCGGCGGTGCACAAATAGATGTTGGCGATTTCTTGCGCACGCAATCGCTGCACAATGTCGGCACCATTCATTTCACTGTTGTCGAAATGGTAATCGACGATGATGTTCCGCACGGCATCGTGTGCATCGATTTTTTCGAGATACTCTTCATAGGATTCGCACAACACGACCGGCCATCCAGCGGTCTCCAAAAGATGCTGCCAATAGGTTCGCAAAATCGGGTCGTCGTCGATGACAAAAACCGGTGTATGCGGGACCAATGCGATCGACAACGACCCACCTTCCTCGGCGCTGACGGATGGCACGTCGCGCAGATGTCGAGAGCTCGGCAATGGCAACGCCAGACAAAATGTGGTGCCGCTACCGACAACTGAATGCGCCGTCAGGGTGCCTTCAAGCGCGCGGACGGTTTGACTGACCACGGCCATGCCAATGCCGTGGCCGTCGACTTTGCCAATCGATTGCCCGCCGTCCATAATGCGCGCCAGCACGTCGGCCGACATGCCGCATCCGGAATCGGAAATTTCCACAGAGGCATCCGACCCCTGCAGACTGGTGCGTACCGTGAGCGTGCCGGTGCCCTGCATCGCCTCGATCGCATTTTTCATGATGTTGCCAAACGCCCGTTGCAGCAGGCTGCGATTGCCGACCAGATGAATGGCCGTTGGGTGGTAGCGCTTGATGATGGTGATGGTCGTATGTCGCTGCCCATCAAACTCACCCAACAATTCGTCCAGCACATGATGCAATGAAAAGAGCGCCGGTATATTTTCTTGTCCGCTGTGGTGTTGCAAGAGATTGTCGGCGATGCCGCGCAGTCGTTTCAAGCCGAGTTCCAACAAATTGACGCGATCGCTGGTGGCGCGCGAGGTCTCGGGCAGTCGTGAAAAATATTCGACCGCCGTTTGCAATGACGTGAGCGGACTGGCGATGTCGTGGACGACTTGCGCCGCCAAGCGGCCCGTGGCCTCGAGCGCGGATTGCGTCTGCAGTTTGGTCTCGAATTCCACGAGCTGGTGGCGGAGCATTTCAATATCGAGCGCCAGCTCATCCAGCTCGCCTTCCACTTCTTCCAGTTGCACCGGGGTCGTGCGGTCACCGCGCGCGAGTCGCTGCACGCAGGTGGTCAGATGTTGCAACGGCTGTGCAATAGAACGTGCGACGCTGCGCACCATGCGCAGGCTGCCGAGGAGCATGAAGAATAAGGCGCCGCTGACCATCCAGGTGACGGTCTCGATGGCGCGCGCCGACAAATCTTCGGGACGTTGGAGCAGATAGAGAATGGCACCAACCAACAACGCTTGCGGGAGGAGGATGAGTGGTACCAACAACAAACCCAACTTTTCATTCAGGCGCATTTTCCACCGCCTCCTCCTCTACCAACGGCGCGGGGAGAGGCTCGGACGGCAACTCCTGATCCAGCGTGGTTGCCAGACGCGTGCGTTCGTCGCGGCGCAACATGACATGCGCCCCTGTGGCGGCGACCAATAACACGAGGGCCGGAATCATCCAGCCAATCGGTGAATGTTCGGCACTCAGCCCACCCGCCGGCACCGCAAGAATCAAGGTGAGCACGCTGCGGGTCATGCTGCCCGCCGACAACACGGTGGCGCGGGCATGTGAGAAATCACTCGACACAAACGAATTCGTAAAAATATCGTAGCAGGACCAGATCCACCCGCTGACAAACAGTGTGACCCCGACTGCGCCAGCAAACAGCCAGAGGGGCGGGTTCCCAAAAAATTGCCACGTACTCAGCGTGCCGATAGACACCGCGCAGAGAATGGAAGTGCTGACATACACGCGGCGGTAATAAATAAACCGCGCCCGATTATCGACGGCGCGGCCCATGCGACGATCGTTGGCGCGGCTGAACCACCAACCACCCACGCCTTGCAGCACCAAACCAATGACGGCAATGGAGATCCATTCGACACCGAGTTGATCTGCGCCAATGATGGCGTGCAAATACACCGGCCACAAATGGACCACCAAACTCATGAGAAATCCGTACGCGCCGAAGACCAGCGTGACCCACAACAACACCGGATGGCGGCGGCACACCAGAATACTGTCGGCCACACGATCGCCCAGCGTGCGCATGATCGCCGCCAAACGCAACGCACCACGTTCGCGCGCCTTGGTTCCCGAGCCCGGCATGCGATTGAAACAATATCCCATCATGCCGTACGCCAACACCGCCCCGCCAAAGAAAATCAGAAAGGGGAAATGCAGTACGTACAGCGTGATCGACAACACCGCGCCGATGACTTCGCCGATGGATTCATAAATCGTGTAGCGGGTGCTGATCCAGGCGTACGGTACCGCTGGCGCAATCGTACGCAACCGATCTGCGCACCACGCGGAATACGCCCCATTGAAAAATGTGTAGGCGACGGCGTAGCCAATGCTCGCGAGTACACCCCAACAGACGGCGCTGTAGAGTTGCGTACAAAACGAGATCGCGGCGAGACTCAAGAAAAAGACCGAACGTGACACCATGGCGAGAATCACCACATGTCCGCGCCCGATCGTATCCGCGAGCGCCCCCGCCGGCACTTCCAACAACGCCACCAGCGCCTGTCGCATGGCGAACAGAATCATGGTGATCGTGATGGCCGCCGAGGCATCGCCGACGGAAAAATGCGCCATGAAATACGGCCCCCACACATACAAAAAGAGCCCGTTCATGGCCCCGATGGCCGTATAGACCACGGTCGTCACGCGGCGCAGCTCGCGCACGGTTGGTAAATTGAGTTGATCGGATTGCTGAGAAGAGAGTCCTGATTCCATAACGACCTTTCGGTGCTCTCCCCAGAGCGATGTGTTGAACGACAAAATAGCCGCTACAAAAAATCCTGTGCCCTGACAAGCCGAAAGCGCTCTCATGCGCATTTTTTACGTCAAAAATCCCCCCCCCCACGCAAAATTCATCACTTACGCCTTGGGGACTGTCCCCATCCCAAATCCCGAACGCCGAACGAAACGGTGTTCGATATCACGAACGCGAAAAAAATTTCGCACGGCGATCATGAGCTAACTTACTGAATTTTCACTGTACACGTTTTGAAAATAATTCTGGCACGCAATCTGCTTGGTGAAGCGGTAACCAAGGAGACCGCCATGATGACATTCCTCGAATTCGTTCCCGATTACTCCGATTACTCCGACGGCTACGCGGAACGTGGCGGCCACGTGTGGTCGGTGCATGCGCTGCCCGCGAATGATTTCTCCGAGCCGGCGCCTCGCAAAAAATCAAAAACAACTCGCCCCACGCGTAAAAAAAATCCCGCTGGCGCCGCACGCCGCCTCCCGAAGAAAAAATAACCTCCCGACCGCCATTTCGGTTGCACGCAACTTTTTCGTGCAGTAGCCGATAACCATCCACGAGGAGAAAACTATGGACGATCAGGTTCGCATCATTCGACAAGGCGCCCGCATCGTACAGGCCACGACGGGGTTTACATTGGGCCTGTATTTATTTGTGTATGGCATGTTCTTCTATGAAAAATTCGGCGGTGCGGCGAACCCGAATGCTCTATCTTGGATGACGCTTACGTTTGTCGCATGCAGCATCGTGAAGCTGGTGTTCGACATCCCAACGGGCGCCATCGCCGATCATTTTGGTCGCCGCAAAACCATCATCGCGAGTTTTCTTTTTCAATCCGTCTATTTTCTGAGCCTCGCCGCCATGTGGTTCATTCACACACCATCTATTGCATTCACAGTTGCCGTTATTGGTTACAGTATTTTTGGTGTTGGCTACGTACTGCTCAGCGGGGCGTTAGTTGCATGGGTCGTCGATTCTATTCGCATTCATAAATTGCCAGAAGGACATGGTCCGATCTTGGTGGATTCGTATCGCTATTATTTTGTCGCGCAGTTGGTGGGGACCATCATCAGTCTGTTGTTGTTTTCCTCCGGTCTCATTTTTTACGCCTTCAGCTTGGGGTTTATCGCCTGTTTGGTCTGCTCGCTTTATTGTGTATTGGTCATGGAAGAAACACGCGGCATGAATTTTTCTCAGGAAAAATTTATATTCGGGGCAAGTATGCGCGCAGGTCTTGCAAAGATTGGGGCGGGCTTTCGCATTCTTGCAGACGATCGGACGGTCTTACTGCTTTCACTCACCAACGCGTGCTTCATGTTCATGGTGTTCGTCGTGACATTTTTGTGGCCGGTGGTGATGCAATCACAATTCGGAATCGGAAAACTCAGCGTCTGGTGGTATGCGATTAGCGTCAGCACCATTATCGTGAGTTACGCTGGCACGAGGACTTTGCAAAATCGGCTGCAGCGTTTCAAACTTGCGGGCAAAGCAGTCCATAATCTGACATTGTTGCGATGGATAGTGTTTGGGTGTTTAGCGGCTGCAATTCCCGTCTGCCTCTTTGCAACAGGGGCACAAAGTGGAACGTCGGTTGGCTTCAGCCTGCTTGTATGGGGCGTCATTGCCACATACGGTGGCTACGGATTTTTGCGGCCTTGTTACGAAACGCTTGTAAACAACTACCTGACCGCTGCTTCTGCACACGAACGCGCCACCGCGCTTTCCATTGGTAGTTCATTTGCCAGCGCATTGACCATTTTTTTTATGACTCCATCAGGAAAAGGCGCTGACACCGCCGCGCCTTCAGGTTGGTTGATTCCTGCAGGTCTGCTGATGTTCACCGCATGCCTCACGGGATTTGTCGTGTGGCGCCGCGAACGCAACACTCGCGTTACAGAACCTGCAGCAGAAATCATTCACCCAACACCATCCACCGCACTGCACACCCAGGAGGTCCCATGAATCGACTGCGCGAATATTTTTCTTCCTCGTTTCTGCACAAGCTCCTGCTGCTAATTCCCGCGATTGCCTTCGTCTTCTGGTTGCTGCCCAGTCTCTTTTATTTTGCGTTTCTTGCTGAAGATACGCAGCAAATTTTTGGTGCCGTGGGCGTATCTACGACACAGGTCCACGCATTTATTGGCAAACAGATTGTTGGGTTTCTGATTGTCGGTGTTGCGGCGCTACTTGGTCAGGTTGGTCTCACCTTTGTTGTTGCGGCGCACATCAGTCGTCCTTTGCGTCGTCTTGCCCGCATCGTGGGCACCATGAATCCGCAAGTCGGTGCGGTGCCGGAATTGTTGGACGCGCCGCCGCAGGAAATGCAAGACGAAACCGCGCAGCTCACGCGCGCGATCAATCAATTTATTTGTACGGTGCATGCGTACGAGGCGAAATTGAAGGCGCAGGCGCATCTGGCGGCGATTGGGGAGACGGCGGCGATGATTGCGCATGATGTGCGCAAACCGATTGCGGCGATGCAGTCACTCATGCGCGTGTTGCCGCAGCGCAAAAATGACAGCGCATTTCTGGAAGAATCGCAACGCCACGTGGAAGCGGCCATTGTACAAACCGAAGGGATGCTCGCCGACATTCTTGATTTCAGCAAAACCGTCGAGATCGATCACGAAGCCATCGACCCGCAAAGCCTGTGCACATCGGCGATTGGCGAGGTCCTGCGCCGTTTTCCCGACGCCGACATTTCGTTTGTCTACACACTCAACCACACAGTCGCCATTCATGGCGATCGCCAACGCCTCGGTCGCGTGGTGAGCAACATCATCGAGAACGCCGTGCAGGCGATGAAAGGGAATGGAACGATTGCGGTGCGCTGTAGCGAAGTCGCCAACTATCGTGGCGTGCCGGAAATCGTTTTGCAACTCGCGAATACCGGTCCCATGATTGCGGCCGAACATTTGCCGCGCTTGTTCGATCCGTTTTTCACCAAGGGAAAAAAGAACGGCACCGGTTTGGGACTCGCGATTTGTCGGCGCATGGTCGAGGCGCACGGTGGTCACATGGATGTGACCAGTTCCATCGAAGAAACCGTGTTTCATTTGCGATTGCCGACCTCGCCACTTACGCAACGTGCGCCGGACAGTGAACGCATTTATCATTCGCGCGAGATCACGCAATTATTGCAAGACACCCACACCGGTGCGCCGCCGCAGAGCACCGCGCTGGAAACGTATGTGTGTTCGCATCGCGCGCGCGGTGTCACGCGCGTATTGTTGGTCGACGACGAACCGCTCTTTCGCGAAACGGTGCGCAGTCAATTGCAATCGATGCCCGAAGTGCGCGACACACTCACGATCGTCGAGGCCGACAGTGTCGAGAGCGCGCTGGAACTTTTGACGCAACAATCGTTCACACATGTGGTCACCGATCTCATGTTCGGCCCGGATCGTGCCGATGGCTACGTGCTCGTGCAATCGCTCCTAAAAAATTCCGGCGCCACGCCAACCCAAATTTTGATTCACTCCAATCGTCGCGACGTCGCACAAGATGCGCTCCTCGCCAAAGCGCCTGGATTCGCGGGTTGGTTGCCGAAACCCGCGACCAGCGACGAACTGATTCGTTTTCTCGCGGGCTATGATTTAATGCCCGCGGTTGTCCACACCGCGCCGCAACCGGAACGCACCGTACTCTTGCTCAACGACGATGAAGGATTGCGCTTCGCACTGGGCACGGAATTGGAAATGCTGATTCCCGGTGTCACGGTGATCGAGGCCGAAAGTGTCGACGAGGCCATTGCGGCACTCGATGAACACACCATCGCCCTCGTACTCGCCGATATTAATTTGGGGAAGGACCAGCCCGACGGATACGCATTACTCACGCACATTCGCGAACGGGACATTGCCGTGCGGTTTTATTTTTGTTCCGGTCTTGGGGCGAGCTACGAAGCAGAGCGCGCCGCCAACGCCGGTGCCGCCGGGTATTTTCAGATTCCACTCTGCGCCACACATCATCAAATGATTTTGTCCTCGCTCGGCATTACGCTCGCTCCCGCCGCTGGCAACGCGTGAGGCGATTGTTGCGCGTGCGGGGATCATCCAGAAAATTCCAATTTCCAGAATGCGGATCGAAATGCTGCAGGTCGAGCGCGCGTCGGTGCCATCGTAAAATCTTTCTACTGAATTTTCCACAGCATGTGGCGGGGAGGAAATTGGCCTGTGCATTGCAATGTCGTCGGGTGGGGCTGCACTCACACGAAAAGACATCTGCGGCATCGACTGTGCGGACGTGGTGCGCAGAATGATTGCCGCGAAAGGACGTTTCAATGACTCAGCAATGCGTGTTGATTTTCGCGAAAACACCGTACCACAAGACGCCATATGACCGGTGGTTGTCGGAAACCGGGATTGAACCTCTGCTCCTTGTCCCCGAGGAATATGCCGCCAGCTATCGCCATTTGCCACATAGCTATGTGTTTGCGAATTACGACCAGAATCCAGCCGTCGAAAAAAAAGCGCTGGAGCTGGCGCGCACGCAGGCATTGGTGGGAATCTTCGCGCGCGGCGAAGCCGATATTCTGCGCGCGGCGCGTGTGCGCGAACGGTTGCAGTTGCCCGGACAACAGATGGCGAGCGCGGTGGCGTATCGCAATAAGGTGCGCATGAAAGATTGGTTGCGCGGTACGGATGTCGTGGTGCCTGACTATTGCGCGATCGATTCTACCGACACGATCCGGCAATTCATCGAGCGCGCTGGTTATCCCGTGGTGATCAAACCCGTCGCCGAGTCCGGTTCGTGGGGAGTGCAGATCATTCGTGACGCCGCTGCACTCGCACAGTATCTGGCGACGGCGCCGATTGGTGCAATGGAAATGGAAACGTTTGTGGAGGGGCCCATGTATCACGTCGATGGATTGCGCATCGACAGCGAGATCGTCTTCATGCAACCGTCACAGTATGTGAACGATTGCCTGTCGTTTCGGCGCAACGAATTTTGTGGCAGCTGCGCGCTCGCATCGGGCAATCCGCTGTTTGCGCCGCTGTGTGACGTGACGCGGGCGGTCATTGCGGCGTTGCCGTCACCACCGCATATGGCGTTTCATGCGGAAATCTGGCAGCGCCCCGACGGCCAGCTGGTTTTTTGTGAAATCGCCAGTCGGACCGGCGGTGGCATGATCAGCGCGATGCTGCAGCACTGCTGTGATTTCGATATCGACCGCGCGTGGTTGCGGGCCGAATGCGGATTGCCGCATACGCTGCACCCATCGCCGTACCGACCAGGTGGGGCCGTGATCATTCCGCCGCAACACGGCGTGTTGCAACATTTGCCGTGCGATAACGAACCGGCATGCGTGCGTGCTGTGCAATTTTCCGGCGCGGTGGGTCAGCGATTTGCTGGTGGCGTGAAGTCCGGTTTATTTTTGGCGGGATATGTTGTTGATGGTACGTCCGAGTCCGACGTGTTGCACAACATGGCGCAGGTGGCGACCTGGTTTGCGACGCAGGTGCGATACGGTGAACCTCACTAAGGAGCGACCATGTCTTTTCGTGTGCCGGGTCCGTTGGTGTCGGTGTCGTGGTTGGCGACGCATCGCGCGCAAAAACAAATCGTGGTGCTCGATGCGCGCTCCGCCGCACGGTTTCATGGACGTGCACCAGAACCAAGAACCGGACTGCGCGCGGGACACATGCCGAACGCCACTGTTTGCCGCACATGTCACACGGCAACAAAAAATTATTGTAAGTTGCGGGTCCGGCGTAACGGCCTGCATTCTTGCGTTGGCGGCGGAATTGGCGGGCTATACCGATATTGCCGTGTACGATGGTTCCTGGTGTGAATGGGGCCTGCCGTCGGAACGTGCGGTGATCATCTGACGGAAAAATCATGGGCGCGAATTATTCTCAAGGAGGCAAACATGTGTGTCAGACGTTGCGTTGTCGTGCTGTTGTTGGTCATCTTCATCTTCCCGCTCGTGCCCAGCTGGAGTGGGATGGCGGCGGCGCTGCGTGAATGCGAGGTGCATCATGTGCCGCTGCAAAAGGACCATGTGCGTATCTCGCACGGATTGGTGTTAATGTCGCGGGCGCACTACGAGGCGCTCAAGGTGCAATTTCCGAATGCCAACACCTCGGCCAGAGGCAGTTGCGTCTCGTCCCCGATCACGCGTTTTTTTCATCGCAAACGCACCGTCTACTTTTGCCCACTCTGCCGCGATGCCGAAACACATTGGCGTGAAGAACATGCGGACGAGCGATATTAATTGTCGCGTGGGTTTATGTGGCGGCGTCTTGTTGGGCGGCGCACCGCGTTGTGGTGGGGGCGTGTTCGCTGCGGCGCAACACGGTGTTGGCCCAGAGGGTGGCGACGAGCAAAAATAGTGCGGGGATGATCCAACCGGTGCAGGTGCTGCTGCTGGTGTGACCACCGGACGGGATCGCGAGCAGTAGCAACAAACCACTGCGCACCAGACTCCCGAACGACAGGAGTGTGGCGCGCAGATGCGCATGGCAAGCGGGGATGTAGAGGTTCATCAAGGTTTCGTAGCAGGGCACGAGAAATCCGTAGGCGAGTGCGGTGATGAAGACGACCACGGCCAAACTTGCGAGAGAATCACGATGTGCAAATGCGAGTGTCGATTGCAAAATCACGGCGCTCACTTGCAACAGCGCAATGCCCACGAGCAGACGGCGCAGGATCGTGGCTTGTTGCGTGCGATGCCACCGCGCGCAGCGCCCCAACACCGTGCGCACCCACTGTGCGCCGCCAATGCGTGTGGTGCCGAGTGCGACAACAAACGCGAGCCACCAATATTGGGGCAGATGAATACCGAGTTCCGCGCGCAACGCGATCGGCCAGAAATAATCGACGACATTGCTCAAGAACATCATGGTGGCGAATACGGCGACCAGCGCCATCAGTTCCGGCAGGCCGCGAATCACCTGACTGCTCGCGCCCAGCACAATCTGCGAACGCCGCACCATGGCGTGCCATGTGGTGCGACCGGTGGCGGGCGCGAGCGCGTGCGATTCGTGCAACATGCGTTGGCAATACAGCAGCGCACTCACACACACGACGGCGCCCACAATAAATGACCACGCCGGCACGCCGTGAATGAAACAGAGTACACTCACCACACCGCCGATGAGTTGCCCCCACTGATTCATACTGTGACCGCGCGACAACAACGGACCGTACGGTTGATCGGGCGCAATCGCGCGACACGAATCAACCACCCACGCCGCGAACGCACCGTTGAACAGTGCGAACGATGCGGAATACGCGAGGCACGCGAGCACGCTGCACAGCAAAACGGCGGGCATGGTGTGAAAGCGATGCAGCAGCGCGAGTCCCAAAAAAAATCCGATCCGACACGCCCAACTCCAGCGCACCGCGCGCGCCCGTCCAAACGCGTCGGCCAGCGCACCCGTCGGCGCTTCCAACAACGCCACGCCACCTTGCCGCACGCCCAACAACAAACTCGTGAACATCATCGCGCGCGCCGCATGCGCCACACTCTGAAACGCATCGAGAAACCAGGGCCCGTACGTAAACAAATACAACCCAAACGCGAGCCCGTTACACAGCTGTACAATGACAACGCGCCGCGAGAGTTGGGAAAATGTGGTGCTCTGCATGGTGGATCCTTTCGTTGTTGTTGAACTATCATCGGCACTTCCCCAAAAAAGTTGCGTCGGTGCCAGGCACTCGTTGCAAAGCAAGTCACGGGCCTATTGGTGAAATGGCGTTAAACAGGCGAATCGAGGCATTTTGTGGCCGTTCCAGTGCCGCGGTGTTGTCCGCAATTCGGAATTGTGGATGGCGATCTGTGCCAGATTGCGAACGCGCGCGGGTTGGTGGTGTGTGGCGCTGTTGGAATAATCATCACTTAGATTTTTGGTGTGACTGGCATGCGCGTTGCTTTGGTGGTGGGCGCACAGGGAGGTGCGTATGCGAAAGCTCATGATGTGGTGTTGCGTGATGGGAGCGATCGGATGTGGCAGTGCGCAAGACGATGTGGGTGGGGTGGCGCCAACGCCAAGTGTTGCGCCGAATGTGGCGACCGCAGGTGCGCCCGCGCCAAAATTGGTGAAGCGGGTGCTGGCGCGCAATGTCGTGTTGCGCACGCTCGACGCGTTGGTGCCGTCGGCTGCTGCTGGCGAGGGCGACATCGACACGCAAACGAAAGTGTTGGCGGAAAATGTGGTGCTCGACGCGAGCGCACTCGGTGTGGCCGCGACCGATGTGCAACAGGCGTTTGCCGAGACCGCACCGGTCGTTGCGAGCTTGCTGAAAGGGGCGTGGAGTGTGACGAGTGGGATTGGCTATTTACAAAAGCCCGACGCCGCCCCGGAACATTACACGCTGCATTTTGCCGACGACGGCACGCTCACGCAAGACGGCACCGCGCGGGTGGGCGATCCGTTTTACGGCGCGTTTCGTCTGGGCCACCCCGATGCGATCTACACGTTCAGTGTGCGCGATCAGATCCTGCTCACGATTGCCGTGAAGGGGACGGTGAAGAGTCCGTGCAGCAGTAGTGTGTGCGATCAAAATCAAGGTCACGCCGACGCCGCCAGTTTCGATTTCGTCATCCTGCGTGCCAGCCCCACACATATCGTTTTGCAAAATGCGGGTGGGGTGGTGATGTTGAGTCGTGGGTCGTGAGGTGTGAGTCGTGAGTCGGAGTGAGCGGATTGTTCGCCGTCCTGAATATGATTGCCGTGCATGTGAGATTTTTCTATGATGAGCGGTATGAAAAAGATGCGAGAGTTTAATGTCATTATCGAGCAGGACATGGAGGGATTTTACATCGCGACGGTTCCGGAACTCCGTGGTTGCCATACGCAAGCCAAGTCGCTGGATGTGCTCATGAAGCGAATTCGTGAAGCTATCGATTTGTGCTTGGAAGTGCAAAAGACCGTGAAACCCTCCATGGCGTTCATCGGTGTACAACGCATATCCATCGCCCAATGACGCGTCTTCCCCGCATTCGTGGTCGCGATGTTTTGAAGGCACTGCAACGTGCTGGTTTTCGGCTCGTGCGTGTGAAGGGGAGTCACCATTTTCTTGAACATTCCGATGGACGCTGTACTGTTGTTCCAATTCATGCAGGTGAAGTCCTTGGCGTGGGCTTGTTCTCAAAAATTCTCCGTGACTGCGAGCTGTCGGCCAGTCAATTCGTCGATTATTTGTAGTCATGCGTGCTGCGATCGCGAACCAAATGCGGATGAAAAATCAAAAAAAATCCGCGCCACTCTTTGTCCCGCAATGGCCCGCCGAACGCGATTTGGCGGGACAGCGCATTGAATTCGTGCGTACCTGCGGTCACACCGGTTCCGGTCGTCTGCTCAAAATCCTGCGCATCATGATCGCCGGACATTGTCGCAGCAAATGTTCTTTCGACGCGTTACTCCTCCGCGCGCAGCGCGTGATTGGTGTCGCCAAAAAAATACGCATCATTTTCAACCACTCGACAAAAGCGCCGTACAGTGGCGCGTGGTGTATGTATAACCCTCTGGTCAATGCATGGCCTGCATTGACCAGAGGGTACCACGTTTCAAAGTTGCCCGGACGTCGTGATTTGACGGCGTCGGTGGTTTCGTAATCGATGCCGATCACGATCTCGATGAGGATTACGATTCCGACCCCACCGAAAAAAAACGGCCGCTGAGATTGCTCTCAGCGGCCGTGTCAGTGAGCATCCCCCTCACCCAACCCTCTCCCCAATGGGAGAGGGAGGCGGAAGGTCCGCGTTACCGCGGACATCATCTATCCATTCGCCGCATTCGACCGCGGCGTGCGGTTGTTGTTGGTGCTGCTGTCGGCCTTCGTGAGGGCGCCGGTGCTGATGCGCATGCCATAGAAGGAGCGGGCGACGAACGCGAGACCCAACACGAAGAACGCGGCGCCAATGTAGGGCGCGATGTTTTGGGCCGAGACGGCGATCTCGACGGCGAGTAATCCGAACAGCGTGGTGAATTTGATGATCGGATTGAGTGCGACCGACGAGGTGTCTTTGAACGGATCGCCGACCGTGTCGCCCACAACGGTGGCGGCGTGCAGGTCAGTGCCTTTTTCGCGCAGGTCGACTTCGACGACTTTTTTCGCGTTGTCCCATGCGCCGCCGGCGTTCGCCATAAACATGGCTTGGAAGAGGCCGAACACGGCGATCGAGATTAAATAGCTCGCAAAAAATGTCGGGTCGAAACAGGCGAAGCCGAGCGTGAAGCAGAAGATGACCGCGAAGATATTGATCATCCCTTTCTGTGCGTACTGCGTGCAAATCTTCACGACGGCTTTGGAATCTTCTTCGCTCGCCTTGGTGGCGCCACTGTCGAGTCGCATGTTGCGCTTGATGTATTCCACCGCCCGATATGCGCCGGTAGTGACCGCTTGAATCGATGCGCCGGTGAACCAATAAATGACCGAGCCGCCGGTGACGAGACCCAACAGCACACGCGGGTCGAGCAGATCGAGCTTGAGTTTGAGCAACAAGATGATCGAAAAAATCATGGTCGTTGCGCCAATGACGGCGGTACCAATCAGCACCGGTTTGGCCGTGGCCTTGAACGTGTTGCCGGCCGAATCGTTTTCTTCGAGATACAATTTGCCCTGATGAAAATCGGGCGTGAAGCCGAATTGTTTTTGAATGTCGGCGACGACATTCGGAACCGATTCGATTTGCGAGAGTTCAAACACGGACTGCGCATTGTCGGTGACCGGGCCGTAACTGTCGACCGCGATCGTGACCGGACCCATCCCCAAAAATCCGAACGCGACCAAACCAAACGCGAACACGGTCGGGTAGACCATGAAGGTCGCGAGGTCGGCTTGGCTGACGAAATATGCCACCAACATGAGACCGACCATGACCATGCCCGTCCAGAACGCGGCGAAGTTGCCCGCGACCAGGCCGGAGAGAATGTTCAACGATGCGCCGCCTTCGCGCGAGGTGCGCACAATTTCCGCGACGTGTTTCGATTTCGCCGAGGTGAAAAATTTCGTGAACTCGGGAATCACGGCGGCGGCGACGGTTCCGCAACTAATGATCGTGGCGAGTTTCCACCACAACGTTGGTCCGAAATCGGCGAGCAACAACGAACTCACGCTGTAGGTCACGGCGATTGAAACGAGCGACGTGATCCAGACCAGCGACGTGAGCGGCGTTTCGAAATCGAAATGTTTCTTGTTCGCAAACAACGCACGGCTGATGAAGCCGTTCACCCAATACGATGCGATCGACGTGACGATCATGAGGACGCGCATCGAGAAAATCCAGACGATCAGGCGGGCCTGAATGTCGGTGCCGTTGGGTAGCGCGAGCAGATTGCCGGTCGGACCGAAGTTCATGCCGGTCGCGAGCACGATGAACGTGATGAGCGCGACGCCCGTGACGCCGTAGGTTTCGAAACCGTCGGCCGTGGGGCCCACGGAATCGCCCGCGTTGTCGCCGACGCAATCCGCGATCACGCCGGGGTTGCGCGCGTCGTCTTCTTTAATGTTGAACACGATCTTCATGAGATCGGAACCGATGTCGGCGATCTTGGTGAAAATCCCGCCGCAGATGCGCAGCGCCGACGCGCCCAGCGACTCGCCGATCGCGAAACCCATGAAGCAGGCGCCCGCGTTTTCGCGCGGGATGTAGAGCAGGATGTAAATCATCATGAGCAATTCAACGCAGATGAGCAACACGCCGATCGACATGCCCGCGCGCAGCGGAATGTCCATGAGGGCGTACGGTTTGCCTTTCAGTGCGGCAAACGCCGTGCGGCTGTTGGCGTAGGTATTGATGCGCATGCCGAACCACGCCACGCCGAACGAACCCAAGATGCCCAGCACCGACCAAAGCAAAATGGTGGCGACGCGTGAAAGTTCGAGATGTTGGAGCTGATAAAAATAATAGAAGATGCAGCTGCCGATGAAGAGTTCGAGCACGAGCAGCAGTTTTGCTTGCTGGAGCAGATACGTCTTGCAGGTGGAATAGATCAGCTGCGAGACTTCCGCCATGCTGCGATGGGTCGGCAGTGCGCGGATTTTGCGGAATTCGATCCATCCGAACACGAGCCCCAACGCCGCGACGCCCATGCCCCAGCGCAACAGATCGACGCCGGTGTAAGTGCCGCCAAACAGGGCGTAGACCGTGTTCAGCGCCGGAATATGCAATTCGACATCGCTGGCCCAGACGTGCGCCGGATGAAAAATGGCCGCCAACACCCACAGCGCGGGCATGAGGCGACTGACTACGGTGCGTCCCGTTTGCTTCATAAGTGACATCTCCTTGAATGTGAACCTTGCGCACCAGCTATTGGTGCGAAAAGGTGCGTGGCTCATAGAGGAAGTGGGGGAAAATGTCAAAATGTAAGTCGTGCGAGAGTGTCTCCGTGTGATTTCCTCCGGCCGTTCATGGCGGGTTACGGCCCGCCATTCACTGACGCGACGAACGCCCGGGTTTCATCGCCATCGATCGGGCATTCGCCGAGTCGCCGGAGGAAATCACACGGAGACACTCCCGACTCTTGGGGAAAAAGCCGGAGTGAAAAAAACAGTGCGCGTAGATTATGTGCCGATGTACTCGAGTGCGCCTATAAAGTTGGCGGACTTACTTATCACCCGATCCGAGTGCACGATGTGCTCCTGGAGCCAACGTCGCGGCAGGCTGCCCTTGCTCGGCAGACAGGTCAAAGTCGTCCCTGCGTGGTTGGGTGGCTCGATTGCGTGCCGTGCAATATGTCTCGAGTTCTTCAACGGTCATCCCTGCGGAACTCGTAAAATATTGGCCAGTCACTGCGTAATATTGCATTTCATCGACCGCATTGTCCGCATATCCGATAATGTCTTCGATGACGCCCAGAAGAATTTGAAATCCTTGGCCGATGTGCCCCGCGGCCTCTGCGGCCATTGCGTCTACCAAAGCTAATGCTATCGGTTCGAGCAGTGCTTCTTGTGCCGCGCCCGGTGCGGGCGCATTTACTGCGTCAGCAAAGCGTTGCACGCCGGGAATTCCTTCTTGGGCTGGATACAGATCTGCGAACCATGACCCCAGCATTTCTTCACACTGTCGCTCGCCTTCTGCAAACGAGACTTCGATGTGGCCCGGCGTGAGATGATGTTCCGCGGGTCCACTCGTGATCGTTATTTCTCTCGCGGGTAATCGTTCCGCCATGCGCTCCATGTTGGGTTGGGCGCGTGCCAAAAATGTTGCACGACCGGCGCTCTCACCACCATGTTGGGACGGATATATTGACTTCGCATCGTTCTGCTCCTTGTTGAAAATTACACCCGACACGCTGCGATGCGCAGCGCCTTCTCTATTACGTATCGGCAGCCCGCAAAAAAAGTTGCGTGTTTTTGAAAATAATTACCCCCTCGTAATGGCAGGCCATGCCAAAGCGTGGGGGTTTGTCGGCTTTACAATCAGTCACTTGCGCATTTTCGAATCGCGTACTTGCGTGAAATGTGTATGGCCGATGCAGGCCATGCTATAGACCAGGGGCTAATCGGATTTTCTCTCTTCATCCGCGTTCGCCGCATAAACTCGAGAAACGTCCCCAAAGTTATGCGAATCAGGATTTGCGATTTCGATCAGGATGACGATGACGAAAAATCCGATGCGGGCGACCCGCGATTCACGACTCGCGATATGCCACGCGCAATCGCAGTGCTTGTGCCTGCAAGCGTTTGTCGGTGGTCCAGAGTTGGCCGCGATCCATGGCGACGGAAGCCAGCAGATGTAGGTCGATGTAGCCTAAACCGGCGCCGTACAAACGATGCCGTTCGAGATAGGTGAGTGCTTCGTTGTCGGTGGCGGCAGTGATCTTCGGCAATGTTTGGAGCAGATTAATAGTGGTGTGGCGCCGCGCGAGGTGGCCGCACGCCAGTTCACCCACAATGTGTGGATGCATGCTCACGGTTCCGGCGGTGAGCAATTGCACGAGCGCGCGACTGGTGGAGCGAAAGTGATCGATCCAGACGGAGGTGTCGACGAGGATCATCGGAAATTATTTCGTTGAACGTCGGCGCCGCGCGGTTTTGGCATGCGGCATAGTGCCACCCAATGCGGCTAATCGTGTGCGGGCATGTTTTTCAATGAGAGCCTCAAGGCCTGCATGAATGAGCGCGGTCTTTTCCCGAATCTGCGTGTAGCCCGCCGCTTTTTCCAACAAGTCCTCGCGTAAATTGAGTGTCGTTCTCATATGCATCAATATGCATGATTGATGCATATGGTGTCAAGGCGAAAAAACGACTAACGCGACACCAGCAACGCCTGGCGGGTAGCCATGTTGTACAGGTGGCGCCATTGGTGAATGGCGGTGTGGAATTGTTGGCGGGCATCGATCATGTTCTGCTTGAGTTCGACGAATTGTGTTTGCATCCGCGCCATTTTTTCTGATTTCATGCGGCGATATTCCTGCTGAAAATTGCGGAAGTGGGCGTGCGCTTGCTCGACCCGTTTGCGCGTGGCGGCGATCATGTCGGCGGACAGGCCGTTGGTGGCGGGCGCGCGTAGATCGGCGAGTGCGGCGAGTAGGCGTTCTTCGTCCATGCGCAGGCGCGCTTGCAAGATGCGTTCGTCGGGAATGCGGCGCAGATTGCGTACGAGACCAAACGTCGCCAACACCCGAATGATCCATTTCGCCGGGTCGCAATGATACGGTTGAATGCCGTTGCGATAATCGCCGGGAAACGCGTGATGAAAATTGTGATACCCTTCGCCGTAGGTGAAGATCGCCAAAATCCAGCTGTCGCGCGCGGAATTTTTATTGCTGTAGGGCTGATTCCCGATCATGTGGCAAAACGAATTAATCGAAAACGTGAAATGATGATTGACCACGGTGCGCAACACGCCCGCGACCAATAATCCGCCCCACATATCACCCCACAGTGAACCCAAGTACATCGGCAGCGCAAATCCCACCGCGACGGCGAGCCAGACATAATAGCGATCTTGGAACCGGACGAGCGGGTCGCGCATCATGTCGGACACATTATCGTAGAGCGGCGCGGGCACGGGTTTGCGAAAAATCCACCCAATGTGCGCATGCCAAAATCCTTTTTGAATGTTGTAGGGATCGGCCTCGCGATCGACTTGTTGATGATGCGTGCGATGGTCCGAGCACCATTTGCGTGCCGAATTTTCAAACGTGGCGGCGCCGAACAGGAGCATGATGCAGCGCACCGGCCACGACGCTTCGAACGTTTTGTGCGAATAGAGTCGATGATAACCGGCGGTGATCGCGAGTCCGCTCGCCGTGGCCAAACAGAACGCGAGCACCCACGTGGGCCACGGGACGCCGCCATGCGTGAGCAACCACACCGTGCCGGTGATTCCCACCACCGGAGTGAGCGACAAAAACAGAATATTCACCCAATCGAGACGATACGTTTTTGTTGTCGTCATATACGACTCCTTATTTTTCTGGCGAGGGACGATCCGTTTGCGATAGGACATCTTTACCGTACGCGAATCGCGGCGGACTGACAACAACAACTCACGCAAGGAGAATGATATGCTGCGTTATATTTTTCGAAGCGTTTGCGTCATTGTCATGTGTGTCATGATGAGTTGCAGCGGTGGAAGTGCGGGTGGGGGTGGTTCCGGCATTGGTGATTCGCAATCGCTCACCGGGACGGTGTTTGCGCCCAACGGTCTCGATCCTGTTGCGTCCGCCACAGTCTATGTGCCCGCCAGCGCGGCGAGCAGTTCGCTGTCAAAAATCGTCGGCGAAAAAACCGTGAGCGCGACGTGCAGTGGCGTGGCGATTACCTGCAGCAATCCGACCGCAACCGCGCTGACCTCGACCTGCACCTGCCCCGACGGCACCTTCACACTCGATTTGTCCGCACTCACCGCAGCGCAACGCACCGCCGCCACGCAATTGAAAATCGAAAAAGGGGACACCTCGAAAACGGTGTCGTTGTCGTGCAGCGGCAGTAGTTGCGCGCTCGCCACCAGCGACACGACGCTCGCGGCCTCGGGGACCGGTGCGTTGCGCATGGCCGTCGTCACGGGATTATTCGATTCGATGGAAAACGTGTTGGCGAAATTGGGATACGGGACTTTAGGTTCCGACGGCGCGTTCACAGTCGGTACCGAACAATTTGCGATCTATCGCGGCGGCGGCGACATCGACGCGCAGCTCACCAACACCACAACCTACAAGGCGTCGACCGAATTATTTTCCTCGCTCACGACCATGCAACAATACGACATTATCTTCATCGATTGCGGCACCGACGAAAGTCTCACAGGAATCAGCAGTAATCTGTCGATGCCCAAAGGGATCACGCACGAGCAGTATCACGCATTGCAAAAGTCATTTGCCAAATCGATTCCGGCCAGTGTGATCACCAACCTGCAGGCGTACGTGAATGGCGGCGGCAAATTATTTGTGACGGATTGGGCGTATGATTTCGTCGAACAAAGTTTTCCCGAGGTGATGGATTTCGAAGGCAGCACCGACGGCAGTAGCACGGTCGCGGAATCGGAAACGGCGGCGCGGTTGGGTGCGGGCGGGATCGTGTCGGATGCCACTGTGAGCAACAACACGCTCGCGGTCTGGCTGTCCGCCCGCAGCAGCAATACCATTGCGGCCGCGCTGTCGCCGAACAGCGGCTCCTGCGACACCAGTGTGAATGGTGGCACGTCGTCGCTCCAAACCAGTGGCAGCATTCGCATTGGCGATTTTCTGTCGTTGTGGGTGGTCATGAAAGCGGCATATGACAGCTCGACGACCGTGTGGATTCAAGGTCCGGTCAGTTTCAGCGGCGTCTCTTCC
>OBEQ010368390.1_pt1 | contig 19907 bp, 10 predicted proteins | sample 1670901 | NCBI WGS metagenome assembly OBEQ01 (sample SAMEA104232315, study PRJEB22302) | groundwater metagenome | biome: forest; feature: aquifer; material: groundwater | place: USA | collected 2011-08-07 | depth 5.4 m
GCGAACTCGAAATACCCATCGATGACTTGGGGCAAGCCCGTATAGTACGCGAGGACGTGACCCATGTCCCATTGCGTGAGGACGGATTGATTCGGAGAGGAAATCCCACTCAAATATGTGATAGCGGAGTGCTCGGATGCATTGATGTAGGGAATCGTCCCATCCATCACGACCCAAACAGAAAAACAACCCAACGCTACGATGAAAAATCCCATGAGCGCGACAAATTTGGGAATGGAATTATACCGTTGCAGGATGCCCCGGATCCCGTACCCCGCGGCAATGGAAAAGAAAGGGATAAAATATTCCGCTAAGCGCATGCCCAGTGAACCGATGAGGAGGGTGAGGCCCAGCCACACGAGCAAGAGCTCGGGAAGCTTTTCTTTAGCCACCCCCCACGCTGCAAAGAACCACGAAAGGGGGAAAAAAACAATGAACCCAATGAGAAAGAACTGCACGAGCTCACTCGAGTCTAGAGAAAGGTGCGAGGCGAAACTCGAGAGGGGGAGACCAATGGAAAAAAACCAGTCATTGGTGTTACTCACTCACTTTCGGGAGAAGAAATGAGCAATAGATATAAAATTCCATTTTACTTGATTGAGCGCTTGGGATTAAAAACATATAAGTACATTATTGTTTTGAGCCTTTGTCTAAAAGACAAAATTCAATCCATTAACCCTAAAGCCCAAATAGAAATTATTCCCAACGGTCTTGAAGAAAAAATAATTAATCAATTGGTACAAAATCAACCCGAACATATCTTATTTATCGGTAGAATTTCAATGGAAGAAAAGGGCTTAGATTTGCTATTAAAAGCATATTCATGTGCTACAGGATTATCTACTCCTTTGATAATTGCTGGCTCTGGTCTAGAAAGTGAAGAAATAAAATTAGTAAATATGATAAATGATTACGGCCTAAAAGATAAAGTTAAATGGGTCGGTAGAGTTATTGGTGAAAATAAGATTGAATTGATGAGAAAAAGTTTATTTTTGGTTGTCCCTTCAAGAAATGAATCATTTGCAAATGTTGCACTAGAGGCTTTTTCATTTAATTTGCCAATAATTTGTTTCGATATACCTGGTTTGTGCTGGATACCAAATAAATACGCTATCAAAGTTAAATCTTTTGATGAAAAGGCTCTCTCTAAAAGTATGATTGATCTTGTAAATAAAAATGAGCTAAGGGTAGAAATGGGGAGAGGGGCAAAAGTTTTTGTGCGTAATTTTTCCTGGGATACTACTGTCAATCAATACCTTTTTTTTCTTGATAAGATTTTAATGAAAAAGTGATGAAAAAATACGTTCCAATACTCATACTTATTTTTGCGAGTTTGTTTTTTTACACCGCTACTTTACGCGGAGAGCAAGGCAATTTTAATACAACAAATGATATAAAGAGACTTTACTACGATCAAGGTCCCTTTGAATCTTCCCATGAAAAATCTTCGTATGCTCAAATGATTGCTATTGCCCAAACGCATTCAGTGTCGTTCCCTCAGCCGTGGGCAGATTTCGGGGCCTCTGATGTTGGTTTTTATAAAGGGAAATTTTATAGCTTCTTTCCTCCAGGAGTCTCAGCTGTTGTTGTTCCACTTTACTTAATTGGGCGACATTTTAATTTAGGGCAGTTATTCTCTTATGCAACTGTTCCCTTTTTTGCAATTCTGGGTCTTATTTTCGTCTTTAAAATAGCAAATGAAATTTTTAAAATGCCACGATGGGCATCCCTTTTTGCAAGTTTAACTTTTGGTTTCGCTACCACTGCATGGGGCTACTCGGTCACTATATACCAGCATATTTTTGCTGCCTTTTTTATTGTAATAATGTTTTATGCAGCATGGAGATATCGCCAGAAGCAAAAAAAATCATGGCTATGGGCTTCTCTTGTTTGGGGGATGTACGGGATATCGATTTTTTTTGACTACCCGAACGGGATAATTTTGTTCCCCATAATAGTTTATTTATTTGCGTCTGGATTTACGTTTAATCAAAACGATTCTATATCTAAAATACATTTAGACAAATCTTTTGTCTTAACTTCTTTAATTTTTATTACTATACTCGGCAGTTTTTTCTACTACAATCAAGTCGTTTTTGGAAACTGGAAACTACTTCATAATTCCTTACCCGGGTATGAAATTACAAATTATAAGCAATTGCTTTTGGAAAATGAGGCGATTGCGGAAAAGAAATCTGATGTAGCGCAAATATTTAAAGATAGATTTTTTCCAAAAAATTTTCTGATCTTTCTTTTTAGTAGGAACAGGGGCATATTCTATTATTCGCCTATATTTTTCTTGGCAATTTTGGGTTTGATAGCTCTAGGAAAAAGAATGACTATAGAAATCGCTACGCTCTGCGCTGTTGTGGCTGTGACTTTGTTTTTGTATTGTAGCTTCGCAGATTCTTGGGGAGGATATGCATATGGATCTCGTTACTTAATACCTATAATGCCGGTTCTGTCTATTTTCGTAGCTTCCTGGGTAAATCAAACTAGATATAAATTTGTCGCCACGGTTTTGTTTTTGTACTCAGGTGCCGTTGCTCTTCTCGGGGCACTAATAAGTAATATGATACCTCAAGGGTATCGTCCTGTAATAAATAACGATTTCTTTTTAAATGTTAACTTAATGAAAGAAGGTTTAAGCGGTAGTTTTGTCTACAATAATTTTTTCATTGATGACATCTCCTTAGTTCATTACTTTTTTGTAATATACGGTTTTCTTTTGGTAACAGTAATTTTTGTCCTATTTATCCTCCCTCGCTATGATAATGCGGAGGATTAAGGACTAAAGATAACGGGGACAGTCCCCAATAAAAGCACCAAGAATGTGTTGTGGTAATGACCTGTTGATATCTTTTCAAAAACTTTAGATTTTCTTCAGCTCTCCTTTGATATAAAGGGGATATGCCACGACAACCCAGAATCGACATTGCCGATCATTTTTACCACATCATCAATCGCGCCAACGGTCGGCTACAGATTTTCAACACCCCAGACGACTATCTTCTTTTTGAAAGTCTTCTGGTTGAAGCCCGAGCACTTACTGATATGCGCATTCTTGCTTATGTGATCATGCCTAATCATTGGCATTTGATGCTTCAGCCTCGGAAGGATAAAGATATATCGGTGTTTATGCACTGGCTTTCGACCACTCATACTCGAAAAGTACATATTGCAACGGATACAGTGGGGGCGGGACATTTGTATCAAGAACGGTACAAATCTTTTCTCGTTGATTCCGACAACTATCTTTTATCTGTTATCAAATATATCGAACGAAATCCTGTACGTGCTCGGTTAGTAGAGAAATGTGAAGACTGGCAGTGGGGCAGCGCTTTGAAAAGGGTACAGCGAAATCCCGACACTTTTGTCAGTGACCCACCAATGATATTGCCGCAACAGTACGTGATATGGATAAATACAGAGGATAGAAAAGAGGAACTCATTTCGCTTCGTCAGTCGGTAAACAAAGGAGTGCCTTATGGTAGAACTTCATGGGTTGAGGTGATGGCAAGGCAATACAAGCTGGAATCATCTTTGCGAGAGCCAGGTCGGCCAAAGAAAAATTAGAACATACATTTGTTTCCCTTATTGGGGACTGTCCCCGTTATGTCGTTATGTCCCGTTATGTCGTCCCCGTTATGTCCAAAGTCTTATTATTTTATTTCTAGTTTCGTTTTAACAACCCGCATGTCGTCTTCTAGTCGGTCAATTCGTGTCGTATGGTGATTTTCAATTTTCTCCAGTCCATTCTCAATGTTATCTAAACGATTATCCACGCCATCAAGTCGTTTATCGATGCTGTCAAAACGTTCATCGACTTTGTCGAATCGTTTATCTATACGTTCAAAGTGGGTATTTACTATCTCTGCAAGTTTGTTAATGGTGATCCGTTTTTCTTTCATCTCTACATTCTAGCAAAGCATGTAAGGTGCAAGCAAGTTCAGCGAATCTTCAGACTTCAAGGATACACTTGCGGTCGAGTACTGTAGCTTTATTGTATAGAGCGTAGTAATATGGCTTTTTCAATTTTTCGTGAAAATCGATCTTAGCTTACAAATTAAAAAGGAATGGCTGGAGAAGCTTCAGAGGCTCGTGGCCTATTTCTCACCTGAAGGGTGGGTACTGGTACTCTCGGTGTTTTTGGCGGGGCTATCGACTATCTACTACTTTGCTCAAGGGGAACTTGTGGCTTACGCTGATGCTGAATCGCATCTCAACATTGCCAAGCGTGTGGTGGACGGTCTCACTTCAGGCCTCGCTCACTTGGGAGGTGTGTGGTTGCCTTTGCCGCACTTGCTTCTCATGCCGTTTGTTAAATTTGATGCATTGTGGCGAACCGGTCTTGCTGGCGCTATTGTTTCGGGTATCGCCTTTGTGGTCAGTGCTCTCTATATTTACAAACTAGCTCTTTTGATAACAAAAAAGCCCACGGCCTCTTTCATCGCCGCCATGGTTTTCATAACCAATCCAAACATTTTGTATTTGCAGGCGACGCCCATGACCGAGCTTACGCTCATGGTTTTCTTTATTCTCTCCAGCTACTTTTTCGTGAAATTCCTCTTTGACCGCTCTGATGTCTCGTCGTTAACCATTTCCGCCTTTTTTGGTTTTTGCGCCGCCCTGTCTCGATATGACGGTTGGGCGCTTGTGCTTATGCAGGCTGGCATTTTGGTACTCTTTCTTTTTCCGTATGTTTTTGATTTCTCTGCGATAAAGAAAATGTGGCAGGAAAAATCGTGGAAGTTTAATAAATTCATTCGGCGTAAGAACACCTACATAATCGGGTTTGCTGGCTTCGACGGCAAGGTAATTCTTTTTTGTACTTTATCCTTTTTCGCCATTCTGCTTTGGCTTGTCTGGTGTTATTTGATTCTTGGCGACCCGCTCTACTTCATGCACAGCGGATTTTCAGCAAATTCCCAGCAACAGACATGGCTTGTGAAGGGCGAACTTCCGGCCTATCACAATATCGGTATGGCGGTACTCTATTATATGGTCACAAGCATGAGCAATGGCGGTGTGGTCATTTTCTTCATGGCGATGCTTGGCTTGTATGTGTATCTCTCTCGAAGCAACCGCGCTAAATGGTATATCGCCCTGCTTCTTGCAGTTCCACTTTTCTTTCATGTGGGGACGCTCTATCTCGGCCAGTCGGTCATTTTCATTCCCCATCTTACGCCGCCCGAATTCGATTCGACCCTCTTCAATGCTCGGTACGGCGCGCTTATGGTTCCGTTTTTCGCTCTGCTCGTTTGTATTTTGTTTAATCGCGCCAAGATGCAAGGGAAAATTCTCATCGTCGGTTTATTGTTTTTCCAACTCCTCCTGTATGGCGTCGGCTATTCGCGTGTCATTAGTTACCAAGATGGCGTGGAAGGTCTTTCGTCTCAAGCAATGAAAACTCCTGATGCCCAGTATTATCTTGAAAATGAATATCATGGCGGGCTTGTGCTTATCGATGATTACGCTCGCAGGATCAGCATTGTTCGCACCAAAATTCCCATGCAGAATATTATTTACGTCGGTAACCGAGGATACTGGGAAGAGTCTATGGTGCATCCGGAAAAATATGCGAGCTTGATTGTGATGCAGGAAGGCGATGATATTTGGAAAGAGTTGCATGAAAATCCTGTCGTCTGGCAGAGGGTGCTTGAATTTTTTGATACCGTCTACAAGTCGCAAGGCGTCTCTATTTTCAAGCGTAAAGCAGGCGCCCCTCCGACCGTTGCTTTGGCGAGTGAGGCTCATCCACTTTCAGCCTTTTCTTTCTCGAACTTTTTCCCTGCTTCCAAGAAGGTAGAACCACTGTGGCCAATTGAATGTGTCGATACTATGAAATATTCCCGTGATAAGGCGCGCGAATGGGCTAAACGGACTAAATTACAGACGTATATCGACTACGATATTAAAATGGTGAAAGAAAGTGGTGCCAATTGTATTGCTATTGATACTGCGTATGACGAAGAATTCGTGCCCTTTTTAAAGAAGTGGGTGGAAAGTGCACGCGCCGCAGGTTTGAAAATTTGGTTTAGGGGAAATATGTCGGCATGGGAAGGCTGGTTTAATTACAAAAAGTACACTGATATCAAAGATCATCACAAAGATATTCGGACGTTTGTGACAAAACACCCTGACCTTTTCGAAGATGGAGATATTTTTACGCCAGTGCATGAGCCGGAAAATGGATTGCCGAATATTTGGGAGACCGAAGCGCGTAAAGAAGCCTACCGGCAGTTTATCAGCGATTCGTATGATAAATGCGTCGAATCGTTTAATGAGATCGGTGTTTCTGTCTCGTGCAATTATTTTTCAACGAGCGGCCATATTGGCTTGGGAGTAATCACTCCAGAGCTCGCGCAAAAACTTGGTTTTGTGGTTGTTGATTATTACGTGAGCGATCCTAGACAAATGGAAAAAGATATTCAGGCACTTCACGAGCGATTGGGAGTAAAAGTGGTGCTCGGTGAATTTGGCGCGCCTATTCCCGATATTAATGGAACCTTTACGAAGGAGGAGCAAGCACAGTTTGTGAAAGACTTGCTTGAGGTATTTTATCGAAACCGCGACATCATTCAGGGTATAAATTATTGGGTGCTTTCCGACGGCTCTACTAGTTTGCTTGATACAAAGGGGGATCCGAAGCCCGTCTATTCTGTCTTGCAAGATTATTTCGAGCCGATAGAGGTTCATGGCACAGTAGAAGATAAAACGGGGAAGTCTATTGAGGGTGCAGTCGTCTCGCTTGAAGCCTTTGGTAGGACTGCCACCACTTCAGGTGACGGAGTGTTTTCTATAACCTTGCCTAAAGGCACAACCACTCTGTCGAATTTTACTGTTAAGACTTCTGAATTTAATACGTTCACCAGGGAAATCACAGTGCCTGGGCGTGACTCGATATCGATTGAGGTGACACTCGGGGTTTCTCCGGTAGAAAAGCCCCCATCAAAGCTTTCCAAATTCTTTGATGGCTGGTGGCCAGGTTTGAAAGCCGATTTTAGAGGTGAGGTGTCTTACGAAAGAGAGAAGTAAGTTTTGAATATATTTAAAAATGGAGGTTCTCAACTGTTATCTATATTTCCCCATAAGCAAATTCATTTTTATTTTCGCTAATTCTTTCAGCGTAGAAAAATATGAACTCATGGTCACTTTTGAGCCGGCGGGATTATCCCATACTACCGGCAACTCTTTAATTTTATAGTTGAACACTTGAGCGATGGCGAGAAGTTCAATATCAAAGCCATAGCGGGGAATCGTTTGTTGTTTAAAAAGCCGATTGGCAGCGCCTCGTGAGAACAGTTTGAAGCCTCGCTGGGTATCATGTATCCGGAGGTTTACCACTTTTCGAATAAGGGCTTTTGACCAATCACTCAAAAGTCTTCTATGCCGGCCATTGTGCTCATGTGTCTTGGCACCACGAAGAGCAATGGAGCCAATGACAAGATCAAATCCAGTCTTGGCCTTTTCCATAAATCTATCAAGATTGTCGATAGTAACCGAATTGTCGGCGTCCATGAATAGGGTATGTCTTCCTTTTGATTGAAGCATGCCTGTTTTTACAGCAAAACCTTTGCCTGAATTTTTTGGAAGGTTTATGAGATGTAGATGGGGGAGGTTTTTCATGTGCGACTCTACGACCCCGATGGTGTTATCGGTTGACCCGTCATTTACAACAATGATTTCGTATAAGAACGCCCGAGCAGAAAAATATTCCTTCAGACTATCTAAAGTTCTGCTGATGCGGGCTGCTTCATTGAAAGCAGGAATGACAATTGAAATTTCTATTTCGTTCTTTGACATGGACATGAAAGGCTACTATTTCTCCTAATGATTCCTTAACAGATAAAGTTTACTGTTTTAAATTAAGAGGGAATGAATGGAGGTGTAGTGCCGGTTTGTTTTTTGCACTGCTAGTCGAACACAACCATGCTTAAAGAATATCTTTTGAATTTAAAGAAGGATGCAGGAGGATGGTTTCTCTTCTTTTTTATCGTATACGTCATTTTGATGATGAAGGCTCTTAGTCTGGGCACTTTTCGTGATAGTGCTTTTTTCTCTTTTTATAGCATCGTTATTACCGTATATATTTTGTCTCGCTTTTTACTTGCCTATTTTCACGCGTCACCTGATTTTGATGAAAAGTACAAACCCACAGTAACTTTTGTGGTGCCTGCAAAAAATGAGGAAGATAATATCGCCGAAACCATCAGAAAATTTAGTCAGGTGAATTATCCGAAAAATAAAATTGAAGTAATTACTATAAACGACGGCTCCACGGATAAAACCTTAGAGCAGATGTATAAAATCAAGAGAGAAATTGGTTCCCTCATAAAAATTCGGATTGTAAACTGGAAGCAGAATCGTGGGAAAAGAGAGGGTATGGCGGAGGGTGTCCGGCTGGCGACGAATCAAATAGTGATTTTTATTGACTCTGATAGTTTTATTGAAAAAGAGTGTGTTCGGCACTTAACAAAATATTTTTCAAATCCGAGGGTAGGAGCTGTCTCTGGGCATACTGATGTTTTTAATAGAGACAAAAACATACTTACCCAAATGCAAGGGGTTCGTTATTACATATCTTTTAAAATCTATAAAGCCGCTGAGTCAATTTTCGGCACTGTCACCTGTTGCCCCGGTTGCTGTTCGGCGTATAGAAAAACATATCTCGTTGAATATCTTGAGGAATGGCTTAATCAAAGATTTTTGGGTCGTAAATGCACCTTTGGTGATGATCGCAGTCTTACTAATTTTATGATTAGGAAATACGAAGCTGTCTATTGTTCTGAAGCGCAAGCCTACACGGTGGTGCCCGATAATTTTCGTAAATATTTAAGACAACAGCAGCGTTGGAAAAAATCATGGGTCAGAGAAACACTGATTGCCAGCTCCTTTATGTGGCGTAAAAATTTTCTCGCCTCAATCTCTTTTTATACATATGTATTTCTTGCGTTTGCTTCACCGTCTGTTTTTCTTCGCGCACTGGTTTATAAACCATATATAAGTCACGAATTACCCATCGCCTATCTCGCCGGATTATTTCTCATGCTTTTTTTACATGGTCTCTATTACCGTATTAGGGTTGGCAAAAGAGCATGGATACTGGCTGTCCTTAGTTTTTGGTTTAATACTGTTATTTTGATGTGGCAACTGCCATGGGCTGTTCTAACCATGAACGATACTCGCTGGGGTACTAGATAAAAGAAAATGTACCGCGAACTATCCATAGCTAAATTTTTGACCATCTTCATTGTGTTTTTTCTATTGTTTGCAGGTGTCTTTGTCTCGTTTATATCTTGGGCTAAGATATCCAGTCTTTTTTCTATAACAAATGTATCTTCTAAGACACGTCTAGCTTTACATACTTTTAATTATAAAATTGCTTTTTCAAGCAAAAATTCTTCCGCAGGAACAACTTTCTCTCGAGATGTACTCTCATCGCTGACAAAAGACTTTTCCACTATCTCTGTGGTGAATAAAAAAGCTCAAAGTGTTCCGGTCCTTGTGTATCATGGTATTGTGCCGACGAGTGACAGATTTAATATCACTCCCGAAGGATTTAAGGATCAGATGTTTAGCCTTAAAAAAGCTGGATATGCAACTGTTACAATTCAGGATTTTTATGATTTTATGCTGGGGAAAAAAGATCTGCCCGATAAGTCATTTTTGCTTACATTTGACGATGGTCGCAAAGACAGTGTGAATGGTGCGGACCCTATTCTGAACGCTTTGGACTATACTGCGGTTATGTACGTAGTAACGAGTGATTTGCTACTGCATGGAAATAAAAATTCTCGCTATTATTTAAACAAGAAGGAGCTTGACTCAATGATCGCTAGTGGTCGATGGCAGATCGAGTCACACGCTAAACAGCAATCCTACAGTGATAGTGTTGGGTCGGGATATGTTGCCATTGATTCAGAGGGTCAAGAAGGGAATTTTCTTTCAAATCGAATGTGGCTATTTGCTCAAGGCCGTCTTGAGACTCCTCTCGAATATGCAGCGCGCATTGATGACGAACTGGCCGGTTCAAAAAGCGTCCTTGAAGAATTATTTAACGTGCCGGTCATTTCATTTGCTTTTCCTTTTGGAGATTACGGTCAACAGTCTATTAATTTTAGTGATTTTTCGGCAGATATTATAAGAAGTAAAATGTCCCAGTCGTATACAGTGGCGTTTCATCAGGTCTGGGGAGCTGATAGTCAGTATAGTTTTAATTATCCCTACGACGATCCGTTGATGGCAAAACGCATCGAGCCGTCTCCACAGTGGAGTGGGGAAGATTTGCTTTCGCACTTAGAAGCCGGAAGGCCAAAAGAATTGCCTTATACTGATAGCTTCACGCAAAATAACGGCTGGAAAAAATGGTGGGGGCAGTTTTCAATTAATAATTCACTCGATGTTTCTTCTGCTTCAACTTCGGGAGCTTTCATTTTTCTTGACGGGTCGTACGTATGGAAAGACTATATCTTCAGTGCTCATGTAGCGTGGGAAAAAGGCGCTGATGTTATTTTGGCGGCACGATTTAAAGATGACACTGATTATGCCGACTGCACTTTTTCTGATAGTGACATATATATAAACCAGCATATTTCTGGCAGGGATTGGGAGAGTGTAGACAAAAAAATAGATTTTGTGACGCCGAAGGAGGACGTGACGCTTGGAGTGCTCGTGAATAAAGATAAAATCGAATGTCTGGTGAACGGCAATTCAGTGGCATACGCTCATTATTTAAATTCTTCCCTTGATCAGGGAGGCATTGGCATTAAAATTTGGGATCCGGCCACGAGCACCGCACATATCATCGTGCATGAGGTAACTGTTTTGCCGATCACGAGTGTTGATGGGCAAGCTGAAATGGCGACTCTTGCGACGAGTACCCTAGTGAAGAAAGATGAGCCTAAGAAAGTGGTCGCTGTAGTAAAAAAAGAAAAAAAACCGAAAGTGATGGCGTTCGCGCCCGTGGTGAAAGAAAGTCCGGCGCCGTCCGCGGCGCCGGAGATTCCTCTTTCCCTTGAAGGAGTTTTTGGTTTTTCCAGTTTAAGCGCCAATCTCTGGTCGGCGCTTGAAGGTACCACTACCGGTAGTTCTGATTCGTTAATTCTCTCGTCTACCGCTTCAACAAGTGCCAATAGTACGATTCTCAAGGGCACTAAAATGTGGAAAAATTATCTTTTCACGGCAACTGTTGATTGGCTTAAAGGCTCAAATTTTTATTTAATCGGACGCTTTCAGGATAATAAAAATTACGTTACATGTTCTTTCTCAAATTATGGCAGTTCAGTGATGTTATATCAGTACAAAAATGGCACCCAAAAGACTCTTGGCCGATCCCCACGGCTTGATATTCCGCTCGTGAAGCCCTGGGAGAACGTTCATGTCGGCATGAAGGTGGTCGACAATAAGATACAGTGTTTAATCAATGGTGAATCGATTCTCAAATTTGAAAATGATACTTTCCCGCCAAACGGCGGCATCGGTTTCCGATCGTGGGACAAAGAAAGAGGCAACAGCGAAGTAAAAGTGGTGAATATGAAAGTGGAGGCCATATAACTTTAATCTAAGATAAAGATAAAAGGACTATTAAATGCAAGTGAGAGTTTGTAGCTTCATGAATTTCCAATGTGTGGATTTTAGAGTTACAGTACAGCAATCATGATAAACATATGCCTTCTCTGTCTCTAAAAACTTTCATACTCCCAATTCTTTTATGTGCCATTGCCATTGGTGGTTATGTTCTTTACCGTGACGGGCAAAAACCAGAACAAGTTCGAAAGGAGGGGAAGGCCACGAGCACTTCTCAAAATACCCTCGGACCGGCTCTTTCGTCAGGATCGAGCGGCTCGAAACCAACAGTGTCGTTTCACAAACCAGCAACCACTCCAGCCACCTCAACTCCGCCCAAAGAAGCGCCGAAAAATACGCCGCCGATTATTCCAAAGCCAGTACCGAGTCCTCTACCTTCTCTAGCCAAATCCGTCTCTGTGCCTGTTCTTCTTTACCATGGTATTCCTGACACTGCCGATGATTCAAATATTAAAAAAGCCGATTTTTACGCTGAAATGAAAGGCTTGAAAGACGCTGGCTGGCGTACCGTCACCGTGACGGATTTTTACGATTTTTTGGAAGGCAGAAAAGAATTGCCAAAGAAATCATTTCTTCTGACGTTTGATGACGGCCGCAGTGACAGTGTGAAGCCTGCCGATCCCATTTTGAAAGAATTAGGATTTACCGCCGTGATGTTTATTATTACTAACCGTACTGATACGGAAGCCTTTTTCCTTACGTCTGAAGAAATAAAAAATATACTGGCAAGTGGCCGATGGGAGATCGAATCTCATTCAGACGCGATGCACACATTTCTTGCTGTAGATGAAAAGGGAGCTAAAGCTCACGCTCTTACTCATGAACTTTGGCTTGCAGATAAAAAGAGAGTAGAAACGCTTGCTGAATATAAAACTCGGGTCAAAGATGACCTCACAAAAGCAAAGACGATTCTCGAGTCGCGATATGGAGTGAAGATTGCAGGGTTTGCCTATCCGTACGGTGATTATGGTGTCTCTGATCCAAATTTCAGTCAAGCCAAAGAAATTCTTGATCCGATAATTTCTTCTCTCTACCCCATGGCTTTCTATCAGCAATGGATTGGCGGCGGCTCGTATTTTAATTTTCCCGAACCTGATAAGAAATTTCATATGGTCAAACGCATTAGCGTAAAAACCACATGGTCGCCTGCGGACTTGCTCGAGATTCTGAATAGCGGCGAAGAAAAAACCTTGCCCTACCATTCGGCCTTTTTTAAAACTGGGTATGATTGGTTTCCATCGTGGGGAAGTGTCATTTTCTCGAACGGCAAACTTATTGTTGAGACAGCTTCAACGACGAGTGCTCAAATTTTCCTGAATGGTGGTGAAAGTTTCCGAGATTATGGCCTTACTGCGGTCTTAGACTGGAATAAGGGAGAAGAGGTCATGCTCTTGGCCCGATTTATTGACAGAGATAACTTTGTGTCCTGTAATTTTACAAATAAGGAGGTTTTGGTCGATGAAAATAGGCTTGGGAAGCATACTATCTTGGCCAAAAAAAGTTTAGAAAATGGGGTGCCTAAGTCAGCAGTCTCTCTATCCATTCGGGTAAACGGTGGCTCAACAGAGTGTTTTATTGGTGGGAAGAATATCGTGTCTGCTACTGGTTTAACCTCTTTTCTTAAACATGGTTCAGTTGGCTTCAAAATCTACGATTCAAAAGAAAATAACGCTAGGGTTACAATCTCTGAAATTACGGTAGAATGAGGTTGCAATGAAGAAGTGGCAAGTTGTAACATTAGCGGTCATGATTCCGATCGCTTCGCTTATCGCAGGAGTGGTGATGCTTGTAGCATCGCCTGTTGTGACTTCAACAATGCGTCAAATCATTGCCTATTCGACGAACTCGCCCGCGGCCGCCGCGGCCGCGGTCTCAAGCCCTTTTGTCTACAATTTCAATTCGCCAGGGCTTCTCGATGAATCAGGCAGTATGGATACGAGCTCGAGTCCTTACTGGTGGCTTAATTCCGGTGGCGAGCTTTGGATTGAAGGAGGGCAAGGCAAAACGATACAGGGTGATTTACCTGTTACCAACAAGTGGCGCACTGCCTATGCTGTCGACAATCCGACGGACACCGACATCGGTGTGCATCCCCAAAATATTTTCCGATTGGTCACTCGCAGTAAGTGGCAAAATTTGCGGCAGGAAGTTTACTTTATGATCATTAAGGACCAGTTGAGTGCGAGCTCTAATCGCAATGCTTCGAACGGCGCACTTCTTTTTAATCGCTATGTCAGTGGCCAAACACTCTATTATACTGGCGTGCGGGTGGACGGAGCGGCAGTTATAAAAAAGAAATTAAACGGTACCTATTACACAATGGATTACAAGCCGTTTGTTTCTGGGACTTACAACAGTTCGAGTAATCCGAACTTGCTGCCTAAAAATACATGGATCGGTCTTCGCAGTGAGGTGACAACTGATGCAAACGGCGTAGTGACGATTAAGCTTTATACCGATAACGGTAAAACAGGCAATTGGGTACTTTCCGCTCAAGCTACTGATAATGGCAGTACCTACGGTCCGGCCATTACTGACAAAGCCTATGCCGGTATTCGAACTGATTTTGCCGACTTTATTTTTTCAAATTATAAAATCGAGGAAATTTCTCTTACTTCATCAGGGAGTACTTCAGGTACAGGTACTTCAACGGCAACCTCTACGGGCAGTACCACGAGTAGTTCTGGTGGAAGTTCATCCGGCTCGAGCGGAAGCGGCACTACTACCACTCCCGACACTACTTCTCCGGTCATTACTGTCGTCGGCAACAATCCTGCTCGTGTCGCCAAAGGCACTACCTATGTAGATTTGGGCGCCACAGTAACTGATGATGTGAGCACTAATATCGGTATTCAAGTTACCGGCTCTGTTGATACCACCAAACTCGGTACCTATACACTTAGCTATCGAGCAGTAGATAATGCCGGCAATGTCGGCACGAGCACTCGCTCGGTCATTGTCTTTGATCCGAATGTACAATCAACGAGCTCCTCGACAACCAACTGCAGTGGTATAACAGTTCTCGCTAATTTCTATATTGATACGCAAATGCAAGCGGCACGATACGAAAGAGATACGCGAAATGCCGGCGATACCGCTTCAGCCGATTTTCTTAAAGAAATTGCTTGTCAGCCGCAAGCTATCTGGGTAACGGGAGGCACGCCGCAGGGAGCTGCCACTCGAGTAGGTACTGCGGTGACTGATGCTCAAACCAAAACCAAAATCCCGCTCATCGTTCTCTATAACATTCCTCAATACAATTCTTTGACCCTTGCCTCGGGTATGACTGATGGTGCCGCCTACCACACATGGATTACAGAAATTGCTAAAGCTGTTGGCACGAAGCAGGCCTGGATTATCATGGAGCCTGATGCTGTGGCTATTTCATTCAGTTATACTACGGCTGATCGAGCTACTCGTTTGGCAACGCTCCGTGATGCCATCACCACTCTTCGATCGCTTGCACCGAATGCCCGCATCTATCTTGATGGCGGTCATAGTGCGTGGCGTGACATTCCAACCATTGCCAGTTATTTAAAATCAGCCGGTCTTGATCTCGCTGATGGTTTTTCAACTAATGTTTCAAATTTCAGATTGACCAGTAGCGAAGTGGTGTACGCAAAAAGCCTCTCGGCTGCCACAGGCGGCAAAAAAGCCATTATTGATATTGGCAGAAATGGCAATGGTCCGACATCAACGGCAGAATGGTGTAACCCTTCCGGCCGCGCTCTTGGCGGCAAACCGACACAAACCACAGGCGAGGCGGTTGTCGATGCTTTTGTTTGGATAAAAAATCCGGGCGAATCTGACGGTACCTGTAACGGTGGACCAACTCCGGGCAAATTCTGGCTGTCTTATGCTGTTGGTCTGGTGCAAAATTACAAAACCAATTTAATAAATTCCGGTTCGAGTGGCTCGACGGGTTCAGGTTCAAGCGGCACTTCTACTGCCTCAAGTACTTCTTCCGGAAGCGGTTCGACTTCGACGAGCACGTCGACGAGCACCTCATCCGGTTCGAGCACTACTGAAGCAACGAGTTCCCCTAAAGCGACAACCACGAGTCAAACAAGCGGCGGTGGCTCAAGTGCAAGTAGCTCAGCTGCATCAAGCGGCTCGTCCTCGACGAGCGATGGCACTACCACTGGAAGCAGTTCAAGCGCATCTAGTTCTGGCGGAGGTGGTGGAGGAGGCCAGTCTAGTTCTGAAAATACTACTTCAACGAATACTCATACTTCTCAAGGCGGTGGGGGTGGTGGAGGCGGGGGAGGCGGTATGAGTAGTACTATCGGAAATGGAAATTCAACAAGTGAAACTAGAGTAGAAACAACCTCAAGTGGTTCTCAAACGCAAGATCATCCCACCTATTCTAAATCGCCCATTACTCGTTTCATGTGGCTCGGAGTGCGAAGCGAAGAAGTGCGGGCTGTTCAAAAGATGCTCGCTTCTGAAGGTTTGTATGAAGGAGAGCTTACCGATTTCTATGGACCGAGAACAAGGAAAGCAATTGAGGCGTTCCAGCAAAAGTACGATGTTGTCTCGGGTGGCAGCCCCGACACAACAGGCTTCGGTATTGTTGGTTCGAAAACATTGTCAAAGCTTAACGAAGTGTACGTAGAAAAAGCCATTGGTCCTGCTGATAACCGAAATAAGGGATCAAATGCCACGAGTACAGGTACGACTGTCACTCCTACCACAGCGCCAGCCGACAAACAAGAATTGATCACACGCATAAAAAATCAAATCGAAGCGCTCATCGCCCAAGTCAACATTCTCCTCGAACAAGTTAAAGCTCTCAAAGCCGTTGTTTTCTACTCTCATCCTCGGTAAAGTTATCAACAGTTAGGCTCGCAGAAAAAGCAGAGACTGCTACACTGGAGTCACTATTCTCTTAATCGAATTTTAATGAGAAACGCTCCTCCGTTTCTGTTTTCTAATTTTGGATTTCATAAAGCTACTCTCTTAAAAAGACCAACAGCTATTCTGTTGGTCTTTTTGTTTATGGCAGTGCCTCTCACAGTAGCTAACGCTCAAAATTCCACTGAAGCGGCGCCTACCTCTGCTCCTGTGGTTGTTGTTGCAACTCCCTCAACCGACACCCCAGCATTCCCACCTCTCATTAAACCAGTGACAGAGAGTAAACTCACCCTTCCTTCCAACACTGCTCCAACTAATGGCACAACTCCATCAGAGCCTCTTGCTGATGCACCACCTCCCGTTGCTCCAGAAACCAGCGGCACACCTTTTAATGAATATCAAAAGCAACCCACCCCATATACTCTACAAGCCCAACCCGAAAGTGTATTTGGTTCTTTAGTGTATGAACTGCCTCTTGTTGTGCCACCAGGACGTTTGAATATGACTCCTGACCTGAAGCTCATCTACTCAAGTCAATCAAATGACAACGTGAGTCCTTTTGAATACGGCTGGTCCACTAATATTCCATATATTGAACGTGTCAACAAAAAAGGCACAGATCGCATGCATAACGATTTCTACTTCTCTTCCTCAATGGACGGAGAATTGTACCCAAACAGCGCTTCGACTTCAACAGAAAGTTACGGTGCTCGAAATGAAAACGGAAACTTTTCAAAATATGAATTCAAGAGCCTGACCTACTGGCTCGTCACAGACAAAAAAGGGACGATATACAAGTTTGGATATGCGAGCACCACACGCCAAGATGATCCGAATAGTGCAAGCCATGTCTATCGTTGGATGCTTGAGGAAGCGCGAGATGCAAACGGTAACTATATAAAATATGAGTACTACAAAAATACCGGTGCACTATACCCTTTAAAAATTACGTACACCGGCAGTGGCAGTACCGATGGTATTTTCACCGTTGACTTCCTTCGGGAGAACCGCACCCAAATCGCCACTTCTTCTCGGGCAGGTTTTAATGTGGTGAGCCGGTATCGGATTAATGAAATTGACGCCAAAATCAATAATACCCTAGCCCGAAAATATGCCATTTCATATTCTGCCGCTGACAATAGTTACCGCCGTCTCATCAGTTCCATTACCGAAACAGGCCAAGACGAATCCGCCAATCAACTTTCCTTGCCGGCTACCACCTTTACCTATCAAACCTCGACAAGTACCGGCTGGACTTCTACTTCGGCTTTTGCGCCGCCCACTTCATATAATTTTGTCGATAGCAGTAACCGTGATACAGGGGTTCGAGTAGTGGATGTAAGCGGCGATGCGTTGCCGGATTTTTTGCTTGCTGATGGAGTAACGACTGATACCTATCTCAATCTTGGCAACGGGCATGGTTACGCTACAACCACTCACTGGCATTCACCCGCTGCTTTTGTGGGCGGCTCTGCAAAAACTGATGCCGGTGTACGAATACTTGATGTCAACGGTGACGGTTTGGCAGATGTGCTCGTGGGTAACCCCGATCTTTCACTTGCCGGCTATATCAATGATGGTTTGGAATGGGTAGCCTCGAGTACTTGGAATCCTCCTTTTGCGTTGGTGACGAAAATAAGTGCGGGGGTGTATAAGGATAGTGGCAAGCGGATCGTAGATATTAACGGCGATGGTCTGCCTGATATTCTCTATGGACTTACTGCTGATCCTGTTGCCACCTATCTCAACAACGGCCATGGCTGGGATGCGAGCTCCACTGTGCTATGGGAATCTCCAGTTGTTTTTACTGGGGCTAGCGCCATTGATACTGGTGTGCGATTGGTGGATATAAATGGGGATGGGCTTACTGATATTGTGCAAGCCGATGGCGTTAATCCCGCTTCATACTCTACCTATATCAATAACGGAGCGGGATTCACTGAAGACCCAGGCTGGCATTCTCCTGCCGCCTTCTTAAATGCTACCGGCCAGGACACGGGTGCCCGCTTTGCTGATCTCAACGGCGATGGACTCGTTGATATTATCTACGGCTCTGAAGTGACGACTGCATATATTAATAAGGGCTATGGTTTTACTTTAAGCTCAAGCTGGTCATTGCCGCATGTCATCACTGATGGGGTGGGTACTGATGTTGGGGTTCGTATGGATGATATAAACGGTGACAGTTTACCCGATATGCTCTATGGACCTTCCGGCACTTTGGAAGCCTGGATTAACAAAAACAGACCGGCAGATCTTTTAATTACGGCGGTGAATAATAAAGGGGGACAAACTGACATTGCCTATCAACCTTCTCCTTTCTACAACAATGGCAGTGTACTCAACACTCATTTGCCAATGGTTCTTCAGACGGTGAGCAAAATTAAATTGAATGATGGTTTTGGCCTCGTCAGTCTTCTTTCGTGGATATTTGAGGGCGGCAAATATTTCTTCTACAATCCCTTTGACCGCAGACCATCTGGTTTTGCCACAACCACAAAGACAGACATATCAGGCGCCTATCAAAAAACATATTTTCATCAGGGCGACGCGTCAAATTCCGTCGTCGGTGAATACAGCGACAATCAATCAAAGATTGGCAAGGTCTATCGTATAGAAAATTATGATTCCTCGGGAAATTTGTATTCAAAAACCATAAACAAATGGGACAAAGCTGATCTCGGTTTTTCCAGAAACTTCGTCAAACTGGCTCAATCAGTTTCATTTGATTATGACGGTGACGCTGATCGCAAAGACAAAGCCGAAAGCTATGTCTACGATTCCACTTACGGAAACCTCGCGAGCAAAGTGACCTGGGGTGAAGTGACAGGTAGTGACGACGGCACTTTTACCGATACTGCCTCGGATAGGGGAAATGAATATTTTGCCTATGCTACAAACACGGCAAATTACGTAGTTGGCCTGCCGTACATCGATTCTCTCTTTGATCAAAGTGGCAACAAAGTGCGCGAAAATCGCTTCTACTTTGATTCATTGGCACTTTCATCTATTGCGAGCGGCACCATGACGAGTGAAGATTTTTGGAAATTCAGTTCTTCCTACAATACCATTCAGAAAGCCTACAATTCCTACGGTCTCGTTACAACCGATACGAATGCTCGAAGCAAAACAACGACCTACGTTTACGACAATTACAATCTTTATCCCGCCACGACCACGAATGCCATCAGCAAAAAAACTGAAAGTTACTACGATTACTCATCGGGCAAAGTCAAAAAGTCTGTAGATATGAACAATTCAATTTTCCAGACGACCTTCGATGCTTTCGATCGACCCCTTACTCTTCTTCAACCCGATCGCTTCGCTTCAACAACTGCCACCACTTCTCACGCCTATGTTTACACCGACACTTTCCCCACAAGCGTTAAACAAACCGATTACTTAACCGCTACCACATCAGTTGAAACTTACACCTACTTCGATGGCTTGGCTCGTAAAATCCA
>OBEQ012063467.1_pt1 | contig 19900 bp, 16 predicted proteins | sample 1670901 | NCBI WGS metagenome assembly OBEQ01 (sample SAMEA104232315, study PRJEB22302) | groundwater metagenome | biome: forest; feature: aquifer; material: groundwater | place: USA | collected 2011-08-07 | depth 5.4 m
GGTCGTGCCTGCGCCGCGCGCCGGCCGCGCCGGGACGGGAGACGTTATTCCCGTCTCCGTCAAAACCCGCATCGGTTACGACGCGATTGTCATCGAAGACTGGGTGCAGCATTTGCTCGAATGCGAACCGGCGGTGATTAGTATTCATGGCCGCACCTTGAAACAGATGTATCGCGGCGCGGCGGATTGGGACGCGATTGCGCGTGCCGCGGAAATTATTCATCGCACAAAAACCCTCGTGCTGGGCAATGGCGATTTGGAAACGCCCGAGCAAATCACCGCGCGCATTTGCGAGACCGGCGTCGATGGTGTGTTGATTGGTCGCGCGGTAATCGGGAACCCGTGGATTTTTCAAGAGACGCGCGACGCGCGACGCGAGACGCGCGACGTTCTTCACACACTCATCGCCCACGCGCACGCCATGGAACAATGGAACGACGGTGCCGCGTTCACACATTTTTTTCGTCTCGTGAAACCATACACCAGCGGACTCGCGAATGCCGCGGCGTTGCGGACCGCACTCTATGCCGCGAAAACGGCCGCGCAGGTGGAGGCGGCGGTGGGGGAGTATTATAGTACGAGGGACGAGGGACGACCGCTCCCGTTGGTCGGTGGGACGAGGGACGAAACGGCAACAACAGTCACTGTAGTTGCGTCCTTCGTCCCAGTGAGCGGTAGCGAACGGTCGTCCCTCGTCCTTCGTCCTTTCGTCCCTCGAATCACATCTAAACATCTCATCCTCGCCTCCACCTCGCCACGCCGTCACGAACTCCTGCAGCAACTCGCGCGTCCATTCACGATGGTTGCGCCACACATCGATGAAACCATCATCGCCGGCGAAGCCGCGCACGCCATGGTTGCGCGGTTGGCCATCGCGAAGGCGCGAGTCGTTGCAGAAAAAAATCCGCACGCCGTGGTGATTGGCAGCGACACGACGGTCGTGTTGGATGAAATGATTTTTGGCAAACCAACTTCGCCAGACGATGCGACACAAATGCTCACCCAACTCTCCGGTCACACGCATCAGGTCTGCACTGCCGTCGCGGTCTGTTGTCTCACCACCAATTTTTCCGAAGTTGTTGTCGATGTCGCCCATGTCACGATGATCGCACTGACCGCCGAAGAGATCACCGCCTACGTCGCCACTGGCGAACCACTCGACAAGGCTGGCGCCTACGCCGCGCAGGGCCTGGGCGCGCGGCTCATCGAAAAAATCAGCGGCGATTTTCAAACCGTGGTGGGATTGCCGCTGGTGATTGTGCGGACATTGTTGGGGCGGGCGGACGTCTAAAAAATGTGCCGACGTGCCGATGTGCCGAAGTGTGGGAGTCGTGATCGGTTTTTTCGTAATCCTCATTCCTAATCCAGATCGTGATCGTCATCGTCATTTCGTCATCGATCTCGAATCACGAATCAGGATTACGAATCAAGATGACGACGAAGGCAAAAGCCGATGACGACACAACCGACCGCCCACCACGCTTCCGGCGCCGAAAAAATGTTTCTGCTCCTCTTTACGGCGCCACTCGAAGCGGTGACGGCCCCATCAAAATCGTCATCCTCATCATGACCGCATAACGTTGGGGACGTTTCTCAAATTTATGCGAAGTTGCACAATCCCAATCCTCGATCGCTGCCTGTTATCCTGAACGCAGTGAAGGAACCCCCGTTAACAATTTGTCGTCGGGGGATCCTTCGCATTCGCTCAGGACGACGAGATGATTATGATGACGACGAAGAAAAAATCGATGACAAAAAAATAAATTGACCGCAAATCCGCTCTAGTACTACATCTGCTGGCAATTCACTTGCGGAGGATTGTTATGGGAATTGTCGGCGGAGTTTTTGGTCATGCGGGCTATTCGTATTTTCGCAGCGGCTACCAAGTGCCAGGGCGCGGAGTGGTGTCGAGCGCTCGCACGCAGCCGATCACTTTGCCGTCGCCAGCGGGGCCACAGCACCCGCAATTGGGCCAAAAACTGGCGCGGGATGTCTTACAATTTGCGCCGTGGGGAGTTGTTAAACTGGATTTTATTTCAACCGAATGTACGACGCCAGACATCGCGGGAGCGTCTTTGACAACAGTTTTGACCGATCTGCTCAATGAACCGGATTTTGCGAAGGCGGCGACGGGTGCGCAAACTGGTATGGGGCGGCGCTACGCGCTGGCTGGGCTCGCCCTGTTGGGGGGCGCATTTTTTTCCAGTCTTGCTGGGGCGATGCTGATGAAAGGGGGCGTGACCCCTCTTGAACTGGCGGCCACGGGATTAGGTCTTGTCGTTTCCGGCGGCGCCGTGATTGCGGCATCGGCGCGCTCACGCCAGACCGCCGAAGCGCAATTGCCACTGCCGTTTGGTTTTGGTCTGGCGATTCATCTGGATGGGGCAGGACTATTATTTTTGGATCGCACGCATGATGCTGAGGGGCGGGTGATCACGCAGGCCTACTGGGACGACGCGCACATCGTGGGCCCAAAAATTGCCGACATCGTTGACGATCGGTATCCTCTGAAACCTTTCGATCAGGTGTGGTCGGATCGGGAATTGCAAGCGTCCCGCTAACACCACGCCGTGCTCGATTTTTTCCTCATTCGATTGAGGATGATGATCTCGATCACGAATCAGGATTACGAATCACGATGACGACGAAAAAAACCGATTACGAAAAAACCGATCACTCAATGCCTGGAAGACCTCGGGACCTTGGACATCGGGACATAATGACAAAAAAATAAATTGACCGCCAATCCGCTGTGGGACTACATCTGTGGGCAATTCACCAAGGAGCTTTTATGATAGCCATCGATCGCACCCAGCCGCGCACCCAGTATGTATTGCATCAAAATCGTTCCGTGCGGGTTCCGACGGTGGGGCGCCGAGATGCAGCGCTTGCGGCGACGACGGTTCAGCAGGCCTGCGACACCATGCGTCCGTATGTGGGCCGCGCCGATGTCCATCCGGCCGCTGTCATGCTGAAGGCCGCGCCGACCTTGGTCGTTGCTGAGTCGCAGCCGCGACCAGGGTGGTGGTCGCGTGCGCTGTCCTGGTTGTCTCGTCTGAACATCTCTTTGGTCGAGGTTCGGTTGCAACGCAACGCCGCCGCGCTTTTGAAAAAACCGATCATCTCCGACACACAGCGAGCGTTGCTTCCGGTAGTGCAAGCAAGTGAGCGCGTCGCGACCGCCGATGCCGCTCGGGGCTACTGCGCCTTCGCGGGCGACATGTTGTGTTTTGGTGCGGAGCTGGCGGTTCTCAGCGCCGACCAATGTGCAGTGCACTTGTTGGCGGACGCAATAAAAAATTTCGAGAGCGGTTACGCGTGGGTGGCCGCGCAAGATCGGGGCACAACGCGCGCGCTGTTGGAATCCCAGGCCTATGCCCATGAACGCCTCGCCGACGTCGCACTCGACGGTGCCTTGCTCACCGCAGATCTGTCAACGCAGGCCGGCCTCTTGGCAACAGTCGATGAGTCATATACAACCGCATGGAGTCGGTTACAGCGCGCGCGAGAACACGACGCATTGTCTCCCGCCGGAGTTGCCGCAAAGTCGCGCCTTTCAGCCAAACGTGCCGCGTTCAAAACACTCCTGCAAAACCCCGCTGCGGCGTGATTGCGCCATCGATCTCGATCTCGATCTCGATCACGATTAGGAATCAGGATTACGACGAAGAAAAAGCCGATGACGACACCGATTTGTGATGTGGGTGTTGCAGTAACCGGCGACTGACGACCGACGACCGGCGACGCAGTTCCAATTCCATTGACCTGATCTCCATCATATGATTAACGCTCCCGCACTATGCCAGTCCCAATCTCTCAAGCCATCACGGTGGCCTCGTATGTGTTGAAGCAAAAACTCACCGGCCGGAAACGGTATCCGCTGGTGCTGATGCTCGAACCGCTGTTTCGCTGCAATCTGGAATGCGCGGGTTGCGGGAAGATTCAATATCCCGAAGACGTGTTGAAGCAACGCCTCTCGGCGGCGCAATGTCTGGCGGCGGCGGACGAATGCGGCGCGCCCATTGTGAGTATTCCGGGCGGCGAACCGCTCATTCATCCCGAGATTAAGGAAATCGTTGACGGTCTCGTCGCACAAAAACGCTACATCTATTTATGCACCAACGCGATCCTGCTCAAACGAAAAATAGATCTGTTCACGCCCAGCAAATTTCTCACCTTCAGTGTGCATCTCGACGGTTTGAAGGAAGAACACGATCATTCCGTCTGCCGCGAAGGCGTGTTCGAACAGGCGGTCGGTGGCATTAAAGAAGCGCTCGCGCGCGGATTTCGCGTGACGACCAACACGACCTTGTTTGAAGGGGCGAATCCGGAGCGCGTGCGCGAGATGTTCGATTTTCTCACCGAGCTCGGCGTGGAAGGCATGATGCTTTCGCCCGGTTACAGTTACGAAAAGGCGCCGGATCAAGAACACTTCTTGAAAAAATCCCGCACGCGCGAACTGTTCACGAAAATTTTGGGCGATCGCAAAAAAGGCTGGCACTTTAATCAGTCGCCTCTTTTCTTGGAATTCCTGAAAGGGACGCGCGAATATCAATGCACACCGTGGGGCAATCCCACCTACAACGTCTTCGGGTGGCAGAAACCGTGTTATCTGCTCGGCGAGGGTTACGTGCAAACGTTCAAGGAACTCATGGAAGAGACCGCGTGGGAAAATTACGGCACCGGCCGCAACGAAAAATGCGCCGACTGCATGGTCCATTGCGGTTACGAAGCCACCGCGGTCGATGACACCTTTTCCTCCTGGAAGGGTTTCCGCGACACCGTCAAACTCACCCTCAATCCCCGCGCCCAGATGTAGTCGAGTGTACGAAATCTGGACGGACATGTCCGACATTTGGACACATGTGCCGACGTGCGTATGTGCCGATGTGCCGATGTTATGCACCCACTAGTGACTCTGGTGTTACGGCACATCGGCACTTCGGCACGTCGGCACATGGTTTCATTCCTTCGGCACGATCCGTGCTAAACAACTCCTTGTGATTTTTTGATGCGGCGTTTAGAGCGCATCGCATGTGGAAAAAAATCATCGTCTGGTGCGCGGCAGGCGGCGGGTGTGGATTTTTTCCGAAGGCGCCCGGCACGATCGGCAGTATTGCCGGCATGCTGCTCGCGTTCGCGCTCTCGAGTCTCGCGCCGTGGCACTACGGTTTGTGCGTCCTCGCGTTCACACTTTTCGCGATCTGGTCCGCCGACATTGCGGTTGCGGAACTCGGCGTGAAAGATCCGCAGGTCGTCGTGATCGATGAAATGGCCGCCTGCTTAATTGTCATGTGGGGGCAACATTGGAGCTGGTTTACGGCACTTTTAGGGTTTTTCGCGTTTCGGCTCTTCGACATCTGGAAACCGTGGCCCGTGCGCAATCTCGAACGCCTGCCCGGCGGACTCGGTGTGGTGGCGGATGATGTGGCGGCGGGCGGGTTGGCGTGGTTGGTGGTGAAAGGACTCGGATGATACGAGGGACGAAGGACGATCGTTCGCTACGCTCGCTGGGACGAAGGACGAAACGGCATTCACTTACTGCCGTTTCGTCCTTCGTCCCTCGCATTGAAGGTAATCACTCTATGAAACACTCAGTCGCACTTGTTACAACCGGCACCGAAGTCCTGACCGGCGAGGTCGTGAACACGAACGCGGCGTGGTTGGCGCAGGAGTGTGAAGCGCTGGGGTTCACGGTCGCGCGGCATGTTGTGGTCGGCGACGATGCAGATGCCATCGGTGCGGCGTGTGTCGAGGCGGCGGCGCGAAGTAGCATCGTGATTGTCTCGGGCGGATTGGGCGCGACAACCGACGACATCACGCTGGCCGCGGCGGCGCGGGCGTTTGGCGTCCCGCTCGAATGGAACGAAGGCGTCTGGAAAAATATTGTCGACATGTTTGCGCGACGGCAGCGCGAATGCACGCCGAACAATCGACGCCAGGCCGAATTGCCGCGCGGTAGTATCGCACTCGCCAATCGTGAAGGGACGGCGCACGGGATTCGCGTTGCATTGGGCGCCGCCACATTTTTTTTCCTGCCGGGCGTGCCGCGCGAGCTCATGCACATTTTTTCCGAATCGATCGCGCCCTGGTTGCGCGAACAGAGTCCCGCCGAAAAATCCGTCGTGCGTCTGTTGCGTTGTTTTGGATTGCCCGAGGCGAGCATTGGTCAACGCATCGAGGCGCTCGCGTTGCCAGACATTACGGTGGGCTATCGACTCGAATTTCCGGAGGTGCTGGTGAAACTCATGATCCGCGCCACCCCAGAATTGGCGACGACTCGCCTCGACGCGGCGGAAAAAATCGTGCGTGACGCGTTAGGGTCCGTGGTGATTGGCGTCGGCGAAGACAATGTGCCGCACGTGGTCGTGCAACACCTCAGCGCGCGCGGCGAAACGCTCGCCGTGGCAGAATCGTGTAGCGGTGGCGCGATTGCGGATCTGCTCACCAATATTCCCGGCGCATCGAACGTTTTGGAACGCAGTGTCGTCACGTATCAATCCTCAGCAAAAATCGCGCTCGGCGTACCGGAAAATATTTTGCACACCCACGGCGCAGTGAGTGCCGAGGTCGCGCAAGCAATGGCGAGTGCCGTGCGCCAGCAAGCCCAGACTACGTACGGCTTGGCGGTCACCGGTTTAGCGGGACCCGCGAGCGATGCCTCGGAACATCCGGTCGGTACCGTGTTCATCGCACTCGCGACACCAACATTGGTCACGGCGAGCGCGCACTGCTGGCCGATGGAACGCACGCGTTTCAAACGATTCGTGGCGTATCAGGCGCTACAAAAAATTCGCGAGGTGGTGTCATGATCATCCGCGCCTTTTTGGCCTTCACTATCCCTACGCCGGTGCGCAAGGCGCTCTCGTTGCTTGCGCGCGATCTGCAACAATACACCGACGACGTCACCTGGACGCTGCCGGAAAAATTTCATGTGACGGTACAATTTTTTGGTGAGATCGACGACGCGGAATTATTGGGACCGATTGCCGAACATATTCGTACGCAGGTCGCTCGCATCGAGGCGCCGCTGCTCGATTGCACGGGCGTCGGGGTTTTTCCGAACTGGAAATATCCGCGCGTGATCTGGACCGGATTTTCCGGTGCGACCGAATCGCTGCTGCAACTGCATGAACAATTACAAACGCAATTCGCTCGCATTGGGGTGCCGCCCGACGAACGCCGTTTTCGTCTGCATCTGACCATTGGTCGCGCGAAAACAATTCGTCATCCCGCCGCGTTGGTCAAGCGCGTCGAAAGTTTAGGACCGCTGCACTTTGGCGAAGTCGCCGTGCCTGCGCTCACGCTCTACAAAAGCCAATTGACAAACGACGGCTCGATTTATACTGCGCTCGAGAGGTTTCCCTTCCAGGGGTCAGGGTGAAGGGCTCAGGGTCAAAGGGTCAGCGGGTCAAAAAAACATTCCATCAGTACACCACAAAGGAGCAGTCATGTCAGACAACAGCAACAACGAAAATCGCGAAAAGGCCATTGCGCTGGCCGTTTCGTCCATTGAAAAGCAATTTGGCAAAGGCTCGATCATGCGCCTGGGCAAAGACGAACGGGGCGCCGCCATGGATGTCATTTCCAGCGGTGCGCTCTCGCTCGATCTCGCGCTGGGGGTCGGCGGCTATCCGCGCGGGCGTATCATCGAAATCTTCGGACCGGAATCGTCCGGCAAAACCACGCTCGCCTTGCAAGCCGTGGCCGAAGCACAAAAATTGGGCGGCGTCGCGGCATTCGTCGATGCGGAACACGCACTCGACGTGGAATACTCCCGCAAGATTGGCGTGAAGACCGAAGACTTGCTGATTTCGCAACCCGACGCGGGCGAACAAGCCATGGAAATTGCCGAAACGCTCGTGCGCAGCGGTGGCATCGATGTCTTGGTCGTCGATTCCGTAGCGGCGTTGGTCCCGCGCGCGGAATTGGAAGGCGATATGGGCGACGCCACCATGGGCGGTCAGGCGCGGCTCATGAGTCAGGCGTTGCGCAAACTCACCGCGGCGGTTGCGCGTTCGAAGACGCTGCTGATTTTCATTAATCAGATCCGCATGAAGATCGGCGTCATGTTCGGCAATCCCGAAACCACCACCGGCGGGAACGCGCTGAAATTTTACTCGACCATTCGACTCGACGTCCGTCGGATTGGCGCGATTAAAAAAGGCGAGGAAGTCATTGGGAGCCGCACGCGCGTGAAGGTTGTAAAAAATAAAGTCGCGTCGCCGTTTCGTCAGGCCGAGTTCGATATCGTCTACGGCGAAGGCATCAGTCGCGTGGGCGATCTGCTCGATCTTGCGACCGAACAGGAAATTGTCGACAAGAGTGGCAGTTGGTTTTCGTTCGGCGAGGAAAAAATCGGACAAGGTCGCGAGGCGTCCGTGCAATTTCTCAAAGAAAATCCCAAAATGTGCGCCGCGATTGCGAAGGCGGTCTACGCCAAATTGGGCATCCAACGCAACGGAACGCCGATTCCAGCCACTAGCACCGACGACACCAAAGCCACCGCTGAACTCGTGATTGCCGCCAACGAGAAAGCGAAGCTGACGGCGGAGAATGGACGACGAGTCGGGAAATAACGGCGCGCGTCTCGTGTCGCGCGGGAAACGCGGAACATCCTGTGAGGCGATTCGGGCAACCGGGTCGCCTCACTGCTTTTGTGGCGCGTCATTCCGTAATCGATTTTTCGTAATCTGGATCGTGATCGAATTGATCGTGATCGCAACCACCGCTCCGACCCATAACGTTGGGGACGTTTCTCAAACTTATGCGAAGCACGAAAGCTCAATCTCGACTTTGATGAAGAATTGCGATGAGGAATCAGAATTACGAAAAATCCGAGAGCGCCCAAGCAACTTTTCCAGCGCGCCGCCGATACATCATTTGTATGCGAGTTCAGTGGCGAAATAAAAGTCCGCGAGTGCAAACTCAGCCGCCTGTGCCCAAGCGCGCCGCCGTGCGCACCTCGGCGTCGATTTTTCTGTGCCAGCCAGCGCCCGTGGTCTGCCGCTCGGTTGCGGTGGCGCCGTTAGTGTATCTACCGCCCTCTACCGTTGCCAGTTTTTCGCTCCTGGCGGGGGCCGTGCTGTGTGTGGGGAATACAATGTATGCCGCTCGACGGAGGGATCTTTTTGGTGTGGCGCTGAACCTGCTCGCTATTGGGGCGCTTGCGGGCATTCAGATTGGGATAGCATGGCGGCCTTCTGATGGCGATCAGTGGACAGCGATACTCTCAGCCTTCATATGTACGTGCTGCAGTGCGGCGCGATGGTTTGCGACCAATCCGTCTGCAGCGCCCGCCGCGAGCACACCGCAACCCGCCGCACAGAAAAAAATCCTGCCGCGCCCGTCGCGTCACGCACCGCGCACCATAGCACAAAAAATTGAACAGCTGTTGGAGCAAAAAATGTCACGCGCGTTGTTGCGCCGCGAATTTGCGAGTGCTGCGATCTACGACAATTTCCGCCGCGGGCTGCACCTGTTTTGTGAGGAATTGGATCACGAATATCCCAGTCACGGTTTTGTTTCCCGCATCCCGCGCGGTCAGCACGCGGTCGTGCGCGCCGCGCTCGATATCGCATTGCTGCGCCGGGATGCGCGGGCGGTGTTGGCACTCTTGCAACAGCACGGCGTTGCGTGGGCGAAGGAGTTGGGGGAGCGATGGTGAGGAGCTGTGACTCGTAATTCGTCGTCGGGTGTTTCGTAATCCGTAATCCTGATCCTCATCGCTATCGGTATTTTCGTAATCGTGACTGTCGTTATCGTTATCGGTACTTCGCATAAGTTTGAGAAACGTCCCCAACGTTATGCGTTGCGATTCCGATCGCGAGAGGGATTACGCTGACGAAACAGCCGATTCCGATCTCGATCAGGATTAGAATAACGATTAGGAATGACGATTACGAAAAATCCGCTTCCAATTCGAAATTTTTTCTTGTCGACAAACAAGCATTGCGCGATGCTGGCTCCTATGAGGCTTAAGGTTGTGGTCGCAGGACCTGGTGCGGTGGGACAGGTTGTGGGTGGGAAGTTGGCGCTCGCTGGCCACACTGTGACCTTTCTTGGTCGCGAGGAAAGTGCGCGCATTGCCGACCTCACACGCCATGGCGTGCGGGTGAATAATTTGTGGAGCCCCGAGCAGAGTTTTACTGTGCGCGTCCCAGTCACTGCGCGACTCGACGGTGCACCTCCCGCCGATCTCGTGCTCTTAACGACCAAGACCTACAGCACCGATCACGTCCTTCCCATACTCCAACCGGTGGTCGCAGCGCAGACGATTTTAATGTCGCTGCAAAATGGCGTCGAGAGTGCAGCCAAGCTCCAGGACGCGTTTCAGCGCGGGATCGTGCTGGGATCATTCTGCGGGATGGGCGTAAAGCTCCTGCCGTCTGGAATCGTAGAGCAAATCTCTCCCGAACGTGTTGTGGTCGGTGCGCTCACCGCGGGCGACCACGTGCGTGAAGTGGCAATGGTATTGAGTGCTTTTCAAGGGGCGGGGATTCCCATTGCGCAGTCAGATGATATTCAGCGCGATCTATGGATCAAGTTTTTGCGGTGTGTCGGTATCTTTCAATGGTGTGCCATCGAGGACATGTCGATCGGCGAGCTGCTTGCAGACGACACCCGAAAGCACAGGACTCACGCGACAATGGCGGAGGTCGTCCAGATTGCGCAGGCCCATGGAGTGCGAGTGACCAACGCCGATATCGAACCACAAATCGCCACCGTCCATACCAACTTCGCCGCGAACATCCCCTCACTCCTGGAAGATTTGCGCGCAGGACAACCGCTTGAACTCGCCGCGTTTGGCGGATTCATCGTTCAGCAAGGCCGGGCGCATGGCATCCCCACGCCATGGAATGACACCATCGTCGCCACTTTGGAACCACATCGCCGCGGTGACGTGATTTAACCACCCTGGAAATTTCGATCTGTACGCCGCATCCAAACAGATTGACCGTTTGCCCAAAATCCTCATCCTGCGGGGCCAGTTGGTTCCGGCGTGAGCCGTCATCCGTAATCCGTCATCGATTGTTTCGTAATCCTAATCCTAATACTAATTCGTAATCGTGATCTGAATCGGAATTTCAAGCTTCGCATAAACTTGAGAAACGTCCCCAATGTTATTCGTCATCGATTGTTTCGTAATCCTAATCGTGATTCTCATCTTGATCGTGATCGATTCCGATCTCGAACTGGATTACGAATGACGATTAGGATTACGAAAATACCGATTACGATCTGACTCACGACCCCTCGACCCAAACCAACTTACGACGCCAACTCACAACTCCCGCCGCCCGGTTCGAGCACGCGCACGCGTTCCGACAAACCGCGTTCGGTGGCGATGTCGCGCAGGCAATCGAGTTGGGTGAGTTTCGCCGTGCCGGAGCCGAAGGTGCCCCAATGCGTGGGGATCATTTGTTTGGCGCGCAGGTCGGTCATCGCGGTGATGGATTCTGGCGGCGAGAGCGGTTTGGCGGGCGAACACCAGCGCGGAAATAATCCGCCGATGGGCAAGAGCGCCAGATCGATGGTGTACATCTGACCGACCTCGCGAAAATGTGTCCCGTACGCCGTGTCGCCCGCAAAATAAATCGTGCGCGAACCCAACGCAATGATGTATCCACTCACGGCGCGAAAACGAACATGCGGCAAAATGCGTCCGCCAAAGTGTCTGACGGGCACCGGCGTAATCGTGAGTTGCTCATGCAATCGATGCGGTACCCAATGCGCGAGTTCGATAACGGGATTATTCACGAACGGATGCAATGCGTGCGCCGTGCCGGGCGGAACAATCACCGGGACGGTGCCGCGAAAAAATTTGAAGGAGTTCACATCGAGATGATCGATGTGGGTGTGACTCACAATAATCGCGGTGAGTTCCGGCAGTGCGCCGAGGTTATAATGAATCGGCGTCTGGCGATGCATGAACCCTACGCGATCGCCCAAATGTGGATCGGTTAACACCGCGACGCCGTTGCCTTCGAGCAAGCAGGTGGCGTGGCCAAGATACGTGATGGTGAGTGTGTCGGTCATAGTGGGTTGTGGGTCGATGTAGAGTGGAGCGAGTGATCATGCAAGATGAAACGTACAATCGCATGCGACCGACGGTGGTGGAAATTTCGCGCGCCGCGGTGTTGGAAAATTTTGCGGTAACGAAAAAATGCGCGCCCGTCGGTGCGGGTGTGCTCGCGATGGTGAAGGCCGATGCGTATGGACACGGTGCGATTATGGCGAGTCAGTGGTTGGCGCACGCCGGTGTGGACGCGCTGGGTGTGGCAACTATCGAGGAAGGGATTGAGTTGCGCACCGCCGGTTTGTCGGTGCCGATTGTGGTCATGGGCGGACTCATGGGGCAGGGGAGCGCGGCAGCAAAAGCGGCGCTGGAATTTTCACTGACGTGTGTCGTGCATTCCGTCGCCGGAGTGCGCTCGTTAGTCGAGGCCGTGCGAGCCAGGAAAGACGCCACTCCCACGGCGGTACATTTGAAAATCGATACCGGCATGAGCCGGCTCGGTGTACGCACCGAAGGCTTGCACTCCATACTCAATGCGATCAGCGCCGCGCCGGAAATTCAACTCGCGGGTGTCATGACGCATTACGCGCATTCGGTGGATGTCGAACCGATGCAGGCGCAGATCGCGCAATTCGTCGCTGCCGCCGCAACAATTCGCACCAAATTTTCTTCGCCACTCATCTGGCACGCGGGGAAAAGTGCCTCGATTATTCATGATGGCGCCGTGAAAAATATATTGAGCGTCCCCCTCACCCAACCCTCTCCCCAAAGGGAGAGGGAGGTGGATACCCCGCAAACCGCCGCGGGGATCATCCATCCTTGGTGCGCGCCGATTCCGTTGGGCGCGGGCGATCGCGTGTGGGTGCGGCCGGGGATTATGTTGTATGGCATTGCACCGTGCGATGAACAACGCGGGGTGGTGCCGCTGGTGCCTGCGATGCGTGTGAAGACACAAATCGCCCTCACGAAAAAAATTCCGGCGGGAACGGCCGTGAGTTATGGCGGTCGCTGGATCGCCCCGCGCGACAGTCGCATTGCGGTGTTGCCGCTCGGGTACGCCGACGGCTATCCGTGGGCCCTGGGCAATCGAGGATCGGCGCTGGTCTGCGGGCGGAGTGTGCCGATCGTTGGCAGCGTCGCCATGGATATGATTCTGTGTGACATCACCGGGGTCGATGGAGTACAGGTCGGCGACGACGTCGTGGTCCTGGGCGAACAAAACGGCGCGTGGATTCACGCCGAGGATTTGGCCGCGGCGTGCGACACGATCCCGTACGAAATCACCTGTCGCGTGTCGAAGCGTATGCCGCGCGTGGCGACGTAGTCGCCAGTTAAGTAGAACGACGTCGCCGGTCGCCGGTTTTCGGTCGCCGGTAAAAGCGGTGGGCATCAACTGTTGTGGCCGTTGCAGTAACCGGCGACCGGCGACTGGTCCCCGGCGACGTCCTTCATAATTATGGAACGCATCCTCACCCAAATCACTCCGCTTATCCAACCGCTCGGCGCGGGGGTGTTGCGTGTGGCGCGGGCGTTGGGCGAGTGGTGCGTGTTTATGGGCGACACCTTTCGCTGGATGACGCGGCGGCCGTTCCGGTGGAATTTGCTCTGGCAGCAATGCGAATTTGTCGGCATCGATTCCACGCCGATTATTTTACTCACCGGCGTGTTTGTCGGCATGGTCTTCGCGCTGCAGACCGGCAAGGCCTTTGCGCTCTTCAACGCCCAAAATTTAGTCGGTGCCACGCTCGGATTGTCGCTCACCCGTGAAATCGGTCCGGTGTTTACGGCGCTCATGATCGTCGCGCGCGCGTGTTCGTCCATGGCCGCCGAAATCGGATCCATGCGGGTGACCGAGCAGGTCGATGCGCTCGAAACGATGGCCGTGAATCCGATTCATTATTTGGTGGTGCCGCGCGTGGTCGCGATGACCATCATGGCGCCGCTCATGACGGGGCTCTTTAATTTTGTGGGGATTATCGGCGGCTGCTTGGTCTCGGTGCGATTGCTCCACATTGATTCCGGTCCCATGCTGTCGCGTCTCTATTATTACGTCGATCCGAAAGATGTGCTCGGCGGACTCGTGAAGGCGGCTATTTTTGGCTGCATCGTGGCGGGCATTAGTTGTTATTGCGGCTACACCACGCGCGGCGGTGCCCAAGGTGTCGGCCGCGCCACGACCCGTGCGGTCGTGTTGTCGAGCGTCACGGTCTTGGTGGTTGATTATTTTCTCACCGCCTGGATTCTGGAATTTATGTCGAAGCCGGGGATGTAATTTTTTGTTCTTATGTCCTTACGTCCCTGTGTCCCACGCCAGAAAGAAATTTGACGTAGGGGCGTAGGGACATAAGGACGTAAAAACGTAGGGACATAAAATGATCGAACTCACCAACCTCCATAAATCCTTCGGCCGCCAGCACGTGTTGCGCGGGGTGAATTTATTTATTCCGCCCGGGAAAATCACGGTCATCCTGGGCCCCAGCGGGACCGGCAAATCGGTGTTGTTGCGCCACATCATTGGTCTGACCCAACCGGATCACGGCACGGTGCGCGTGAACGACGTCGATCTTGCCACGATTCACAGCGATGATCTGCCCGAGTTTCGTCGGCAGTTCGGCATGGTGTTTCAAAACGCCGCGCTGTTTGATTCGATGAACGTGTTTGAAAATATCGCGTTTGCGCTGCGGGAACGCCGTGAATTCACCGAAGCGGTGATTGCGAAAACCGTGCGCCAATATTTGCAAGCGGTGGGTCTGCCCGGCATCGAAGAAAAAATGCCCAGCGAATTGTCGGGCGGGATGCGCAAGCGCGTCGGCGTGGCGCGCGCGCTGGTCTTGCAGCCGTCGATCCTGTTGTACGACGAACCGACCACCGGTTTGGATCCGCTCATGACCGACGCTATTGACAATCTGATTCTCGCCGTGCAGCATGCGCGCCCGGTTACTTCTGTCGTCATCAGTCACGACATCGATTCGGCGTTCAAGATTGCCGATCAGGTGGCGATGTTGTCTGGGGGGCGCATCATCGAGTCGGGCAGCGTGCCAGCGTTTCGCGCGTCGTCGAATGAATTCGTGCAACGCTTCATCGAAGGACGCAGCGACGGCCGCGGCGGACCGGCGGCGTTGGAAGAAACCATGGGGCCTCTCTAGCGATGAAATTTTCTCTCGAAACCAAAGTCGGTCTCTTCGCCTTCGGCCTCTTACTCGTGATCGCGTATTCCACGCTAAAAGTCAGCGAAGGCACCTTCGCGTGGAGTGGGGGCTACACCGTCGAGGTGACGCTTGATTCCGCGGTGGGCATTTCGGAAAAAACCGCGGTGCAAATCGCGGGCATTCGTGTGGGGCAGGTCGATCGCGTGGCACTCGCCGACGATGGTCGCCACGCCCGCGTGCTGTTGCGTATCCAGAATCGTAACGTGCAGTTGCCGGAGCACACCAAGGCGATGGTGCGGGTCAAAGGATTTCTGGGCGACACCTATATTGAATTGCTGCCAGGTCCCTCCGACGGTCCGAACATTGCGGCGGGCGGCACACTCGATTCCGGCGGGCCAGGCGGCGATTTCAATACCCTCATCACACGTTTCACCGACATCGCCAACGACGTGAAGGCGGTGACGTCATCGGTGCGCGGGCTCACAGAGGGCGCAGATTCGCCGGTCCATCACACCGTCGATAATTTTGAACATTTTTCCACGCTCATGCGGCAACTCGTCGAACAAAATCAGCGCAACATGAATATGATCGCACAAAATTTTGCGGCGCTGAGTCAGGATCTGCGTCGCATGATGGCGTCGGGCGGTGCGGCCGATGAATCGCTGTCGCACATCGCCAGCATCTCGCGCAAAGTCGACGACGGCGAAGGCACGATTGGCAAGCTCGTGAACGATGAGAGCACGGTCAACAAAGTCAACACCGCGCTCGACTCCATCAACGAAACGCTCGGCGGATTTCGCAAACTCGAAACCGAAATCGGGTATCACACGGAATTTTTGGGGGGTACGCACGAATTCAAACAGTACGTCCATTTTAATCTCTGGCCGCGCCCCGATCAGGCCTTTCTGTTTGATTTTGTCAGTGATCCCTCCCCGTCGGCAAATCGCGCGTTGCGGACCACGACGGTCACGACCGCAGCGGGTGCGTCGACCGTCACCTCGGATATTTCCACGATCGAACGCAATAAATTTCGTCTCTCGGCGCAACTTGCGAAGAAATTTTATGACTTCACGGTGCGCGGCGGTGTCATTGAATCGCGCGGCGGTGTTGGGGTCGATTACAACAAAGGTCCGGTGGGATTGAGTTTCAGCGCGTTCGATCTGAACACGCAAAAGGGCAACAAACCGCACCTGAAAATGTACGGCACCTACAATGTCACGCGCAGTCTCTATTTCATGGGCGGCGCCGACGATCCGCTCAATCCGAATCAGAGCACTGATTGGTTCCTCGGCGCGGGACTCCATTTCCGCGACGAAGACATCAAATCGCTGCTGACCGCGGGCGGCATGGGACAGGCGTTGAAGTGATTCGCCGCGCCATCATCAGTGTGCACGACAAGACCGGGCTGATTGAACTCGGGCGCGGGTTGGCGGCGTGCGGGATTGAAATCATTGCGAGTGGTGGTACCGCGGCGGCATTGCTCGCCGCAAACATTCCCGTCATTGAAGTGAGCGAATACACGGGCGCGCCGGAAATGCTGGGCGGGCGGGTAAAAACGCTGCATCCGAAAATTCATGGCGGCATTCTCGCGCGGCGCGACGATGCGGCGCATGTGGCCGATCTGGCCGCACAGCAGATTGGCGCAATCGATTTGGTGATCGTGAATCTCTATCCGTTCGAGGCGACCATTGCGCAACCCGACGTGACCCACGCGCAAGCGATTGAACAGATCGACATTGGCGGACCCACGCTGATGCGCGCCGCGGCGAAAAATCATCGCGATGTGGTCGTGATCACCGCTCCCGCCGATTACGATGCGTTGCTCGCCGCATTGCAAAAAAATAAAAATACTATTTCGGCAGAGTGGTCTTCGCGACTCGCGGCATCGGCCTTTGCGCGCATCGCCGCATACGACGCCGCGATCAGTAATTATTTTGCAGGAAGGTCCGGCGACGTGGTGCAGTCACTGCGTTATGGCGAAAATCCGCATCAGACGGCGGTGTGGTGTACCTCGCCCGCTGGTGCGCCCTGGATCGATGCGCCACTGCAAGGCAAGGAACTTTCGTACAATAATCTGCTCGATATCGATGCCGCCGTGCAACTCGCATGGGATCTGGATCAGGCGCCGCATGCCGTGGCAATTATCAAACATGGGAATCCGTGCGGGGTGGGCGTGAGCGACGTCGATTTGCCGAGCGCCTATCGACGCGCGCTGTCGGCCGATCCGCTGTCGGCGTTCGGCGGCATTGTCGTCACGACCACACCCATCGACGCACCGTTGGCGAGTGCGCTGTGCGAAACATTTTATGAAGTGATCTGTGCGCCCGAATTTTCCACAGAGGCGCTGGAAAAATTGGCGACGAAAAAAAATCTGCGCGTGGTGCGTTTTCATGCACGCCGCGGCGAAAAATTTCTGGTGCGCAGTGCGTGTGGCGGCGTGTTGCGACAATCACCCGATAACATATTGAGCGGCCCCCTCACCCAGCCCTCTCCCAAAGGGGAAAGGGATTATGGAAAAGTGGTCAGCAAACGCGCGCCAACCGCAGACGAGCTGGTCGCGCTCGATTTGGCGTGGCGGATTTGTAAACATGTGCATTCGAACGCCATCGTGTTGGCCACGCGCGACATGAGTTGCGGTGTCGGTGCGGGGCAAATGTCGCGCCTGGATTCCGTGCAGATCGCGGCCGCGCGTCAACGCCAATATGTACCGAACGTCGCCGGAGTCTTGGTCGCCGCGTCCGACGCGTTTTTTCCATTTCGCGATGGTATCGACGCGATCGCCGCCACCGGCGCCACGGCGATTATCCACCCCGGCGGATCGCTGCGCGACGCTGAAGTCTTCAAAGCCGCCGATGAACAGGGCTTGGCGATGATCGTGACGGGCGTGCGACATTTTCGACATTGAAGCGTCGCGCGACGCCTATGAACAAACCAACTCCCATCGCCGAACTCCTCGCACACATTCTGGGCAACAATCCGCGCCACGAAAAAAAGATGCGCCAGTATCAACTCTGGTCGCAGTGGAGTGTTGTGGTGGGCGAGGCGATTGCGGCGAAGGCGCAGCCGTTGCGTATGCAAGACACGACGTTGCTCATTGGCGTCACCAGTAGTGCGTGGGTGCAGGAGCTCTCCATGATGAAACCGCGCCTGCTTGCAAAAATTCACACGGTTCTCGATCCCGCGCTCTGCACCGATCTGCGCTTCATTGTGGAAACGAGTCCGGCATGACGGCGACGTATGCGTTGGCGATTTTTTTGGTGCTCGCGCTATTGGCCTCGCAGCTGCGCATTTCCGAATTCATCATCGCCCGCAAATATTGGTGGCCGCTGAGTTGCCTGGTGCTGTGCTATTTTTTCTGCCTCGTCAGTTGGTATCTTTTTTTCCCGGCGTACTTCGATCATGTCGAACCCAACATCGCGGCGGTGTCGTGGTTGTGGGCGACGGGGCATCCGATCTATCACGCGTTGCAATCCCCCGAACGCTACAGTCTGTTGTACGGACCACTCACATATGTCGTGAACGGACATGTGCTGCACTTTTTTGGCCCGAGCATTACGATCTCGAAATTGGCGGGCATTTTTTCGGCACTCGCCACCCTCGTGTGCATGGCGCTCACGTTGCGGCGGCATTTCGCGTGGCGAATGAGTGTGTTCGGCACGGCGTTGCTGGCGGCCACGTTGCTGATTTTCAAATATGTTGCGTTCTGGGCGCGGCCCGATCCGTTGTTGTTGCTGGTTGTCACGGCGAGTCTCTGGTGCATCGATGGAAAAGCGCAATTCTGGAAAGTGCTCTGTGCGGGCGTTTTGTGCGGGATTGCGCTGAATATAAAAATTCACGCGGTCATCTATTTTCTGCCGCTCGTCGTCCTGCTGTATGACAAACAGGGATGGCGGCGTGTCGCCGTCTGCGCGGGCGCTGCCGCGGTCATTTTTTGTCTGCCGTTTCTTTTTTTGCACGGGGTGGTGTGGGCGGATTATGTGCGCTGGTTACAGCAAGCCGCGCAGCACGGGCTCGATCCGCTGGAACTGCTTGGCAATCTGCAATGGGCGATTTTTTTCGCAGCACCGTTGCTGCTGGTGACATCTGTGCAACGCCAGGACTGGTCGTGGCGCGCGCGCGACGCGCAATTTGTGACAGCGTTGGGTGCGAGTACGTTGCTGATGTGTGTCATCGCCGCCAAACCGGGGGCGGGGCGCCATCATCTCATGCCGTTGTTGCCGTTGCTGGTGTACGCCGTCATGCACAACGTGAAAGCCGCTGCGGTCGCACGGTCATCTCATCAGAACACGCAACGCATTTTCAGTGCCTGGCTCCTCACGCTGCTTATCATGGTCTGCGCCGCACAAATCGAATCCGTCACCAAAATTCTGCGCAATAATCCGTCGGGGATCGCGGAGGATCTGAGAAATATTTTACACGAAGCGACGCTCGCGGGAAATTCAGTCGGCATGGGCTTTGGCGGGGACTACTCGCACACGTTTTATCGCCCGTTGCTCGTATTCGCCGATCAACCGTATCTGCTCGATGCCTCGGCGCTCATGGACATGCAAAAATCTGCTCTCGCCATTCCCACCGCGGCGCGCGTGGCAATGCGCGATTGCGCCATCCACACCTGGCTCATTCCCAAGGGCGGTGCACCGTTCGACATGATGAGTAATTACACGAGCACCGCACCGCTCTTCGACGCCGAGTTTCAACGTGACTTCACCGCGCATTACACCCGAACACGCAC
>OBEQ012874402.1_pt1 | contig 19898 bp, 12 predicted proteins | sample 1670901 | NCBI WGS metagenome assembly OBEQ01 (sample SAMEA104232315, study PRJEB22302) | groundwater metagenome | biome: forest; feature: aquifer; material: groundwater | place: USA | collected 2011-08-07 | depth 5.4 m
CTACGGTCAGCATCAACGGCACCGGTCAGAACGACGTTGCTTCGGTCGTCTACTACGGCCGAGGGTCGATCAAAGTGACGATGAACGATGTCTCCGCCACCTACACCACGTCCTCGGTCACCGCAGTGGCCTTCTACGGCTACGACGGCGACGACAGCTTCACCAACGCGACCTCCATCGAGTCGACGGCCAACGGCGGCGACGGCAACGACGCCCTGAGCGGCGGCAGCGGCGCCGACTTTTTGGTCGGCGGATACGGCCAAGACACGATCTACGGCAATGCGGGCGACGACACGCTCTGGGGCTCGGGCGGATCGGACAAGGTGTACGGCGACGACGGAAACGACGTCATCTACGGGCACGGGGGCAATGACGAGCTGCACGGCGGCAACAGCCGCGACACCTTCTACGGCGGCTCGGGCGACGATCAAATCTTCGGCGACGACGGCCAGGATCTCATCGTGACCGTCGGTCTCGGCGTCGACACGGTTAGCGGCGGAAATCAGTGGGACAACTACTGGATGGACGCGTCAGACGTCCTCACCGACGCCTCGGCCAACGAGCTGTCGCTCGGCTACGTGCACAAGATCGGACAATTTCAGAGCGTGAGCTACAACGGCGGCAACACGTCGACGCCCGTAGGCTTGGACCCGGCAGGAGAAGATCTCCCCGATCCGTTGCCCGGAACGTCGGCGTCCCTCGCCAACTTCGCGGACAATTCCCTCTTTGCGAGCGTCGGCCCCTCGAAAGACGACGTGCTGCAGGGAAGCGTGGGCGATTGCTACTTCATGTCGCCTCTGGCCGCGCTCGCCGACGCGACGGACGAATACGAGTACATCAGGAAGATGGTCGTTCACCTGGGCGACGGCACCTACGGAGTTCGATTCTATCGAAGCGGCCAGGAGAAATACGTGCGCGTCGATGCCGACTTGTGGGTCAGCGGCAGCACGCCGATCTTCGCCAAGCCCGGGCTAGAGAGCTCGATTTGGGTTCCCATCGTGGAGAAGGCCTACGCCTTCTTTCGCAGGAACGAGGGGAACTACGACTCCATCGCCTCCGGCGACGGCGCCACGGCCGAGCACTTGAACGCCGTCGACACGCATTGGACCATTCAGGACGGCATCGCGGCCGCCGACGTGGTTGCTTGGTACAACAACAACTCGCCGAACGGCACCATGAAGAACGCCGTCAACGCGGGCGCCGTCTCGCTGATGAACTGGTACAAATCGCAACGCGCCCTCGGCAAAGCGGTGATCGCGGGCAGCCGATCAGGGGTCAGCAACAACACCCCCATCATGCTCGACGACCCGAACACGGCCGCCAACGAGAGCACGTACCACCGCGGGCAGCACATCTACATGGTTGACCACGTGCAAACCGACGCGAACGGCAATCCAACCGGCGTCGTGCTGCGCGATCCGTACGGGATTTACCGCACAATCACCGATTTTACACGCATCTACTTCTGCCTCGGTGGGGGCGCCGTCTTCGACGTTTGAGGTTTGTCGATCGGTACGTCTTGGTCGCGGGGGTCGCCCAAACTCCACTAGCATGGCCCCCATGCCGAATTTCGAGCAAGACGTCAGGGAAATGCGTGAATGGTTCGAGAGCCCCCGTTTCGAGGGAATCAAGCGCCTCTACTCGGCGCGTGAAGTGGTAGAGCAGCGGGGCACGATTCGCTCGGAGTACACGGTTGCGCGCGATACGGCGTTGGCCTTCCACGCGCGCCTCCGCCAACTTTTCGCGGAGAAAAAGTGCATCACCACCTTCGGTCCCTATTCGCCCGGCCAAGCGGTAGCCATGAAGCGAATGGGGATCGAGGGCATTTATCTCGGCGGCTGGGCGACCAGCGCCAAAGGTTCCGCCGAGGAAGATCCGGGGCCCGACTTGGCGAGCTACCCTTTGAGCCAGGTCCCCCACGAGGCGGCTCCCATCGTTCGCGCGCTCATCACAGCCGACAAGAACCAGTTCCATGCGCGCGCGCGCATGACCGAGGAGCAACGCAAGGCAACTCCCGAAATCGACTTTCGCCCCTTCATCATCGCCGACGCCGACACCGGTCACGGCGGCGACGCTCACGTGCGCAATCTGGTCCGCCGTTTCGTCGAGGTGGGGGTGCCCGGGTATCACATCGAGGACCAGAAGCCCGGCGTGAAGAAGTGCGGGCATCAGGGGGGCAAGGTACTCGTCTCCGAAGACGAGCAGATCAAGCGTCTGAGCGCCGCGCGCTTCCAGCTCGATGTGATGCAGGTACCCGGGCTCATCGTCGCCCGCACCGACGCCGAATCGGCCACGCTGCTCGACGGCCGCAGCGACGAGCGTGACCAGCCGTTCATTCTGGGCGCGACCAACGTGCGCCTGCCCACCTTCAAGGCTGCGTTTCTGGCGATTTTGCGCCGTTTTCATCGCCGCGGCATCGAAGAGCTGAGCGGCCACAAGCTCTACGCGACGTGCGACGCCGAGTACGCCGCCGCCGACGCATGGCTCGACCGGATGGACCTCGCCAGGCTCCTCGAAGAAGCCCTCGTCGACTACGAGGCGGGAGGGCGAACCGCGATCGACGCGGCGCTCGAGAAAGTGTTCGATCGCTTCGTCGACGTCTGGCAAGCCGAGGCCAACGTGAAGACCTACGCCGAGGCAGTTGCCGAGGTCATGAGGTTCCGCAGGAGCGAGGGGGCCGAGCCTCCCATGGGGGAGAAGGAGTGGCTGGCCTTCGCATCGCGCGCCTCTTTTTACGCCGCAAGGCAGGAAGCTCGCGAGATGGGCATTGGCGTCACCTGGGACTGCGAGCACGCCAAAACGCCGGACGGCTACTACCAGGTGCGCGGCGGCATCGACTACGCCATCGCCAAATCGCTCGCCGTGGCGCCCTACGCCGACGTGCTCTGGATGGAGACCAAGACGGCCGATCTGCACGAGGCCAAGATTTTCGCCGACGCCATCCACGCGCAGTATCCGGACAAGATGCTCGCCTACAATCTCTCGCCCTCGTTCAACTGGGACACGACTGGGTTGAACGACGAGCAGATGAGACGCTTTCCCGAAGAGCTCGGAAACATGGGTTACGTTTTCAATTTCATCACCTACGGTGGACACCAGATCGACGGCCTCGCCGGCGAAGAGTTCGCGCTGGCCCTCCGCCAGGACGGCATGCTCGCCCTCGCGCGTCTGCAGCGAAAATTCCGCCTTCTCGAGTCACCGTACCGAACGCCGCAGACGCTGGTCGGTGGGCCTCGCGCCGACGCTGCACTGATGTCGCTCTCCGGGCGCACGGCGACGACCAAGGCGATGGGCAAAGGCTCCACGCAGTTTCAGCATCACGTGCAGACCGAGGTGCCGCCGAAGCTTCTCGAGGAGTGGCTGGATCTGTGGCGCAAGGAGCACGACATCGGCGACAAGCTCAAGGTCTCGCTCAGGCCACATAGCGCGGGATTCGAGCTTCTCGAGCTCGCGCTCTTGAGCAAAAGCGGCGAGAAGGCGGCGAGCGTCATCTTCGACACCATCCGAGATCGACGCGGTCGCCACATCTTGTCCATTCGCGATCAGAACACCTTCGACGTGAAGCTCCGCCGCAAGCGGCTCATGACGCTGAACCAGCTCTTCCTCATCCATCGGTACAAGATCGACTCGGTGCACTACCTCACTCCCAACGACGACAACCGGCGCCAGACGGAACGCATGAAGGTGCGCGGGCTCTTCAGCTCCGTCAACGCCGAGGTGGGCGAGATCATCGTCGCCGACGTGAACAAAGAGCGGACCGCGCAGCTGCTCGAGCCCGACCGCGCGGCCCTCGTCGCGCTCATCGCCGAGCGATAGAGAGTTTCTCGCGGCTCAGGCGCAGCACGCGATGGCGACTCGCGGCATCGCAGCCCACATTTGCGCCATGCGCCGCATCGGAAAGCTCCAGCGTCTCACGCTCGTGCTCGTCGCGTCCTTTCTCGTTCCGCTCGTAGGCACGGGGGATGCGCTGGCCTATGACGAGGCGAGCGCGGCGGTGGTCGCGAACAAAGGCCTTCACTTCGGGTTCGGACCGATTGTCCTCGTGCCGCTGGAGAATCGTCCGATCGGCCTCGGCCTCGACTTCGATCTGCGCTACGGCATCGGCGCGGACCCCGCAATTGTCGGCCCGGGGGGACGTCTCGCCGGCTACTTCATTTCGGGCCGATTCATCGGCACTGCGATGCCGACAGGACGTGTCACATTTCCGCTCGGCCCAGTGGCCCCGTTCGTGATTCTAGGCATCGGCGCTGGACGGCTGACGAATCCAGGCGAGAGTGGCGTGGCTCTCCTCGCCGGCGGCGGGATGATGATTCACCTCGGACGCGTGCTCGCCTTCGGTGCCGAGGCGACGTATCAGGTGATCACGGGGACGGAGTTCAAAAGCTTTGCGCTCGGGCCCGCGATCATCCTCAGCTTGTGAAGCTCATTGCGCCTCAGGTCTTCTCGATCGGCTCCGAGTCATGCTCGTCGCGCACCGCGGTGCGAAAATTCTTGATCGACTGACCGAGCCCCTTTCCGATGTCCGCGATGCGCCCCGCTCCGAAGAGGAGCAGCGCGATGAGGGCGATGATGCCGAGCTCCAACGGTCCAATGCTTCCCATGACGGTATCTCTCCTTCTAAATGACTGGAACTGCGGACCGGAGACCTCGAGGATCGTGCTCGCCGATGTTGGAACCTACGGCAGCGCCATCGTGTCGATGTACACGAGGCGATAGCTCGAGGGCGTGCTGCCTATCAGGATGATGCCGCTCGGATCCACCTGGTAGTACTCGCGCTCCTCGACGACGACCCTTCGCTGCACGCTGGGAGACGTCGGCGTGGGGATGGGCACCGCCCCCCCATAATTTCCAATCTCGCTCGGGAAGCTCACGTTGCCCGCGAGCTCCACGACGGCGCTCGTCGTCTTCCAACCGAAGTCGCCCACCGTGCCGGCCTCGCGCTCCTGGATGAAGGCGACGAAGCGATGCGAGCGCGGCGCGGAAAACGCCGGGGTGCGACTGGCAAGGAAAGGCAGCGGGTTGAGCTTCGGACCGACCGTGTTGTCGGCGACCTGACCGTGCACGCTCACGTACACCGATGCCGCGCTGAGGGTCATGGTCATGCTGCGGTCGGCCACGAGTTGCGCGAAATCGACGCGCGTCATGGGCGACAGCTCGATACCGGAGAGCGACTCGGACTGATACCGCGCGAGCGAAAGGCTGACGAACGGGAAGTACGTCGAGCCTGGGTCCATCTCGATGTCACAAAACCAGAGCTTGCGCTCGGGGCTGTACTCGACATCGAAGATGACAGCGTCGACCAGGGCATCCTTCTCGGAGAGCTGGAGACCGTCTGACAGCACCGCTTTGGCGTTTTTGAAGGCGCTCGCCAGCAAGGGTCCGTTGGCCTTGCTGTCCCAAATCGGATCGCGGCCCCATCGCGATACGTACCCCAAGGTGTCCGACGGACCGAACCCGAAGCGTTGGAGCAGAACGGCGATTTGCTCCCCCTCGCCCGATGAGTACCACGGCCGCTGGAAGTAAACGCGCAGACCTCCGCCGCGCCGGAAGCTCGTCTTGCCGTCCGCGGAGAGCTCCCACTTGAAGGTCGGCACCACGTAGGCGACCTTCGGCACATCCGGACGCGCGGAGCTCGGAACCGAGAAGGACCCATCGGGCTGATCGCCCTGGGCACTGCCTTCGAGGGTGATGTTGGCCGTATCGGCAATGAGCTCCACCGGGAAGTATTCGCGGTAGCGAGTGGTGCCCACGGGCTTGTACGTCACCTTGCGATGCTTGGTATCGCCAAACTCGTGCTTCATCCCATCGATCGGGCGCGCGTCCTTTCCGTAGGCAATCGCGAGCTGGTAGGCATGCCCCTTTTGAGGGAGTGCCGGGCGCGCGGCATCGTTCGGAATGTCGTTGGGCAGCGCTTTCGAGGGCAAATCCAGATACTCGAACCATGTCGCCTCGAGGTCGACGTGCCCCGTGCTTCGGCTATGGCACTGCACCTGCCCGGCGTGCTGGTAGTACGTGGCATTGTAGGGACGCGAGGGCTTCAAAAAGGCAATCGGCTTCTCGAGCGGCCGTGGCACAGCATGAACGAGCGTCACCTCGCGCTGAGGCGTCAGCATCCAGTGACGTCCTTGCATCACGTCTTGTGCGGGCGACTGATCGAGCCAATAGGCCATGTGCGAGATGCGATTGGCCGACGGAAGGCTCGCGTACTTGAGCTTCAAAATCGTGGCGGGCGGAAGCTTGATGCTCTTCTCGGTGGGATTCGACACGTCCAGGTCGAAGGTCAGGCCCGGCGAAAGACGCAGGCGGAAGCATTGCAGATCTGGCCACGTTCCTTGCCACGCCGGCGCGACCACGTCCGCGTTGGTGGCTGGGTTGAAAAACACACAGCCCCCCGCTGGCGAGTCGGGCAAATAGGGCAAGAGCACGTTGTCAGCTCCACAGACGACGTACTCGCCCGGGGCCAGGGGATCTCCACGATTCACCGTGAGCGAGCTGGTGTTCGGCCCACCATCGGCCGCGCGGCGCTGATCCAGCGGCACCTGCGGCGGCGTGACGATCATGGCGCCGTTGGGGTTGCCGTCGATGTACCCGTCATCCACTTGGAGCGACGCGATGCGCTTGTCCGAAAACGTGCCCTCCTCGCGCGTGCCCAAGCGATAGAACACCTTGCGATCGGCGCCATTGAGAAACGCGCCATCGAAGTCGCCGTGCGCCTCGGCCATCGACTGCGAGGTCTTGGGCGGCGCGACATGGCGATCCGAGTGAGGCCGATACACCTTTTGCGCGAAGCTCGGATCGGCGTACTTCGAATTGAGATATGCCGAGTAGGCGAAGGCGTCCATTCCCTCACCACTTCGAATGACCAAGTGTTCGATCGATTCGCCTTCGGTCACCGCCGCGCGAAGCACGAGTGTGGGCGGCGGAATCGGCTCGAACCGCTTGTACGTTTGCGACGCCGTCGCGTGCGGCGTCTGCGCAGCTTGCGCATCATCCCACGCGATGCTGTTCCCAGCGAGATCGACCACGCGCGCGCGAAAGGAGTACTTCTGGCCGAAGCGCAGAGGCAAAAGCGAGCCTTTCTCGACCTTGCCCCGCGCATCCAGCTGAAAATCCGGGCTGGGAGGCGTGCTGGGCTTGTCGACCGCCTGATCATCGGTCGCGTACATCGGCATGATCGTACGACCCGGACGCGGCGCAGCCAGGCTCCAACCCTCCCAGCCGAAGAGCGCTTCGTGAACGTACATATCGGGCGGACCATTCTGCTTGTCGGGATCACTCGTCGCCGACGCTGCCTTCAGATAGCCCTCGTCCGCAATGTCTTGTGCGATCATCACCGGATTCGACACGCCGAACGCGTAGGTGGTGCGCCTTCGATGGAGAGACGCCCAGCTCGTCGTCTCCATCTTCACATCGACGCGGTAGCCCCGCATCCCATCGTCTGCGAAAAGAACCGGCTGCGCGTTCGCCGCGAGCGCCTGGTTGAGGGTCGCGTTGGCGACGAAGCGACTCGACAGAGCCTGTTCACGCTTCTTGCGGCTCACGATGAATCCCGTGGTGCGGCGCGCGGGAAGGCCCTGCGGAGTCGGTGCCGCCTTCGGACCAAGCTTCGCGTCGAGCATCTCCTTGTCCAACTTGGTGACCAGCCGAACCATGTTGGATGCAAAATCGATGAACTTTTGCGCGTCTCCGTCCGGCTCCCCCTGAATCGTCGCAAAACGACTCGTATCATCGAGGGCAAGCATTCCGCCTTGCGCGTCCGAGCCGGGCCCCGAAGGCCGCGCTTGAAAACGCTTGCCCACGATCTCGTACGCCGTGCGGGGCTTCACATCGGTCGCACCGGGCGTCTTCCAGGTTGGCCCCAAATGAACGAAACCCTGAAGCGGCAACAGCGAGAGGTCGCGCGGCACAGGCACCGACACGTCGATGACCAGGCCCAGTAAGCGCATCACGAAGGGATGATCGGCCAGGATGGCGCACTTCTGATGAAAGTCGAAGGTCGGAATCGCGGGCCGGGGATGAACGAGGGCGTTGCCTTTCGCGTCCTTCGACGCGGTGCTCGCGGGGCGACTGTAGAAACGCTTGGCCAGGTACGCCGCGCGCGCGAGGGGGTTGAGAGCTGCAATGTCGGCCTTTTCCGCGTTCGCCGCCGAGATCCAGCCCGCCGGCCCGCCCTGCATGGCCGTCGGCGTGTAAAATTTCTGCCGATTGGTGATGCGCCGATGGTTTGCCGAATCGGCGAGGGTGATCGCGTTGGTCAACGCGTTCTGCTGCCCGAGATCCATGAGCGGCAGCGCGGTGGGCGATGCTTGCGCGACGGCCGCGTACACCGAATCGATGAAGCTCTGCATCTCCGCGACCGGGTACGACCAGATCGGGCGCGTCGAGTTGTCCTCGAACTGAAACGGCTTCACGCTCGTCCCCTGAAAGACGCTCTTCCAGAGGTCGCGATCGAACGTGCTGAGGACTTGCGCCGGCGCCGAGTAGCCCGACGAGAACACGAGCTCGAAGGCCACGCTGCCGAGAGCGTCTGGCCAATTCTCGAACTGTGTTCCTAGAAGGGTGGTCGTGTCGAGGCGTGGCGAGACGAGGATCGACGCGTAGAGCTGACCGTCGTCTCGTTTTTCGGGCAGAGTCGTCCAAACAATCTGGCTCATGTTTTTCTCTCGTGGGACTACGCGGCGACGGGCGTAAACGCGTCGCAGTAGTCCTCCCAGGGATAGAAGGTCGCGATGGGATCCGGGGCCATGAGCTGACGGAACGTCGGATCGTCGTTCCCGCCCTTGAACTTACGCTCGCACTCGATGGTCACGCTCACGCTGAAGCAGAAGATCGACACCTCGATTTCGAGCGATGCGTGTCCGATGACTTTGCCGGTGGCGCTCTCGTACGAGAGCTCCATCTTGAGCTCGATCGACGCCTTGATGATGCCGAGCACGTCGACCGCGCCGCGAATGCGCAGGTAGCCACTGAGCTTGACGTCGTCTTGCTCGATGGCGAAGTAAATCCCCACCGCGATGCTCACCGAGCCGCTCGCCACGCCGAAATCGAGGGCAAGGCACGCTTGCGCCTCGAACGAGATTTCGAGAAGGCGCACCCCGTCGGGGCAAATGGTCAAACCAACGAAGCCGCCGCCGCCGAGCATGCACACGGTGAGGACGAAGGGCGACTCTCGCGAGCAGAACGAAAAGCTGACGGCGAGCGATTTGCCGATGAACGGAATCTCGAAGCCCGCCGAGAAGGCCAGATTTTCCAGGCTGAACACGCCGACGGCGATGTTGGGCAGAGGAAGCGTGAAGTTGGCCTTCAGCCCTTCCGGCGAGATGTCGATGTTCGGCGGATCGCTGAATCCGTCGAGCGGAATGATGTTCCGCAAGGTCTCGATGAAGCTGAGCGGCCCGCCAAAGTGCAAGCCACGAAACACGCAGTCGATCTCGGGCTTGCCTTTGGTGCCGGCTTTGAAGGCGAGCTTGTCGAAGACGAGCTTGATGTAGGGATCTTCACCGAGCAGGCGAAGCTCGAAGTCGGTCAGAGTGGCGAAAACGTCGGCGCCGGCGGGCTGCCCACCGGACGCTTTCGCGCGCATCTCGACGCCGAGCTGAAAGCCGTGCTCGTCGTTCGGCCAGAAGATGGCGTTGTTGTTGTTCGGCCAGGGCTGGATCCGCGGGCTCCAATCGAGCTTGACGTGAAGGTCTTTGATGGCCTCTTCGGCCTTCACGAACGCCATGACCGCGATCGAGAACGCCGTCATCGCGGCCTGGTCGGGGAGTATTTCTTTGATGACCTTGTCGCAGATCTTGAGAAGCTGCCCCTTGACACCGGCGTCGATAGGAAGGGCGAGCGTCTTGAGCACGCCTTGCAGGTTCGACAGCGCGACACGTCCGTTGTCGACGTCGTTGATGATTTCCGTCGCCAGGGCAGAAAGGTCCGTGTTGGGTCCTATCTGCGCGATTTTGGTGAGGGTCGTGGCAAGCGCCGCGGCCGCGTCGATGATGCCCTGCACGGCGCTCGCCAGCTGTGTGGCCTGCGCGCTGAGCTCTACCGGGGTGAGGCCCAGACCGGCGGCCTTGGACAGCACACGCGCATAGAGCGCGGCTTGTGCGCTGGAGAGCGCAGCCGAGGGAGGCGCCTTCGGCGTCAGCGTCGGGTTCGGCGGAAGCGCGCCGATGACCGCCTGCATGTCCGTGGTCTGGTTTTTCAACGACTCGCCAAACTGGCTGGCGTCGTCGAAAATATGAAAGACGGCCTCCGCCCCTTCGAGCGCCTGCGTGAGAAACTTGGGCGCTTGCTTGAAGAGATCGTCGCCGCCGAGCGCCTTGATGATGTCGAACAGATTGACGACGCCGAAGAGCTTCGCGCCGATGGCGTCGAAGAATTTCTCCGGATTGAACGCGCCGCTCGCAAAATCGTCGGCATCGCCTGCCACGATTCCCTGGGCGCGCGACAATGCCGTCACGTCCATGTTCGGCGCGACGAACCCGCCGGATTTGTCCGACTGCTTGCTGAAGCTGAGACTGGCCTTGCTTGCGCTCGGGTCGAGCTTCAAGAACACGGCGCCTTTGTTCTGGCCGTTCGGTCCGTCGAAGCCGTTGGTCTTGTAGGTGGCATGGTACTGAAAGCGCGTGGGCTGGGTGCTTCCAGTGAGCCCCCGAATGGTATCGATGCTCAAGTCGGCGTAGTCGAGCTGCGGGACGAAGGGGGCTTCTCCCGGCGCCGTGTTGAAGAGGGCGTATTTGTGCGCCATCGCCACGACCGAGTAGCTCGTATCGTCTGCGTCCTCGCTCTCGGCGAAGGCCACGCGCTGCGAACGCATGTCGGTGCGGCGGCGCTCGCCGTCGGCGAAATTGGTGTCGTTCCAGATGGCCTGGAGAAACGCCCCGCTGAAGGCGAAGGCCGCGGCGTCTTCGGCGTCGACCCAAATGCCCGCCGTCGTGAAGTCGTGCGCGTTGCCGTCGTGATCGAAGGCCTGCACTTCGAAGGGGAAGGCCTTGCCATTGACGAGCGCCCACGAAGATTTGGAAAACCCGGAGGCCGGCGCCGTCTTGGGGTCCAGGTTCGGCGTCACGATCGTCTTGAATCGAACGGACTTGAAGGGAAAGCCGCGCAAGAGCGGGTCCGGCAAGGTGTCGTATGTCCGGAGTGGCTCTTTGACGATGATGAACTCGCGCTTCCACAGGTAAGGTGTGTCGGCCGAGGCGTTGAGAAATTTCCGCTCCGAGACTTCGACCCACACGGCTTTGTGTCCGTAGGGATAGAGAAAGCCGGTTCGTACGATGCGCACCTTCTGATCGCGCGCCATGACCGCATGGTGGTCCCACGCGACGAGCGACGAACCGGCGCCGGGCTTCGGATCGGCCCATTTTCCGTGACCATCGAGCCAGCCGCCGAGCGCGGAGAGCATCAGCATGCTCACGTCGACCGCTTTGGTGCGCTGTTTGTTGTTTACGTCGAGCAGGGTGTAGTTCGACGTCGCGTGGACGATGTCTTGCCGATCGCGCGGGCGCATGTCCGCGTAGAAGGGATTTTCCGGAGGCGGCGGACCAATCGCGTCCCACTTGTTCGGGTCGAAGCCAGCATCGCGCGTCCAGAGCGCGCGAATGGTCATCTGCCAGGATGCCGGCGTGGTGAGACGCGTGTGCCAGAGCTCGGTCCGGTCCGACACCGGGGATTTCACTGGCGTGGGCGAGTGTTCCCATTTGGCGTAGCTGTTCGGCGAAATTTGCAGGCGAAACGGAAGTTCGATCGCAGTCTGCAAGTCGCTCGGTTTCACCGGCACCGTCGGTACGATCCGTCCGATCATGGGACCGATCGCGTCGACAACGACCTCCGTGGCCTGTCGCACCAGCGCATCGGGGTTCGATGCGGAGAACGCGCCGAGCGCTTTCCGGGCGCGCGCAGCACGCACTCCCAGGCGCGACTTGGCGCGCGTGGTGCTCATGGTGAGGTCGTTTGCGGCGCTGATTCCGAACAAGGGCGCCACCGGGCCTGCGCTCCCCTGGCTCTGCGGAAGCGCGCTGGGTGACACGTTGAGCGAGCAGCTCGAAAGCGCGCTGAGGAGCTTGTCGAGCTCGTAGGGAATGGCGATGACGTCGTTCGGCACCACGAAGGCGAGCCGGCTCGTTTCGGCCATGCGATGCAGCACGGGCGTCCGTCCACCCGGCGGCTTGTGCCCGAGCGCGGCTTCGTCGAATACCTCTTCCAGAATGTGCTGCGGCTGGAAAATCGTGACGATGTACGCAGGTCCGCCCCTCCGCGCGAGATAGAAGTCGCCCTCGAGAACGAGCCCCGAGGGCGGCGCCTGCGTCTTCTTGTTGCGAATCTCGAGTCCCACGAGCCCCAGCTCGAGAACGAGGAGGTCCTCTTTGCGGCTGACCGCAACCCATGTGGCATTCGCCAGAAGCGCTTCTTCGTCGACTCCCAAGGATTCGAGAGGCGCCCCTTTCGGTGCGTCCGAATCGAACGCGCAGCCGGGAAGCTCCGGCAGCGCGGCGACGGCGAAGCCTACGCCCGCGTATTTGAGAATCGTACGTCGCGGGATCGAGTTGTTTCGTTCGCGCTTCGAGTCGTTCGACATGGTGGCTCCCGGACCACGACGCAATTGCACGCACCGGACCACGACGCGCGGGCGCGATGTCGCGAGGTTACGGGCGCGCGCCGGCGTCGCACGCACACGACGCGCACTGGATTCACTGTGCAACGACTGCACCTCACCCCCTGACCCCCTCTCCCCCCCGTCTCCCTGACGGTCAGGGAGAGGGGCCGGGCGTGAGGTTCTGAAAGGAACCTCCTGGCCGACGATCGTCGCTGATTTACGCGTCGACGTGTATCGAGTAGCCGTGCTGTGCCATCGAGGACGCGATGCGATAGAGCGGCTCGATCTGCGCGACCTCGGTGAGCGAGCGCGAGGCATCGAGTGCACCTCGCTGGCGCGCGTAGGCGATGAGTCCCGTGTAAAAGGACGCGTAGGCCGACAGCGGGCCGGGGGAATCGAGCGTAATGAACATGGCCATCATGACTTGCGCGCTATCGACGCGCTGCCAGCCGATGGTCGCTTCGAGCGGGCGGGCCAAGACCGCAAGGCCTCCTTGCTCCGCGTCCAGTGCACGACGCTGATGCCAAGCGGTGCCACGAGCGGGAATGCGCGGGATGACGTTCTGCGCGATCTGCCAGGAGGGCGAGCCTTGCAACGCAGCATCGGCGCAGAAGTGCTGAAACGAGATCTGCTCGAAAACCTCATCGACGGGGAAGGTGACGTACCGATAGCACCCGAGCGCTTTTCCGCCCGAGAGCGGGCAGGTCGGACACTCCGGAATGCCCGATTCGAAGGATGCAAGCTCGGCCACCACGTCGCGATAGCCGAGCTCTCTATCGGCGCGTCCGGTGACGCGAATCATGATGCGGACCAGGTCGCGCTCGGCCGGCGGCACCTGCGTCTCGAAGACGCCTCGGTACATCCTGAGCTTCAGCTTCGAGAGAAACCCGGGTGCGCCGAGCTCGGATTGAAGCTGGCAGTTTCGCCAACCGACGATGTCCGCGCCCACCTAGATCGCGATCTCTTTCATTTGAATCTGCGCCTTGTCGGCGACCCCAAGGCCCATCTCGGCGGCCACCTTGATGTAGGCCGGCGCGCGCCCCTCCGCGACCAGCGATTTCAAGCCGAAATCGGCGCGGGCTTTCTCAACCAGCTCGGCACCGATGGTGTCGAGGGCAACGGCGTCGGTCGACACGTACACGCTCTCGTGCGGGATGACGTGCTTCGGCGATTTCCAGAGGGGGCCACCATGGGCCATGATCTTGAAGCCGTCCGTGATGCACAAACGCACGCGGCTCTTGACGATGTCCTGCGCGTAGAGCTGCGCGATTTGCGGCGTCGCGTGATGGGCGTGAAAGTAGTGCGGATAGATCTGGCAGCCATGGGTCATGTTTTTCAACATGCCGGTGTAGCCACAGATCGAATGGTCCTTGATGAGCGAGAAGTTGATGACCACCGTAGACTCGGTGAGCACGCGCACGAACTTCGTTTTTACGCCCGTGCCCTGAACCATTCGCTCAGGCATCGTCGCGTCGCTGTTCTGATGGACGGCGACCTTGACCCCTTTGGGGACGTTCTGCGCGGTGAGGCGCGTGCCGGCCAGAAAACTCCCGTATTGCTCGAGCACGGTGATCTTTTCGGCGGGTACGCCGCCCGCGATCATGGCCTCAAGAAACGGCAGAACCAGCTCTTTGTTCGTGCCCATGTTCTGCTCGGCGATGCCGTTCACCTTCACGCAGACGATGTCTTGCGGGTGAACGAATTGCATCGTGGCCTGCACCAGATCCGGCTTGCCCGTGAGCTCCGTCATGGCCCGCGTGAGCATGGCCTTTGCGTCATCTTCTTTGGGGTAGCGCTTGTTCGCCTGGAGCGAATCCGCCTTGGTTACCTTGACGATGCGCCCGGGCGCCGAGAACGGGGTGAATCCGCCGGGTGGGGAGGCCGAGTAGCTCTTCTCGGGTTGCGCGGCGTGGGCCTCTTCCATGCGGAGAAGGGTCGTCGCGGCGGCCGCGGCAGCCGCGCCTCCGAGGAGGGCGCGACGGCTAACCCCCGAGTCTTGCTCGATCTTGGCAATGACGTCCTTCTCGTCGGCCATGGCAGTACTCCTCTTCCTCTACGGCCTTAGCATGGCATGGAATCGACGGGCCAGATAGCGCCCAAGGGGATAGACGAGCGCGAGCGGTCGCGCGCTCAAATGAAATGTCCTGGGACACCCCAAAAATGGCCCGGACAGCGGCCCTGGTCCGTAAGTGACGAGAATCGCTCACCTGCGGGGGTGGCATGGATGTCGCTAAAGGCGAGCGCGTGCCGAAAGGGCACGGACAAAGGTGAACTCATGGACAACACGAATCCTCGAAAAGCGGTCTACACAATCGTCGACAACGCCAAGAGCGGCAAAGCTTTCTGGCAAAAGATCGGCGCTGCCTTCACAAACAGAGACGGCTCGCTCACGCTGAAGCTCAACGCGCTTCCGGTGAACGGGTCGATGCACGTGCGCGACGAGACTCCGTGGGAGGAGCGTCGCCCGGATCTGGCGAACACGAGCTCCTCGCTACCGCCACCTGGCAACGAGGCGTTCGCATGATCGCCCGGTGGCAAGCCGCCCGCGCGCGCGTTGTTTCGCTCGTGCGGGCGCTCGCCGCCGCACGCTGGACGAAGCCGGCCCTGCGCGTTCTCGCAGCATGCGCCGGCCTCGTCCTGCTCGCGGCGATTGGTAGAAGCGCCCTCGCGGGTGACCAGGAGAGGACTCCGAGTCTGGCCCCGAGTCCGACGCCGACGCCGACCCCGACGCCGACTCCGACGCCGACTCCGACCCCGACTTCGACCCCGACTCCGCCTCCGAGCACCGACTCCGTCATCCTCAACCTCGCGACCGCGGAGGACCTCCAGCGCTTGCCGGGCATCGGTCCGAAAAAGGCGGAACAGATCCTCCTGCTCCGACAGCGGCTTGGTCGCTTTCGCCAAGTGGAAGACTTGATGAAGGTCAAAGGAATCGGCCGCGCCACCATCAAGCGAATCCGGCCGCTGGTCCGCATCGATCCGCCGCCTCCGCCGGGGGGCGACGCCTCGACGTGAGGCCGGTCGGTGGCGGCCGCAACGCAAGAGCAAGAGATGCGTGCAGTCTACCTGCGTTGCGCGGCGTCGTAGTGTCTCTGGACGCGGCCCGGCAGAAGGGCTTTGTCGTAGATGGCCACTTCGTCCAGGGCGCCCTCGAATTTGAACGTTTGCCCTCTCGCTCTATCGCCGAAAACGAGCACCCCAGGTCGGCTGGGACAGGACACACTGGTGGAGGCGGCTCTCTCGAGCTTGCCATCCAGATAGAGCGCCGCACGTGACCCATCGTATGTGGTCACGACGTGCCTGAAGTGATCGCTGGCAAATCCGCCCACCAAATAGGTTGCGCCATTTTCGCCTGCGTCGTTGGTGGCGCAGAAGCGCAGAAACTCCATGAAGGGGCTACCCGCACCCGCGAACCGCAATGTGTAGCCGCTTTCGTTCTCGCCGGTGCCCAACGTGCCACGCTCGAAAATGAAGCGCACGTTTTCATCGTTGAGAGACGGCTTTACCCACAATTCGACCGAGAAGCTCGATGTCTCCGAAAATGGGAACACGTCCCCGATCTCGAGCCTGCCCGCACCCACTGCCACAGCCGTGTCGCCGTCGCCCACGGCCCCGGCCTGTCCCAAGGTGATACCAGCGGAATACGTGCCGGGCGTCCGTCCCAGCTCGTCTTTTGCAACGGCCCCGCTTCGCTCCCCGAGCCTCCAGTAGGCCACCGGCCGGTCCTCGAGGACGGCGGCCGCGTAAGAGGACGCGCCGGCGTCTACTCCGTTGCCCGCTTCTCCCGCATCAAGCGCTTGTACGCACATCCCATCCACGCACTGCCAGCTGACGTCCACGCAGGGGCAGCGCCGGTTGGTGATGTCGATCTCGGCGACCGTGCACGCGGGCACCACACGAACGAACGCGGCGCCCGCGAGTGCAGATACCGAGAACACGACCGCGACGCTCCTTTTCACTTCCCGACGACCTCCGCTCGAGCACGGTCCATTATGCGCCCGATCTACCTGCGTGTGCAGGTAACGAGAGTCGTTACTTTTTCTGTTTCACCGCTCGACGGCTCCGCTCTGTCGCGAGCCCTAGTTCTGGGGTCGATCCGCGCGCGCACCTGAGTTTCCACGCCGAGAGCGGAACGCGAGAGCGACCGTCAAGGAGAGGAGCGAGAGGACCCCGGACTCTCTGCCCGGCCCCTCACCAACGCGGCAATCGCACCCCGCGGGCATGGGCGCGCCAGATCCAGGCGTCACGCCATTTCCTCCGTTACCCCCGTCCGCGGCTCCCGGTGCGCTTCCGTCAGGAGACACGCCGCCGGCATCTCGCCGCGCGCCTCCGTCCGCAGTCGCACCGTCTGGCGCGGCGCCGTCGCCTCCGCCGTCTACTCCGACAATCGCTCCGGCACCTCCGGCGCCGAGATCAGAACCGTCGCACCCCGCACCGAGAGCGGGCGAGCCAGCCCTCAGGCCGAAGTCGTGCGCAGCCTTGTCGATGAAAAGCGGGTCCGCGCTAACCGAGTGGGCATCGTAACCTCGCGCCTTCCATTGCGCGAGCGACTCGGGCACCTCTTCGATCAGAAACGGCTGGTGTCCGGCCGCTGCCGGATAGAAGTAAAATAGATTGCAGTCCGATTTCGTGATGTTCGCGGACATGGCAATATGCTGGTCGGCGCCTCCCCCTGGATCATGATAGGCGTTCTCGATGCTCATCATTGCCGCCGCCCCGCCGCTTCCGTCGACGATGATGTTGTTCCATATTTGAGTATCCGGATAATGAGCGATGGATAGACCACTCCCGCAATCGACGAATGTGTTGTTCCATATCTGCATTTTGGTCGTCGGCGGAACCAGCTCTGGCACTGTCCGAAGGCAGGCTTCGGTGTTGTAAATGACGTTGTGCGAAATTCTGTGGTCGTGCGCCACATCCGAGCCGGTGGCGCCGCCGATGCGTATTCCAACGGCCACGTCGTGGATGCGATTGTTCTCGATGAGCACGTTTCCGACCAGGTCAGGCCACTTGTCGCGAATGCCATTGCCCGTACCGCTATAGATCTCGTTTCCGCGAATGATTGCGTTTTTCATTTCGTAAGAGTGAATGCCGGAACCATTTTGTGCAGTGCCATTCGCCGCCCCGCCAATGGTGTCGTGAATGACGTTGTCTTCGATCAAGATTCCGTCGGTGACGTCTGGCCGGATGCCTCCGGTATTGTCTCCCCCCCACGTATGGTGAATGTGGTTTTTTCGAATGACGAGGCCGACGCTGTAGGCCTCGCTCGGGCTCGCGGCTACCCAGATGCCACCCGTGGACGCATTCCGGATCTCGAGTCCCTCGATGGTTACATGGCTCGTGCCGGGTCCGAGAACGAACCCCGCGCGCGTTCGGACGCCACTGTTCGTCGGACAGTTCGTGGTCGGGCCGGTCGTGCAGAGATCGACGATGACTTGCCCTTCGTGGCCGGCCAATGGCTTGAAGGTGATCGGGTTTCCCTGCGAACCGCTGTGGGTGAGCACGATTCCATCGCCCGAAAAATACCTGATCGCGCGCCCCGCCTCGTTGTAGGTGCCCCCCATGATGTGGACCGTGTCCCCGGGAGACGTCGCCGTGTCGGCTGCATATTGGATCGTCCGGAAGGGACTCGCCTGCGAGCCCGCGGCCGAATCGCTGCCTGCCGTCGATACATAATAATCGGCGGCCTGAGAAACAGCCGGAAAGAGGAGCACCGTCGCCGCGATCGAACACCCTGTTTTCCAATGCATGCTCCCTCTCCTGCCGGGGTCAGTGCAAACAGCCAATCCGCTCACTTGCGACGACCATGTCATCGAACTGCAAATTCCCGTCCGGGCCCTCGGTGATGTAGTTCTGTGGCCAGAAATAGTTGAGCTGCAGCGATGCCGTATTTCGCAATTGCAAATTGGCAATGGTGTCTGCCTGACGCGGGTAGTCTCGGCACTCGCGACCGTCTGCTGCTGGCGTGCAAAAGTTGTCTTTCAGCCAATAGCCGGACGGGCCTGTTTCGTCCAAGCGCTGAATGAGCGCGTCGTTTTTCCACACCTCGAGCACTGCCCCTTTGCCGGAGCTGACATCGGCATTCAGCTTCACGTGCACCTCGAGACATATCCACTGCCCTTCGTCGAGCGTGAGAGCATTGCTGTGGATCATGGCGTTTCCGTAATACGCCGTGTCGCCCGACGGCGTGTCCATCCATGAGCGCATTTGCATCCAATAGTTGTAGTAGTCGAGTCGTGGAGCCGATCCGCCGATGCCGATACTCGGCTCGACGGCAATGGCGAATCGGTCGTTTCCGTTCGGCTTCAGTCCCGCTTGGGGATTGGGATAGTTGGAGACCGGGTTGTCCCCGCCGAACCAGACACCCGAGTGATGCCAGAGGATACCTGCTTGGTATTTGGCATACCACCGTGCGTACAGCTCATCGCGATTGGCAAACGTTTTGTACAGGTCCGTGGCATTCGCGCTCACGCCCGCGTTCATTCGCATGGAAGCGTGTCCACCGCTCTTCGGGGGCACGTCGTTGACGAGCGCCATGCCGCTTGCATTCTTGAAGTCCTCGTAGCGGGAGGTGACCGCGCTTACCGAGCTCTCCTCGAAGTTCTCGGCCCAAATGACCGCGGGGTCTTTGTCGATGCCGATGTCACCCGGGTACTTGCTCGCGAGAGCCGGTCCGGACGTCTGGGCGTCAGGACGAGGGCCGCCAGCGTCCGGGCCACCGGTCTGTCCTCCGTCGATTTTCGGCGTCTGCGCGTCACCGGCCGATCCTGGTCCGCCGCCGTCAGGCATGGCGCTGGCGTTTGCGGCGGGAGAGGAGGGCGAATCGTCCGCGCTGCACGCGGCGATGGCGAGAGGGACTACGCACCAAACGATGGGGAGGCGCGAGCACATGCGGGTACATCCAGCAACCCTCATGCCGAAGGATCGGCGGAGCCGTTGTCCTGGAAAAACAGGCACTCGCGCCTTGGAAACGTGCCGAGCGCGAACGGATCGTTCGCGCCCGCACGCCCAATTCGTTCGCTCGTCACTTGATGCTTTACCCTCGAGCCCTCACCGACTCGCCGCGCCGCTTCGTGCGACGCCGCAGGAGGACCCCGGCAACCATGGTCGGTAGGGCGATCGTTCCTTCGAAGCCACTTCCAGCGGTGCTCACGGTGCATCCTTCGTCACTCGGCGAAGCAGGCGGTGACGAGGGCGGCTGGCTGGCGTCCACGCGCGGCGGAGCATTGCCGTCATTGCTCGGGCTGGCTCCGTCGTCTCGTCCTGCGTCCGCACCCCCATCGCGTTTTCCACCGTCGGGACGTGGACC